>Ga0209450_10001940_pt1 | contig 10438 bp, 8 predicted proteins | sample FrelakmetLWP11LW_FD_187149 | JGI IMG/M metagenome (GOLD analysis project Ga0209450, IMG submission 187149) | Freshwater lake sediment microbial communities from the University of Notre Dame, USA, for methane emissions studies - LWP11 LW (SPAdes)... | ecosystem: Environmental > Aquatic >... | reverse complement strand
AATCATCAATACTGGTGCCGTTCTTTATTGGGTTTGACTTAATTAGTTCAAGCCGTCTTTTGTTGAACTCGATTAAATCACTGCCGTATTTTTCATACAATTCGTCGATTTCTTTTGCATATTTTATATCGTATCCGGATGTCCTCGTGCTTTTTGCGTTTTCATCAATGAAATCATCGAGAAAATTCACCATGATTACTCCTCCGCGTCCTGCTATCGCCTTTATCTGCTCGTCCGTAAGGTTCCTGTGATGCGGATTTACGGAATAACAGTTCGAGTGCGATGCTATAACGGGGCCGCTGGTATTATCCAGAACATCCCGGAAAGTCTGTTCGCCGCAGTGCGACACGTCTATCATCATTCCGAGTTCTTCCATTCTATTAACTACATCAATACCGAATTTTGTCAGCCCTTTCTTGTTTCTTCCCTGACTTTCGTCTTTTGATGATGTTCCAATCAGATTGCTCTTATTCCATGTTAAACCTATATATCTTACTCCGGCGTCATATAATTTGTTCACATTGTCAATATCATTCATTACCGCAGCGCCGTCTTCTATTCCTAACATACCGCATAATTTCCTGCTCTGCATTATACTGACCGCCTCGTCGTAACTATGTGCAATCCGGAAATCATCGTGATATTTTTCTTCATACCTTTTTAACCTGTCAATCTGCTCAATCGCAAAACTGAATGCTCTTCTTTCCTCGCTTGACGGAATCCAGACAGCAAATACCTGTAAATCAACGCCGCCTTCCCTGAATCTCGGCAGGCCGGATTGCGTGAAATTGTCCTTTGACCCGAAATCAGCGCCTCTTTTAAAAACCTGGTATAAAAAATCATTATGAGAGTCAACTACAATAGCATCAAAGTGAAGCCTGAAAGCCTGTTCTTCTGTCAGTTTATGGTTAATATCCTGATTTCTATCTGCTGTATCTTTCAATGAATCCCTGCCGTTTTGACCGGAACCGGTTTTATTGTTTGTTTTATTTTCATTTACTTTCGCATCTCCGCAAAAGAATAAAAAGTTAATTGAAAATATCAGTAAGAAAAATGCAAAAATTATATTTAAACGACCTTCTTTCAACTTTATTTCTGATTCAGGTTGAGCAAAGGAGTGAGTTTCTGGTCATAAGGAGTAATCACAATTGTATTGTTCTTTGATGTCATTAAATCTTTGAGTGCTTCGATATACTTCCATTGCAGGTATTGCGGGTTTATAGTATTTGAGATTATCCTCTGCGCTTCTGCAATACCCGATGCCTCGACTTTTTTTCTCTCCGCCTCCTGCTTTTCTTTCTGAAGCACATAAACCATCTGCTGTGATCTCTGTTCTGCCGCAATTTTTTCGTCTATTGCTTCCCTGATTTTTTCAGGCAGTTCAACGTTTCGTAAAAGCACTTTATCGAGAATGATTCCTTTTCCTGAAAATGACATCTCCAGGTTTTTCGTTATTTCGGTTATAAAATCATTCCTTTTGGCTGAATAAATATCCGTCGCGCTGTACATTACGGTTATATCCCTTATTGCGGTTCTCGTTGCAGGCCTTATAATTTTCTCGACATAATCCGTTCCGATAAACCTCAGCAGGTTCGGAGCATCGGATTCGCTTAATTTAAACCAGACCGTAACGTCAAGTTTCAGGCTGAGCCCGTCTGACGATAATGATATAATTGCGTCATCCCTTTGAATCGCGCCTTCGTCCTTTATGCCGCTCATTGTATATGCCTGTAATTTAACATCAAGTTTTTCGACTTCTACTAGCGGGTTAACTAAATTTAAACCGCTTTTCAGCACATTGTCCTGGACATTTCCGAATAAAATCGGAACCCCTACTTCACCCGGCCCTATCTGAACGACGGAAGCGAAAATCAGTACCAGTACTGCTGCTACCAGAACAAGAGTTCTCGCTATGCCTGTCGATTTCAATGTTTGCTGGTTATTGCTGCTTTGTTTCCTGATGACTGTAAGGACAACGGCAATCAGAATGAATATTACAAATAGTGATATCATAACTTTTTAATAAGTTAATTTTGAAAACCGGACTAATATTTAAATATTATATTATCCGCTAATTTCCGAAACTTCGTTTTTCCGAAATATCCGTGAATTACTTTATGTTCAGTATGTTTCTGTAACGTGCCAGATCATTAACTATCGAAATCGCCTCCTGCAGCTGTATGTCAGTGAGGAAAGCTGCTTCAATCTGTTCCGTTTCTGTTATAATTCTTTTGTTTATTTCGCTTTCGATTGTTCTCAGTATTTCATTCTTTGCGTTTTCAAGTTCGGCGTCTTCATTAATGTTTATTAACTGTTCCAGCGATGCAAAGTATGTTTCTGCATTTCCGTTGATGTTCTTTTCTGTTGTTAATTTCCTGAGTTCGTTCAGTTTTTTCTCGGCAGGTGACTTATAATCAAAAGCGTTCTGTCTTATGAAATTCTTAAAGTCACTGAATGTCTGTTCGTCTGCTTTGAATATCTTTATTCCGGCATTCTGCTGAATATAAAAATTAGAATACTTGAAAAACATGTCCTTTAGAAGCAGGGCAAAATGTATATCGCTTTCCCCCGATATTTTAATTTCTACGTCGGGAGTGATGCCGCCGTTTGCGCTGACTGTTCTTCCGTTCAGAGTATTAAATTCTTTTTTCTCGTATGAATTGGCGTTGTAAAATACCCCCTGCCTGTTTTCCAGGAAATAATCCTTGCTTTGAATCCACCTTCCGGAAGGAGTAAAGTATCTCGCTGTCGTAATTTTGACGTGTGTATTGTAATCCAGGTCTTTAATATTCTGTACAAGCCCTTTTCCGAATGATTTAGTGCCTAAAATTACTCCCCTGTCAAGGTCCTGAAGCGCTCCGGCAGTTATTTCCGAAGCCGAAGCAGTGCCTGAATTAATTAAGACCACTATCGGAACGCCCGCTCCTATCAGCGGCTCCTGCTTTGAAAAAAATTTTACTTCGGTGTCTTTCTTGTTTCCCCTTGTTGTCAGGAGCAGGTTGTTTTTCTCCACAAGAGTATTCAGTATCCCGATTGCAGCATTAAGGAATCCGCCCCCGTTATTCCTGAGGTCTATTATCAGCGCCGATATTTCCTTTTGTGATTTAAGTGTTTTTAGAGCGTTTATAAATTCGTTTTCGGAATTGCTGCCGAACCTGTCAAGTTTTATGTATGCTGTATTCCTTGAATCTTTTATGAAACCCGAATATGATATATCCTTCAGGATTATTTCCTCTCTTGTTAAACTGAAATCAATGTTTTCCCCGTCTCTCTCGATTTTCATGCTCAGTTTAGTCCCGACTTGTCCCCTTACTCTTTTACGGACATCTTCTGTTGTTCTTGCTGATAATGGCACTCCGTCTATCTCTTTCAATATATCGCCGTTACGGATTCCTTTTCTTGATGCTTCGTATCCGTTCATGACGTCGGTTACGATGAACATTGAATCTTTCTCAGTTATTGTTATTCCTATCCCGCCGTATTTGCCCGCTGTAATTAAATCAATCGATGACTGGTCATTTTCGTTGTAATAAACCGTGTACGGGTCTAGAGTGCTTAACATCCCGTTAATTCCCGCTTCAAAAAATTTATCCGAATTTATATTGTCAACATAGTTGGTAAGTATTTCTTTATATACTTCTCCGAAAATCTCCATGTTCTTGCTGATGTTGTAATATACGTCTTCCTTGTATTGAGCCGTAACATCTGATGTTATAAACAGCACTAATAAAATGAATATCTTTACAGCTTTATTTTTCTTTAATGACATTTTTGCTTTTAAGTTCTTTGATTATTGTTTCCAGGATTTCTCCGGCAGGTTTTTTCCCGTCTATCTTCACAAATCTTTTAGGGTGTTTATTGCACAAATTCCTGTATCCGGATATTACCTTTTTAAAATACCTCATTTTCTTCTGTTCCATCCTGTCTTTTTCTTTCCCTGCCTTTTTCCTTCTCAATACCGATTCTTTAAGGTCTATGTCTACGAAAAAGGTCAGTCCGGGATTCAGCCCCGATGAGGCAATTCTGTTAATTGTATTTATTATTTTCATTTCCACTTTTCCGCCGTATCCCTGGTATGCCGTTGATGAATCGAAATACCTGTCGCATAAAACTATATATCCTTTTTTCAGATGCGGTTTTATTACCTCCTCTGTAAGCTGATGCCTTGCCGAAGAAAACAGCAGAAATTCTGTCAGCGAAAGCATCCCGCTGTTTTTCCTGTCAAGAAGAATGTGGCGGATTTTTTCTGAAATTTCCGTACCGCCGGGTTCCCTGACAAGAAGAACACTGATTTTTTTCTGTTTCAGGTAATTATATAATAATTGCGCCTGAGTTGATTTTCCGCTCAGGTCTATTCCCTCGAAAGTGATAAACATTTATCAAGTTATGTATTTTTTAAAGCAATTTCAAAATATAAAATATTTACTTAATTTGAGTAATAATTAAAGGGTTTTATTTGACAAAAGGCAAGAATTTCATATTTTTCTTATCGCTGCTGGTGCTTGTTTTTAGTGAGTTTTTACTGACTTATACGCGTTATACAAATCAGAATCTGCTCCTGGAGGATTTTGCGCTTATGAAAACAGGAAATATTATGTCCCAGGCTATACTGCTGGTTTGTATTGTTTTCTTTTTGCTGAATATGTTTTCGAAATCAGGATACCGTAAAGGAACCCTGTACATGCTGCTGGTATTATCCGCTGCCCAGCCGGGAATTCTGTTTCTTGCCAATACCCTTCAGAACAGGGAATATAAGATTATTGCATGTATATTTTTTCTGCTCCTGAGGCTGTTCATTATGGTTGCCGTAATTCTCATATACTTTTCGTCATCGAAAAAAATTCATGTTTTAAACTGCCTTGGATATGTCCTGGTTATCTCGGTTCTTTTTGCCGCGGCTTCTTTCTATAAAGTGTATTATTACTCGGATGATTCGTCAAAATACGTACCCGGGAAAATAAAAGCTGACGCAGGAGTTATTCTCGGAGCCGCAGTATGGGGAGGAAACAGGCCGTCGCCTGTCCTGAGGGAAAGAATTAATAAAGGATTTGAAATTTATGAAAAGAAATATGTTGATAGATTAATCCTTACAGGAGGAGGTTCCCCGAATGAACTTACGGAAGCTGAGGTTTCAAAAAACGAACTTATTAAATACGGCGTTGACCCCAGAAAATTAATTATTGAATCAAAATCAAACTCAACAAACGAACAGATACTTTTTGTAAGGGATAAATATTACAGAAGATTCGGGTATAAAAGAGTCATTTTAGTATCTGATAATTTTCATCTGTTCAGGTCATCAGAGATGTGCAGTTTCAATTCCCTGAATGCAGACACATTCTCCTCTGATACTCCGCTTTCCCCTGAAAGCAATCTGAATTTCTGTGTGAAAGAAACATTTGCCGTTATTCTATTTTGGTTTTTTGGTTTAGGATAAATATATATATTGTTATAATAAAATCAGTTCTTTAAAAGATGGTATCGAAAAGAAGACTCGTTAGAATAAAGGCAATGGAAGTTTTGTATGCTCATAAAATTTCCAGGGACCATATTGATAAGGTTAAAAAAGACTTGCTGTCTGAACTTACGGACTTGGAGAAATATAATTTTGCTTCGGACCTGATAGATGCTGTACTGAAAAACCAGGCGCTTATTGACAGCTATATCGAGAGCAAGATTAAAAACTGGGATATGGACCGGCTCGCAATCCTTGATATGATAATACTCCGAATCGGGATTGCAGAAATGCTGTACTTCACGGAAATCCCCCCTAAAGCATCAATTAACGAAGCCATCGAAATAGCAAAAATGTATTCAACTGCCAAAGGCCCCGTATTTATAAACGGAATTCTTGACGCTTTGCTGAAAGATTTCATCAATCTGAAACTGATTAATAAATCCGGCAGAGGGCTTCTTGAACTGAAAAAGAAGGGTGATGAAAAATAAGTCTCAGGTTTTTTACTGGGTACTTTATGATTTTGGCAATTCATCCTATGCCGTTATTATAGTAGCTTTTGTTTTTGCGGTTTATTTTACGGATGTAATCTGTTCCGCAATGCCGGTAGGTGATTTCTACTGGTCTCTCGGTATTAACATATCTATGATTGTCTCTGCCGTGCTTAATCCTGTTCTTGGGGCTGTCGCCGACAGGACTTCAAATAAGAAACTTTTTCTGTTTATATTTACGCTGATTTGTGCGGTCCCTGCTTCCTTCCTGTATTTTACGGGAAAAGGAACGATTGCTCTCGGACTTACGTTGTTCATTATTTCCAATATCGGATTTCAGACATCACTAACTTTTTATGATGCGTTTATTTCCGATATTACGGAGGAGAAATATTATAATAAAGTTTCGTCTCTTGGTTATGCCATAGGTTATATAGGCTCCCTTATATCAGTTTTGCTCGTATTTCCGTTTATCGATAATCAGAATTTACTTTTCGTTATATGTTCATTGTTCATGCTGGTGTTTTCAGTCCCGCTTTTCCTGTTCCTTAAGGAAAAGAAAACAGTTCACACGGGCGATAAGATTAATTATTTCTCGTACGGGTTTAAAAAGGTGATTGATACTCTCATCCACCTGAAAAAGTATAAAAATTTAAGGAATTTTCTGCTTGCATATTTCCTGTACATCGATTCGGTTACTACAATTATTTTCTTCTCTGGCATTTATGCGAGTAAAACCCTTAACTTTGGGATAAATGAACTTGCAGTTTTTTTCATTGCCGTGCAGCTGACTGCAATGATTGGTTCGTTCATATTCGGCGGAATAGGCGATAAACTTGGAATTAAAAAATCAATATCGGTTACGCTTTACTTCTGGATACTTATGCTCGTCCTGATATACCTGTTTGTTGATGTTGAAACATATCTCATCATAGGCGGATTTAAAATTCATTACTTCTTCATCGCAGGAGGTTTTGCTGGTTTATTCCTGGGCGCGACTCAAAGCCTGTCACGTACTCTTATGACAATGCTTACTCCGTTTGAAATTAAAACCGAGTTCTTCGGATTCTATGCCCTGTTTGAAAAAACGTCCACCCTCCTGGGACCGCTTACTTTCGGGCTTGTTTCATGGCTTTCTGGTTCGCAAAAGTTTGCTATTCTGTCTGTTGCTGTGTTTTTTATTCTTGGGTTGTGGGTTCTGAAATATGTTGAGGAAAAACAGGCAAATCAAAATCCCTTGCTGAGTGATTAAAAAATTTATAAATGATTTAAGGAATAAGAAAAATCACAGCCCTGGATTCGTCGGACTCAAAAATAATTTGATATGCCTTCTGATTACTCCTTTTACATCCGCTCCGTTGATTGATATGATTGTTGAGAAAGGATTTGATGTGTTTTCAGAAGAGCGGTCGCCGGGATACGTGCATACTTATATTAAAAAACAAAACCCGTCTTAAGACGGGTTTTGTTTTTTATCGTAAATATATCTGTTATGATTAATACATTTGCAGGGTGGTTATTCCTACTGATGCTCTGACGTTTCCGTCTCCTTCTTTCAGGTTGACAAAATTTGCCGTGGACAAAACAGAGTAGTCGTTCTTTACCGAAAACCTCAGCTCTACCTTTATGCCGAATCTGTATTGCGGTGAAAATAATGCAAGATATTGTGAATTTGCGTCAACGTCGGATACTTCAACGTAACCGAACATTGTTCCGATTCCGTTGATTGAATATGCAGGCCTGAAAATTCTTGGGTTGTCCTTTTCGTTCGGGTCGAACGGCTTGTTTCCCATATTATAAAAACGGACTTCTTCTCCTTGCGTAGGTATTTCAACAACACCGATGCCGTTTCTTGCAATTACTATATGAGGCATGAAAGAAATTCCTTCGCGGGTCAGATTGCTTAAAGGTTTAACTATTTCAATGCTTTCCCAGGATGCTTTTTCCTTGAAGTTGCAGAGCTTTGAAAGTTCTTCGGAGGTAAACTCAAGCAGTATATCGTTTCCTGCCATGCTGCGTGTGTCCTCTACAATGTTAAATGTAAATTCGTCCGAACTTCTGGATTTTCCGTTCCATTTAACCAGTGATTTCTTGGATTCTGCATTATCGCTGAATCCGCTGAAAACAACAGATTTAAGAAGGGTTTTGTCCCCGTCAACAACACTTATGTTGCTTCCCAGTACTTTAATATCCCATTTTTCCGTTGAACTGCTTCCTTCAAATGTTGTAGAAATATGTTTCGGGATAACAAGCGGTACAAAATTCAGGACGTACATTCCGCCTTCACCGTAACTCACCCATGCAACTCCGCTGCTGGTAATGGATACCAAATCTGGTCTTTGTATTCCTTCTTCCTGTGAGTGGTAAAGGTCTTCCTTTTCACCTTTGCGTACTATCTTCTGTTTTAATGCCGTATAAGTATAAACCGAGGGGTTATTGGCGTCAACAATCAGCAGTATTATGCCCGCATAACCTGAAATCACTGCAAGCAGTGCTTCACCGTCTATATCCGCGCTCATGCCTTTTACTTTCATTCGTTCCAGTGATGCAATCGAACGGAATGTCCTGTCAAGTTTGTTGATTCCGAGTAATGAATAAAGATCTTTTAAATTTATGACCTCTGCTTTGCCTTTTACCTCAACTTTGATTAGAGTGGAGTTTTTAACTACACCGACTTTTAAACCCTCTTTTTCGAAATCACTGCCTGATGTGTCTTGTCCCTGCAATTTTGACTGGAAAGAAAATAAAATCAGAAATATCAGGAAACAGTACAATGTCTTTGATATACTTATGTTTTTCATGATAAATGGATGTAAAATTTATTAAAATTTACCCTTAATTTTTTTTATCTGAATTAGTTATTGTCTCTTATATATAATTTCTGCAATAAATATCATAATGCCAATGATTAAAAAACCAGCATTTTTATGGAAGATTTATCAAATTATTAGCCGTGAATGAAACTTTTTGATTCTTCTTCATTTAAAATATAGTTTATTGATATATTAAATGCAAATTAAAAATTAAGTTTTTCGTCGTAATTTCAAGGGTTTTTCGCTACGTGTTAAACCCCGGGTTTTTTTATCTTCAGAATCTTGTAATTAAAAGGCCGTCGGTTCCGTTTGCAATAAGGATTTTTGCTTTGAAAAAATGAACTCCGTTGCATTTTTCGGTCGGTATGTAATATCCGAGGAGTTCAGGAGTCGACGTATTGAACAGGTTGAATACGGAGATGCCGTCTGAATACTCGCCCGTAAATAAGTAATTAGGTGAATAATCAAGGTAACGGATATCTGTTTCAATCGAAACTGATTTTATAAAATACGGCTGTACAGGATTTGATATGCTTATAACGGTGATACCCGTAGTTCCGTCAGCAATATAGGCAAGATTGCCGGCTATCCTTATGTCGTTTGAACTTCCAGGCGAGTGGAATGTGGTATATCTGACCGGCTGCTGCGGATTTTCCAGGTTTACTATCTCCAGTCCTGTTGTATTTTCTATGAAATAACCTACATTGCCTTGAATCTCAATGTGCTTTACGGGATTCACAGGATTGTAAGAATTAATTTCATATACTTTGTCCGGAAGAGAATCCAGACCCAGTATAAATACACTTCCTGAAACCGTTGCCGCGTATATATAATTACCGGTTCTGCCTGCTGTATTAACTCCTGAAATGTATGATAAAACAGTGTCTGTTTCCGGATTCGCAGGATTGGTCACATCCAGAACGTAAAGCCCTTTTATTTCGTCCGAAAGGAATGCATAATGCTTTCCTTTAATCGTATCTATAAAAACTTCTCTTAAAAATCCGTTTGTCTGGAAATTATACGTAAGCGAGGGGCTTTCGCCGTTTGTAACGTTTATTATCTGAAGCCCTGCAGGACCGTCAGCCAGAAAAGCGTACTGGACCTGGTTGATTACTTTGCCTTTGACATAAACTGCATTGCCGTTTGTTTTTAAATGTCCGACGTAATATATCCCTGTTTCAGGATCGGGAAATATCGGCGGAACGTAATCATCATCGTAAAGGTTGCAGCCCTGTTGAAGGAATATCAGGCTTAATAATACTGTTATTGTAATATTTTTTATAATAGCTGACATCTTTATTGCTTATTCTCTGGTATGGAATCACACCTGATTGCCCGTTAATGTTAAGTGAATCTTTATGGAAAAAATATACTGTTGCCGCCTGGTATTCGGGAGAGCCGCCGTAATCGTCTCGTGCAAGGTCAAGTATCGTGCAGTCGTTTATGTTGAAATTTTTCCATTTTATATCGCTCAGCGGAAATCTGCATCCCGGAGGAGTGTATATCACTTCGCCTATACCGTTCCGAAACTCTACTATCAGTCCCATGCAATTAGGGCACGGCCCGTCGTTCGTTCTCAGCCATGTTCCGGCCATCGTGTAGCATCCGACTGTTCCGCCGTTGCAGTTTGTGTAGTTAAGCAGTTTGCATTTTCTTTCCTCGACCGTTACAGTGTAATT
>Ga0209450_10001939_pt1 | contig 10438 bp, 9 predicted proteins | sample FrelakmetLWP11LW_FD_187149 | JGI IMG/M metagenome (GOLD analysis project Ga0209450, IMG submission 187149) | Freshwater lake sediment microbial communities from the University of Notre Dame, USA, for methane emissions studies - LWP11 LW (SPAdes)... | ecosystem: Environmental > Aquatic >... | reverse complement strand
GCTGCGCCAGATGCCGGCGAAGAAGCGGCCGCTCGTGTCGGTGAACGCGTTGCGCACGAACTGCTGCGGCATGGGGCTGCCTGCCGCCAGCCGCGATGGGTCGAGTTCGAGCGCTTCTTCGGATCCGGTGGCTGCGTCGATCTTCAGGACCTGCGGGCCGAGTGCTGACGTCATGCGGGTACGCTCCGTGGATCAACGCGCGGGAGGCTTGCGTTCCATCTCGCGCAGCGCAACGACGGACTCGCCGGCGCCGATGCGTCGCACGGCCTCGGCGAACAGCGCCGACGCCGGCAGCACGACCAGCCTGTCGTGCGTGCCAGCCGGTGGCTGCAGGCGGGTGGGCAGCAGCGTGTCGGTGATGTAGAGCCGATCGGGGCCGTCGGCACCGAGCAGGCGTTCGGCACCCGGCGCGAACACCCCGTGGGTCGCGAACGCGACCACAGACGCGGCGCCGGCCGCACGGCACGACTGCACCGCGCGCAGCACCGTGGTGCCGGCGCTGATCAGGTCGTCGACGATGACGGCATGCCGGCCAGCGACGGGGCCGATGACGAGACTGCCGCTCACCTCGCCGCTGTCGCGCCGCTTCTCGAACACGGCGAATCCGACCTCGGCCCCGGTGCGCGCGGCAACGAGTTCCTGCACGCGCTGGGCTCGCTTGGCCCCGCCGAAATCCGGCGAAACGATCGTGACCGGACGCCCTGCAGCCTGCTCGACCACGCGATCCGCCAGCAGCGGCGCAACCTCGAGCAGGTCGACGCTGCAGCGAAACGCATTCTCGTAGGCCGCAATATTGTGGACGTCCATCACCATCACGTGATCGAGGCCGACGGCCTCGAAGAGCTGCGCGACATAGCGGGAGTTGACCGGGTCGCGCTCCTTGGTGCGACGATCCTTGCGCGAATACGCGAGGTACGGGAGGCAGGCCGTCACGTGCGCGGCCCCCGCGTCCTTGAGGGCGGCGATCAGGAACAACGCGCGGCAGAGGCGATCGTTGGCGCTGCCGGCGTCGTCCCCGCTCAGGCTCTGGATGACGTAGACGACCTGGCCACGCACGCTGACGAGCGGGCGGACCTTGTGCTCGCCCCCTTCGTATTCGCGCTCCTCCAGCGGCGCCAGCGCCACGCCGAGGGCCGCCGCCATGCGTTCGCCGAAGGCGCGGGACGCCAGCGGCGCGAAGAGCAGCGGCGCGGTCTGCATCGACGGGATCAGGGTGACTGCGCCGCTGGGGACAAGGCGGTCAGGCGACCGGCTTTACGCGCAGCGTCGTCTCGCCGCGCAGGGCCGACATGCGCTGCTGCACCTGGCGGCGCGCCGCGTCGAAGGCATCGCGCAGCACGACGTAGACGTCTTCGTGCCCGTCGCGATTGGGTCGCTCCATGTCGACGACCACGTCTTCGCCCGGCATCGCGAGCTGGACCTTGACGTTGAACACCTTGCCCTGGTGGTGGTGCCGGTGCGGCGAATCCACGACGACGCGGCAGGACTGGATACGGTCGCTGAAAGTGCCCAGGTGGTCCGTGAGTTCGCGCACGCGCGTCTCGACGGCCGGGGAGCCTTCCATGTGCCTGAATGTGATCTGGACAGGGATGGTCACGATTCTGAGTCCCTCTGTTGCTTGGTCCTTGCGGACGGTTTCATTGTCGAGCCGCGCGGCCTGCGGACCATCAGTATTGATCGCAGGGGCACGGGATGCATGCTGCAAGAGTACACTGCCGGAAGCGCCCGTCGAGAGCCGAATCTCGCGTGAACGCCATCCATTTGACCTCTCCGCTCGACCCCGCCGAAGCACAAGCCGCATTTGCCGCGGCGATGCGCGATCCGGTCGCGTATGCCGCATTGCACCCCGTGCCGGGCCCGGTCACCTGCATCGAGACCCACGTCTCCTGGGTGTTCCTGACCGGCCCGTTCGCCTACAAGGTCAAGAAGCCCCTCCGGTTGAGCTTCATCGACTATTCCACGGCCGCCCGCCGCGCCGACCTGTGCCACGAGGAACTGCGCCTGAACCGCCGGCACGCCCCGGGCCTGTACGTGGACGTCGTGCCGATCGCGGGCTCCCCGTCCGCACCCAGGGTCGGGGCGACGGATGCGCCGCCGTTCGAACACGCGCTGCGCATGGTGCAGTTCGATCCCAGCCTCGAACTCACGCACTTGCTGCAGTCGGGAGCCGTTGCCGCCAGCGAGTTCGTCGCGCTCGGCACACACATCGCGCAGATGCATGCCGACGCCGCTGTGGCCGACCCGGCTGGCACTTTCGGCACGCCGACCACTGCCCACCGCATCACGCTCGACAACTTTGCCGAGATTGCACGCCTCCTGCCGGGCCCTGCAGAGACTCGGCAGCTCGAACGACTGCGCGGCCACGTGCAGCAGCTGTTCGACGGTTGCAGGGCCGTGCTGGAGCGACGCCGCCGCCAGGGACGGGTCCGCGAAGGCCACGGCGACCTGCATTGCGGCAACGTCGTCCGGTGGCAGGGCTCGCTGGTCGCATTCGACGGCCTGGAGTTCGACCCGGCGCTGCGGTTCATCGACGTCGCCAGCGATCTTGCGTTCCTGACGATGGATCTCGCGGCCCACGGTCGCGACGACCTGCGGCTCGAGCTGCTGCAGGCCTGGCTCAACGAATCCGGCGACCTTGATGCAGTCTCGGTGCTGCCCTACTTCGAGACGTACCGCGCGCTGGTGCGTGCGAAGGTCGCTGCGCTGCGCGGTCAGCAGGCGCGTGGCGCGGCAGCGGAATCTGAAACGCTGGCGCACCAGTACCTGGCCTGGGCGGATTCACGCGTCGAACGGGCGGCGCCCATGCTGGTGCTGATGGCAGGCCTGTCGGGTTCCGGCAAGACGTGGCTCGCGCGACGCATCGCCGCACAGCTTGGCGCGGTGACCGTGCGCTCGGATGTCGAGCGCAAGCGGCTGGCAGGCCTGCAGCCGCTGGCCACCTCGGCCTCCGCGCCGGACGCGGGCATCTATTCACGCGACTTCAATGCGCGCACCTACGAACGGTTGCGTGAGTGCGTCTCAAGTTGCCTGCAGGGCGGCGAGAGCGTGGTGGTCGATGCCGCCAACCTGCGGCGCGACGAGCGGCAGCGCTTCGTCGAGACCGGCCGGGCGCATCGGGCACAGATTGCGATAGCGCACTGCGACGCACCGCTCGACGTGCTCAAGCAACGGGTCGCGGCGCGTGCAGCAGCGGGCTCTGACGCATCCGAGGCGACGGCCGCCCTGCTCGACCGGCAGCCCTCGTACTGGGAAGCCTTCAGCGACGACGAACAGTCGCTGGTCGTGACGATCGACACGACCGCCACGGACGCGATCGAACACGGCCTGCGGGCACTGGCCGCCCGGCGCTGACGACTCGACCGCTAGACGCGCCCAGCGTGTCCGCTGGCGCGCTGGCCCGCATCGACCACTGCCGTCGTCACCATGTCGGAGCCGACGTTGGTCATCGTGCGGGTCATGTCGAGCAAGCGGTCCACGCCAAGGATAATGCCGATGCCTTCCGGCGGGATGCCGAAGGCCACCAGCAGGCCCGCGATCAACGGCAGCGAACCGCCCGGGATCGCGGCGACCGCGACGGCGCTCAGCACGGACAGGAAGACCAGCGTGACCTGCTCGGCAAAGCCCAGGTGCACGCCGAAGACCTGCGCCACGAACAGCACGACGCAGCCTTCGTACAGCGCGGTGCCGCTCATGTTCATGGTCGTGCCGAGCGGCATCACGAAACCTGCCGTCGACGGCGCGATGCCCAGTCGCTCGCGGCACGCGGCGAGCGCGGCCGGCAACGTCGCGCTGCTCGAACTGGTCGAGAACGCCGTGACCAGCACGTCCTTGATCTCGCGGAAAAACTCGCGCGGGTTGCGCTTCGCGAGGAACCTGAGCCAGATCGACATCGTGCCGAACAGGTGCAGCAGCAGCATTGCACCGCAGCCGAGCACGAACAGGCCCAGCGCGACGAGGATGTCGAAGCCGACCTTGACCACGACGCTGAAGATCATCGCGGGCACCGCATAGGGCGCGAGCTTGAGCGCGAAGTGCACGATGCCCGTCATCAGGTCGCTGACGGTTTCCAGGCCGTCGAGCAAGCGCTTGCGGCGCGCCTCCGGCAGCCCCAGGCCGGCCGCGCCGACCAGGATTGCAAAGACGATCAGCGGCAGCACCTCGCCGAGCGCGTTACGCTGGTTGCCGACGAAGGCGCCGAACAGGTTCTTCGGCATGAACATGTCGACGACGCTGGACGGGGTGACGGCGGGCCGTGCCTCGCTCGTCTCGACGTGCTTGCCCGCCTGCGAGCTGTACTCCTGCACCAGGCGCTGCGTGGTCTCCGGATCCATGCGCCCGCCTGGATTCAGGATGTTCATCATCAGCAGGCCGAGCGTCGCCGCAATCGCCATGTTGGCGAAGAAGAGCGCGAAGGTCCGGCCCGCGAGCGGCCCGAGGTCCGCGAGCTCGCCGAGCTGCACGACGCCACCGGCCAGCGACGCGAAGACCAGCGGAATGACCACGAAGAACAGCATCCGCAGGAAGACCTGGCCGAGCGGATCGAAGACGTTGGTCGCCACCCAGCGCGCACCGTCCTGCAGTCCCGGGACGTGAGGCGCGAGCAACAGCACGACTACGCCAGCGATGGCGCCGTACACCAACCCCTTCAGGATGCGGTTGGCAAGCTTGGCGTCGGTTGCGGCAGACATCGAATCCCTTCCCGGCGGCGCAAAAAGATGCCGCACTTTGTCGGACGCGCCCGGCGCTGGCAAGCCGACCGACCTGGTTGGCGCACCAGGACCGCGCAGCGGGCCTCAAGCGAATGCCGGGTTTGGTGCACGGACTGCCGGCAAGATAAGTCGCTGCGGTCGGCTTTTCCCGTTGCTGGTGCGCGCGCAGCACCCCGGGAGAAAGCTGGCACGACGCTTGCTTTCCTTCCCACGATGCTGCCTGCCGGCCACACCTGAAGCACGCCCGCGATGAAGATGCTGAGTCCCGAATACCTGGGCTGGCGCACGTTGCCCGGCCTGCTCGGACGCCATGCGTCCAGCCCGCAGTCCGTGCATGCCCTGCTCGGTTATTTCCTAAAGGACCGCAAGTCGCCCACGCCGTTTCCCGGCCGCGACATGCTGGCGAACGAAGGGGTCTTCGACTGGGGCCTTGCACGCCCGCTCGAGAAAGTCATCGAGAGCCCCGATCACCTGCGCGTGCTGCTCGACATGCCGGAGATCTACCGGCAGAGCATCGCCGTGGTCGAACCGTGGGCGAGCGTCGGCACCAATCCGCGCGGCGAGCCGGTGCGGGCGTCGAAGAACATCGCCTACATCTTCCAGCAGGTGGCCGACGCCGACACGATCCTGTTCCCGGTGTGGCAGAGCGGCATCCAGAACCCCGAACGGCTCGCCAACATCCTGAGTGCCGGCATTGCGACCATCGTCCAGGGCGGCTGCCCGTCAGTGCACGACGCCAGCAGTTTCGACGGCGCCAGCGCGGGCCTGGATGACCTGCTGACACTGATCGACCAGCTGCTGCTGCGCCGTTCCACCGCGAGCGGGCCGAGCATCTTCATCTGCCTCGGTCACCAGATGGCGGCAGCCTCGCACGTTCGTCTCCTGCAGCGCGCGGTGCGCGAGATCGGCCAACTGAACCGACTGCCGCTCGATGCCAATGGCCGCGTGCTGGCGTCGCTGCAACGCGCCGCCGAGCGGATCAGCCGCATGGGCGACCAGCTGCAGGTGGTCAAGCAAGGGCAGCCGCGCGCGATCGGCTGGAACGATCCAGACTTCGCGGTGGCCCGCAACGAGAACGTCGAAGTCGGCACCCGCACGCTCTTGCCGTATTCGCGTCGTGAAGACGACACGCACATCCCGCGCGAACTGCACGAGACTCACGCGCTGGTGGCGGACGAACTCGAGGGCGTCATCGACCAGGTTCTATCACTCGAGCGCGAGATCAGCGTGGAGATGTTCCACGCGGATGAAGTCAACGAGGAGGCGGCGCTGTTCGCCAACTGGGCCTACAAGACGCTGCACGACACCATCGTGCCGTTGCGCCACGTGCTGGCCGTCAGCCCTGTCGCCTGGCTGCTCAGCCTGCCCTACGCGGTCGAGATCCTCGGCCAGACCCGCGTCGACGTGCACAGCTGGACGGAAGTCGGCACCACGGCGATCTACTACAAGGACTGGGAGACGCATCGCGTGCGCCGTTCGTTCACCTGCCAGTTTCATCCCGAACTGATGGACGACATCCGCGACATCGGCGGCCGCGCGGGCCCGCGTTACGCGGAACTCAAGGAGCACGACGGCGTGCGGCTGCTGGTCCGCCTGCTGTATCACGGCATGCAGGAGTAAGCGCTTTCGTTCGTGCGGGCAGCGTGTCGACGGCCCGGGCGGACGGGTATGCTCGGTCGGCCCTTCGGCCCAGGACGAACCATGCCCCATCCCACCTTGACACGGGCGGCGCTGCAGACTGGCGTGCAGGAACTCATCGCCCACGACCGTAACCTGGCGCGCATCGTCGAGGAATTCGGCCCGCCTCCGCTGTGGGCCCGGCCGCGTGGCTTTCCCACGCTGGTCCGCATCATCCTCGAACAGCAGGTCTCGCTCGCCTCCGCCGCGGCCTTGTTCGCGAAGCTGGACCGGCATTTCGCAGGCTCGGTGACACCGGAGCGCGTGACGGCACTGGGTGAACCCGCGCTGCTGTCGATCGGCTTCACGCGCCAGAAGGCGCGCTACGTCACCGGACTCGCAGCACGAATTGCAGACGGCACCGTGTCGCTCGAGAGGATCGCCCGCCTTACGGATGCCGATGCCGAGCATGCGCTGGTGCAGATCCCTGGCATCGGCCCGTGGACTGCCGGGGTGTACCTGTTGATGGCCTTGCGACGCCCCGACATCTGGCCGCCGGGTGACCTTGGCCTGCACAAGTCGATGGCCGAAGTGCGCCGACTGCGCGCGGTGCCGACGAGCGACGAGGCTGCAGCGTTCGCGCTGCGCTGGCGGCCGTGGCGCGCAGTGGCTGCCCGGCTGCTGTGGCACTCGTACCTGTCGCGCCGGGCCAAGACCTGGGATCGGCAACCCGAGGCAACCGATCGCTAGAGGTTACCGGATCCCTTCGAACAGGAACGCCGTCCGGCCATGCATGAGGTGTATCGGCTCGACGTGCAGTTCACGCAACACGGGCGAGTATTGCTCGAGCACCTGGTTCGCCGTCGTGAACTGCCGGACCCGATCCGGCTCATCGCCGCTCGTCACGGTGCCCAGCACCCGCGTGTGCGGCCTGATCGACTCGAGCATCACGAGGTCCCGGCGCACGAACTCGAGGAAGCCAGTCATGACGACCAGGTCGTAATGCTCCACGCGCAGGTGGTTCGACAGGAAGACGTCGGCGAGTTCGAAGCGATATCCAGGGCACGCCGCACGAGCGGGCTCCAGCCGGGCCGGATTGCTGTCGAGACCGAGGTAGTCCTTGATGCCCAGGTCGCGCAGCAGGCAGGCCAGCTGGCCCGAACCGCAGCCAATCTCCAAGACTGAAATCGCAGCGGACCGTCGCACGCGATCGGCGAGCACGGCCCAAGTCGGGTAAAGCGCGGCCTCGAGATCAGGCATGCGGGCCGGCGTGTGGCTGGCAAAGAAGCCGCCCCTGAACACCGGGAAATGAAGCAATCGTTCGTATGCGCTCATGCGGACTCCTTTCCGCCATCCCAGAACGAGACTGCCGCCGGGCATCCGGCCCGGCTCACGTTGCAATGATGCTAGCACCCCGGGTCGAAATCGGCATGCGTGAGGCTGAGCCCGACCGGCAATCTCCGGCAGCACAAGAAGACTGAGTCCGGGTGGGGTCCGCGAGTCTGGAAAGGTGGTGGCAGGGGGGCTCCCGCAAAGTCGGGCTAAGTGCCTGATTCTGAGTGAGCCAATGGATGTGACGTACGCGACATACGCCCAAAAATACCCACGCGTTGGTCGCGCTGCTCCCGGATGTCCTCGGACGATCCGGCGTTATTGCAATCGGGTAGGCCGGTGAGCTTACGCCCACGGGCCTCCCACACCACCGTACGTGCGGTTCCGCATACGGCGGTTCAACGGACACACTGGAGCCGCTGATGGGTTCCCACCAGCGAGGCCAACCCCATGTGTGTGAAGAACGCGTGCGGCAGCGCGGCGTTCATGTGCGAGGCCCCGGCATTCCACCAAGGTCCTCGGCCATTCGCCGCACTGCGCCACGCTCGGTCCTCATCGAGTCCGCGCTGACGCAGTTGCCGCGCCCGATTTCTCAAGCGCTTCCACTGCCGCCACAGCAGACAGCGCAGCCGTCGCCGCCCTGCTCGCGGTTCTCGATCTTGACGACCTCGGCGCCGAGGTCCGCGAGGTACATCGAGCCGAACGGTCCGGCGCCGAAGTTCTCGAAGGTAAGGACGCGGATGCCTGCGAGCGGCAGCACCGGGCTCACACGCGATTCCTCCCGACCCGCCGGCGCGCGATGACGATGCGCTGCATCTCGTTCATTCTTTCGCAGGTGCTCGTCAGCGCCGGGCTGGCTGCTGATACAGCACCGGCCCGGGCCGCGCACAATCGACGAAGGGATCGAGGCGGGGGCGGTCCCGCCTCGACTCCGTGCACCGGCTTACCGGGGGGCGCGCGTCCTGATCCGCTCCACCTCGAATACCGCCATCGTCTGCGAGATCTCGTTGCCCACCAGCAGCAGCGGACGGCCATTCGGGCTGTCCTCGGCACTCACGAAGGTCACGCCCTCGGCGCCGGAGTCTTCCTGTCCGGGCAGCTTGTCGTTGCCGAACGAGCGCGTGTTGAGGTACTGGACGAACTGCGGCGAGCGCGGGTCCGTGACGTCATAGACCATCAGCGAACCGATGCGCTCAAGACCGATGAACGCGTAGTCGCGCGGACCGACGCGACCGACGGTCACGCCCTCGGGCTCCGGTCCCTTGTTGTCGCTGCGGCTGTCGAGGGTCGTATCGCTGTTGCTGGCGTTGAAGAAGGCCGGATAGACCGACGCCGTGATCTGCTCGAACTGGTCACCGCTGTCCCAGACGAGGCCGGCGTTCGGGGCGGTGAACTGCGCGGCGGCGGCCATCCGGGCCGGGTCCCACACCGAGAACGAGCGCGCGCCATAGGCATAGATGCGCTCGAACTGCGGATCATCGTCCACCTCGCGCGCGCCGAGCGTGTTGGTGACGTTCAGGCGGCCGAGGTTCGCGGCATTCTTCGGGTTGGCCGGGTTGCTGGTCGGCAGCAGCGCGCCCGGGAAGACCGTGGTGTCGAGACCGAAGCTGCCGGAGCCAGCCCGGACTTCCTCACTGAAGATGCCACCCTCGCCGAAGCCGTGCACGATGCCGGCCGCCGTCGGGTATACGCGCGCATCGCCCTCGTTCGCCGTCAGCAGGAATACTTCGTTGCGCACCTTGATCGTCGCGATCGCGTCCGGCTGGAACATGCCGTAGACCGGCCAGTTGGCGATGTTGATGCGACCCTGGCTGCTCGAGATCTCACGATCCGACGCGTCGAACTTGTTCGCAGGCTGCGAGTGGTCCTTGAAGCCCAGAGGCAGCACCGACTCGATGCGGGCCTGGCCGATATTCAGCACGGCGACCGCGTTGTTCTCCTGCAGCGTCACGTAGGCGCGAGGTCCCTGCACGGCGATGTACTCCGGTTCGAAGTCCTGCGCTGCGTTCGACGGCACGCGCACGACCGAGCCGTCCGGCTGCACGAGGCGCTGCGACCCGAAGATCCGGACGCCGCGGGCGCGCAGCGCGGCTTCCTGGCCGACGTAGGCCGAGAAGCCGGCCGTCCGGGCCGTGGCCGCGCCGACGCCCGCGCGCAGGTCGACCACGGTGACCGAGCCCTCGGGGTCGATGGAGTAGTCCTCGCTCGGCTCGCCCTCGTTCGCGACCAGGAGGTACTCGCCGTCGGGCGTGAAGGTGACCATGTCCGGAAGCGCGCCCGCAGGCACCTGGCCGAGCACGTCGAGCGTCGTGGCGTCGAGGAACACGACGCTGCCGGGGCCGGTCTTGGTGACCGCCTCCGAGGCGACCGCGACCAGCCCATCGTGCACCGCCACGCCGTTGACGCCACCTCCGAATTGAGAGAAGTCGATCGCGGTGACCCGCGTCGGGTTGGCGGGATCGGCGAGGTCCACGACGTCGACCGTGTTCGCGCCGGCGTTGATGGCGAACACCCGCTTCGAGTCGCGGTCGAACGCGAGGATCTCGATGCCGGTCGTGTTCGGCACGCCCGCCGCGCTGCCCGCGTAGCTGGCGAGCGCGTTGAGCTGGATCGAGAAATCGGGCGGGCGGGCGGAGGCCGTGCCGCAGGCCAGGGCGACGGCTGCGGACAGCACGGAGAGCTTGAATTTCATCGGAGAGAGTCCTCGGCGTGGGGTTGAGTCCGGATCGGACGGCCAACCTAAGCTACGCGTCGGACCTTTCGTTTCCATGACAGGTGCG
>Ga0209450_10001937_pt1 | contig 10442 bp, 8 predicted proteins | sample FrelakmetLWP11LW_FD_187149 | JGI IMG/M metagenome (GOLD analysis project Ga0209450, IMG submission 187149) | Freshwater lake sediment microbial communities from the University of Notre Dame, USA, for methane emissions studies - LWP11 LW (SPAdes)... | ecosystem: Environmental > Aquatic >... | reverse complement strand
TTTCCAGTTGGCGATGTGCTTGGACATCTCGTCCACGGTCATGGCCGCCGCCATCACGCCGATGACCCGGTTGTCCTCCTTGATGGGAACCCCGATCACCAGGGCCGGCACGTTCGATGTGCGTCCGATCACGGTCTGCCAGCTGAGAGCCTTGCCGGCCAGCACGTCTTTCACGTACTGGCGGTCGGCGTAGCTGACCGGCGGCTCACCGTCGTTGCGGGCGATGTTCATGCCGTTCGGGCCGACGGTGAACACGAGATACATCCATGGGTATTCACGGCTGATGGCCTTGAGGACCGGCTCCTGCTTGTCACGGTTCATGGACAGGATGTCGGGGAGCTTGGCGGCCGTGCGCAGCACGGCGAAGTTGGCGTTGATCCAGCCGTCCATCTGGTCCCCCAGCCCCTTGGCCGTCTGCGCCATCAGGGCCTCCGAGTCCGTGCGGATGCGGGCGCTGGTCTCCCGGAAGGTGATGAACCAGAAGATGGCGAACGGCAGGATGCTGATCAGCAGCATCACGATCATGGTTTTGCCGAACAGGCCGAAGCGGGGCTTGGTGGGGCTGACGGCCGCCGGATAGGCTCTGGCCTCCATGGCCGGGTCCTCGGTGGGAGGCTCGGGGGCGGCCTGAATCGTCGCGCCGGGGCTCCCCGGACCGGGGGCAGCGGCCGGCCGGCCGGGCGGCGGGGGCTCCGCGGTGGGTTCCGCCGGTGCGCCGGTTTCAAAAATGGAGTCCACCGTGAGAGTCGGTTGAGGTTTGACGACGGGGATCAGATGACCGCAGGCCCGGCACTTGACCTTCGCCGAGTCTGATTTCATCCGGGTGTCATCGATCCGGTAGCGCTTGCCGCAGGCATCACAGCTGACATCCATCATGGGCGGGCTCCTGTTTTACGGTTTCACCTTGTTGATGAGGGGGATCAACGCTTTCCGGAACTGGATCCGGTTTTCCTCGTCGGGGATCTCAAGGGCGAGATGATGGATGAGCTCCGCGGCCTGGTCCAACGGGATGCCGGCGGGGTCGAGGTTCATCTCAGCCACGGTTTCCTCCAAAACAATTTGCGCCATCGGCCCGATGGCCCGGGACAGGCTCAATCGCACCGTTTGCAGGAAGGTTTTATCAAGAACCGGGGCATGTTTTTGAACGGTTTCGACGAGGCCCTGCTCGAGCAGCCGACGCAGGGTCTTTTTGAAGGTCGCCGCATCCAGCTCCACTTCGGCCGCGATCTGGTACAGACTCTTGTGCTCGTCGATCACAAGAAGCAGCCGGATCATGTCCGCATCCAGTGAAACCGTCTGGAGGTCCTTGCGGATGTTCTTGCGAAAGCAGAGGCCTGGGGCGGTCTTGGAGGTGAAGTCCATGCAGTACCCCGGTTAGGATTTGGATTTCCGGTCGAGTTCTTCCTTGAGCTTCTTTTCCATCTCCGCAAAGAGGTTTTTCTTCTTGCCTGCTTGCTCGACCCGCAGCGACTCTATTTTCTGGGTGAAGGAGCGCTGGGTGTCCTGGAACTTTTTGACTTCGTCCTCCAGCTTGCGGCCGAGCTCGCCCCGCGGGATGTCCTCCAGTCGGAGGTGATCGCGGAGGAACATCCGCGTCCCGAAAGAACCCTGAACCGCTTCGATGATGCCCAAATCTTCGAGCCGGCGCGCGATGATGCCGGCGTGCTCCGCAGAAAGTGCCAGCAGCCGGCAGACGTCCTCGAGGGTCGCCGGCCGTGAATGAACGTGCTCGTGCACCCGGATGGCGGCCACCAGCAGGTGGGCTTCGGAGTAAAAATCCTGGCGCGGGCTGTCCATGGGGGCGTCCATCCTCTCTTGACTTCACCGATCGTTCAGACTAACATTTTCACTTAAATTGTCAAGCCGGGGAGCCGGACGTGACCGCCCCGCTTCGGAGGATGCGATGACGGAAATTCTTGAGGTAAAGGCCAGAGAGATCTTGGATTCGCGCGGCAATCCCACGGTCGAGGTGGACATTCACCTGGCCTGCGGCGCCATGGGGCGGGCGGCGGTGCCGTCGGGCGCCTCCACCGGCACCCGGGAGGCGCTGGAGCTCCGGGACAAGCGCTCCAAGCGCTACGGCGGCAAAGGTGTGGCGACGGCGGTCGTGAACGTCATGAACCGGATTGCGCCGTCGATCTGCGGCCTGGATGCGGCGGATCAGAACGCATTGGACCGCCGCATGATCGAGCTTGACGGAACGGCCAATAAAGCCAAGCTCGGCGCCAACGCCATCTTGGGCGTTTCCATGGCGGCCGCCCGCGCCGCCGCGGCGGCCTACGGCCTGCCGCTGTACCGGTACATCGGCGGGATGACGGCGCACACCCTGCCCATCCCCATGATGAACATCATCAACGGCGGCGCCCACGCGGCCAACACGCTCGATTTCCAGGAGTTCATGATCATCCCCTTCGGGGCCGAGACCTTCGTGCAGGCCGTGCAGATGGGGGCGGAGACCTTTCACTGCCTCAAGGCCATCCTCAAGAAGAACGGCCTGAACACGGCCGTGGGCGACGAGGGCGGGTTTGCGCCGGATCTGCGGTCCAACGAGGCGGCCATCGCCTTCATCATGGACGCCATCCGCGCGGCCGGCTACCGGCCGGGCAAGGACATCGGCATCGGCATGGACGTGGCGGCCAGCGAATTCTATGAGGGCGGCCACTACGTGCTGAAATCCGAGAAAAAGCGCCTGAGCTCCGGGCAGATGATCGAGCTCCTGGAAGGCTTGGTCGAGCGCTACCCGATCATCTCGATTGAGGACGGGCTGGCCGAAGGCGACTGGAAGGGCTGGAAAACCCTGACGGACCGGCTCGGCGGATCCGTGCAGGTGGTGGGGGACGACATCTTCGTCACCAACCCCGAGATTTTCCGCAAGGGGATCGAGCAGGGCGTCGGCAACTCCATCCTCATCAAGCTCAACCAGATCGGGACCGTCACCGAAACCCTCGAGGCGATCGAGCTGGCCAAGAACTCCGGCTACACCACCGTGATCTCCCACCGCTCGGGCGAGACCGAAGACAGCTTCATCGCCGACCTGGCCGTCGGGGTGAGCGGCGGCCAGATCAAGACCGGCTCCATGTCGCGCAGCGACCGGATCGCCAAGTACAACCAGCTGATCCGCATCGAGGAGGAACTAGGCGAGGCGGGGCGCTATTGCAAGACCATCTTCTAAGGTAATTTTATGCCATTCAACACCAAGTTCATTTTCGTGACCGGCGGAGTTCTGTCCTCTCTCGGAAAAGGGCTTGCATCGGCCTCGATCGGCGCCCTGCTGGAGAGCCGCGGCCTCACGGTTTCGCTGCAGAAGCTCGACCCGTACATCAACGTGGACCCGGGCACCATGAACCCCTTTCAGCACGGCGAGGTGTTCGTCACCGACGACGGCGCTGAAACCGACCTCGACCTGGGGCACTACGAGCGCTTCACCAACGCCACGATGGGCAGGCGCAACAACTACACCACGGGCAAGATCTACTATTCGGTTATCAGCAAGGAGCGGCGGGGCGACTACCTGGGCGGGACGGTGCAGGTCATCCCCCACATCACCGACGAGATCAAGAACTGCATCAAGGGGGTGGCCGACGGGGTCGACGTGGTCATCGTGGAAATCGGGGGCACGGTGGGCGACATCGAGAGCCTGCCCTTCCTGGAGGCCATCCGCCAGTTCCGGACCGACGTGGGCAAGGACAACGTGCTCTACATCCACCTGACCCTCGTGCCCTACATCAACACTTCCGGCGAGGTCAAAACCAAGCCCACGCAGCACAGCGTCAAGGAGCTGCGCAGCATCGGCATCCAGCCGGACATCCTGCTGTGCCGCACCGACCGGTTCCTGTCCAAGGACCTCAAGGCCAAGATCGCCCTTTTCTGCAACGTGGGGGTCGATGCCGTGATCACCGCCAAGGACGTCGGCTGCATCTACGAAGTGCCGCTGGTCTTTCACCAGGAGGGGCTGGATCACAAGATCGTGGAGCTGCTCAACATCTGGACCCGGGCGCCCAAGCTGGATGCGTGGGAGGCGGCGGTGGCCAACTTCAAGGCGCCGCAGCACGAGGTCACGATCGCCATCGTCGGCAAATACGTCAACCTGACCGAATCCTACAAGAGCTTGAACGAGGCCTTGCATCACGGCGGGGCGGCCAATCGCAGCAAGGTGAACCTTTATTTCGTGGACTCGGAAAAAATTGAGGAAGGCAACTGCGGCGAGATGCTTGCCCGGGCGGACGGCGTCCTGGTGCCGGGCGGGTTCGGCAGCCGGGGGGTCGAGGGCAAGATCTGCGCCGCCCGCTACGCACGCACGAACCGGGTTCCCTATTTCGGGATCTGCCTGGGGATGCAGATCGCGGTGATCGAATTCGCCCGCCACGTCGCCGGGTTGAGCCGGGCCAACAGCGCCGAGTTCAACGAGCTCACCCCCGACCCCGTGATCTACCTGATGACGGAATGGTTCGACGAACGCACCCGCACGGTCCAGCGGCGGGATGCTTCCTCTGAGAAGGGCGCCTCGATGCGGTTGGGGGCCTACCCCTGCCGGCTGGCGGCCGGCAGCCTGGCGCGGCAGGCCTACGGCTCCGACGATATCGCGGAGCGGCACCGCCACCGCTACGAGTTCAACAACGCTTACCTGGCTCGGATGGTGGAAAAGGGGCTGGTGTTCAGCGGGATGTCGCCCACCGGCGACCTGGTGGAGATCGTCGAGCTCAAAGAGCACCCCTGGTTTTTAGGCTGCCAGTTCCACCCGGAATTCAAGTCCAAGCCGATGGCGCCGCACCCGCTGTTTCGGGATTTCATCCGCGCGGCGTTGGAGTACTCCCGGAAAAAATCCACCCCATAATTAGACAGGATTAACAGAATTTTCAGGATTCTCGCCAGCTTTATGTTGTCAGACGATCCTGTCCATCCTGTAAATCCTGTCGGATGAAACCTTTCGTCAAATCTTTCTTTCCGGTTCGTCCGGGTTGGGTAGAAGCTATTTCTTGGCGGGATTTTTTTTGAGTTCCTTCTCGATCGCCGCGGCGAAGGATTCGAAGCTGCGGTCCCGCAGGCGCTTGCCGTTGACGAACACCGTCGGCACGCTGTTGACCCCGAGGCGATAGGCCTCGTCCAGGTCTTTCTGCACGTAATCCACCACGCGTTGGCTGTTGCGGTCCTTTTCCAGCTGCTCCTCGTTGAGCCCTGCCGCGCGGACGATCTCCTGAATTTTTTCGTCGTTCAACTGGTCGTGGATCTTGAAGAACTCGTCGTGCACCTTCCAGAATTTGCCCTGCAGGTGGGCGGCAACGGCGGTCAAGGCCGCCTTGCCGGCGAACTTGTGGCTTTTCAACAACGGGTAGTTCTTGAAAACGACCCGGACGTTGTCGGGGAAGGTCTCGAGCACCTGCTCGAGGACGGGCCCGAGGCCCGCGCAGTACCCTCACTGGAAATCACTGAACACGGCAATCGTCACCGGCGCTTTTTCGCGGCCCTTGGAAGGAGCGCCGGACAGGTTGATCTCGCGCACGTAGTCGAGCTGGATGACGTCGACGCGCCGGCCCTGGCGCTGGGTCACATACAGACGATCACCATCCGGCGCCACGGCGATCCGCTCGGCCTGGCTGCCCACGGTCATTTTGTCGGTGAGGGTGCCGTCACTGGTGAAGATGGAAACAACGCCGTCTTCGGTCAGCACGAACACCGACTTGCCGTCGGCGGAAACGGCCACATCCACCGGCCGCGCGCCGGTGTTCAGGCTCTTCAGGATTTCCCATTCCAGAGCGGCCCAGCAGGAGACTGCTGAAACCAACAGCATCGCCAGCACAATACCGGCGACGTTGACTGATGAGTTGCGTCGCATGTGATATCCCTCATGAAAAAAATAGCACCCCGCCGGTTCTTTCCCGGCGGGGTGCTATTTTTTTATGAACTGCTGCAGGGTTTTCTGAGCGCACTCCGGGCAATAACTCGAGGTGATGTCGAGCTGGGCACGCTCGTGGATGAACTGCTCCACCGGGACCCACGGCCCGCGGCCGGGGACCTTGCCTTGGTCGTCCCGGATCTTCTTGCAGACGCAGCACATGGGCAGGATTTTCTGGTAGAGGTGGATGCGGCGCGCCAGCTCCAGCTTCTCCAGGCAGCGCTCCACCCGGAAATACATCTCGGAGGACTCGCAGGGCTTGAGCATGTAATCGTCCGCCTGGCTGCGCAAGGCTTCGATGGCGGACAGCATGTCGCCGAAGCCGGTCAGGAGGATGACCATGATGGTGGAATCGATCTCCTTGGTCTTTTTGAGGACCTGGATGCCGTCGGTGCGCTCCATGACCAGGTCGGTGATGACAAGGTCGAAGCTCGTGCGCTGCAGCAGGTCAACGGCTTTTTCGCCGCTGTTCACACGCGTCACGCAATAGCCGCGCTGCTCCAGGTCCTCGCCGATGCCCTCCAGGATGAAGGGGTCATCGTCGACCAGGAGCAGGTTGTACTTTTTCGCTGCTTGTTCCGGCATCTGCGGCCGCCAGCCTCCTCGCGGGACCATTTTCCCGACCACTGAGCTTATACCATGAGACGCGCGAAAAAACTATCCCTTTTCGATCGAGCATCGCGGGTCGTGGACCGGTTATCTTTTTGTCTATGCGGCTTCAGCGCCTTTTCACCGCGCCGACGATGAACTCGCCGACCTTCTCCGCCGAGCGGCCGAAGAGCTCGTCGATGGGCACCCGGTCCAGGAGGGCGTCGTCCCAGGCGACGCTGTTTTCCTGGACGATGTTCTTGATGTGTTCGAACTTTCCGCCGAGCGTGCGGATTTTCTGGTTCAAGGGGACGCTTTCCTTGAAGCGGATGTGCAGGAGCAGCATGTGATCGATTTTGCCGGCGTTGGAGGGCGCCGAGGAGAGCAGGGGGATCACCAGTATGCTGCGGTCGTCCTTGCGGCCCTTGCCGAGGTAGACGTTGCCCTGGCGCACGATGATGCGCTTGCTGCCTTTGAGGCTCTGGTCCGTTTCCACCCGGGAGGGGACGGCGGCGGTCTTGCCGCGCTTGTTCAGCACCTCGATGGTGGTGTGGTCATCCGGCTCGCCCAGGAGGTTCAGACCGGCGATGCGGTACAGCACGGAGCCTTCGATGTCGCGAATGACTCCCTGCGCATTTTTCAGCACGATCAGGTTGGCAGGTGTCAGCTGCGATATGGAAAGGTTTTCGGCCGCGAGGGCCGCGAAGACGATGCCCTCCAGTTGTTCGCTGATGCGGCTGGTCCCCACGGTGACGGTCTTGGCCTGGTGTTTGATGGCGTCCACGGGTCGCGCGAGGAACCCGACGGCCTCTCCGAGGCGATCGAGCAGCACCTGGACCATGTTGGCGGCGGTGCCCTTCATGCCGAAATCGAGCTCGAAATCGGACCCGGGCAGGCGGCCCGCCAGGTACTTCAGCAGCAGCGTCAGATCCGTGGCGGCGTCGTAGCCCACGGTGACCGGGAACTCGCGGCGGGCCCGCTTCTGGCGGAACTCGGAATAGAAGGATGCGACCTTTTCGCGAAAGCTTTTCTCGAGGACCAGCTCGACGATGTCGACGCCCTTGCGGCCGGCATCGCCGATGGTCTGCTGCACCTCTTCCTGAAAGCGGTAGAGAAAGCGTGAGCCCTCGTGGATCGACAGGGCGGCGTAATAGCCCCACAGGTGGCCGACCAGGGTGTTCAGAATGGGGGCGAGGTGCTCGCCGACCGCGGGCACCTGGAAGACGTCCGCGGCATAGGGGTCGAAGCGGTCTTCGCCCTCGTCGCAGATCACCACCGGGGTGGCCTTGTGGGCCTTGAAAATGGCGGTGTCCTTGATGATGTCGCCGATGACGGTGGGCCGGGTGCCGGCCGCGCATATAATGATCAGCGGCTCCGAGGACAGGTCGATGTGTTTCTTGTCCTCGACGAAGTCCGAGGAGATGGTCTTGTAGCAGAGCTCGCTCAGCTTGATGCGGGTTTCGTCGGCCGAGGCCTTGTTGGGGCCGCTGCCCACCGCGGCCCAGTAGGTCTTGGTCACGGCCAGCCGCGACGCCGAAGCCTTGATGCGATCGGCCATCGCGAGGACGCGGCGCATGTGCCCGGGCAGGGCGCGCAGACGTTCGATCTCGGCCGACACGAACGCTTCGTCCCGCCGGCCCTTGAGCCGCGCGATGTGCAGACCCAGCAGGGCGCCGGCGACGATCTGGGCATAAAAGGCCTTGGTGGAGGCCACCGACATCTCAATGTCGCGGCCGCTGCTCGTGTACATGACGCCGTGCACCTTGAAGGTCAGGTCCGAGTCCCGCCGGTTGACGATGGCGAGGGTGTGGGCCCCGCGCTGCCGCACCATGTCCACCGAGCGGTTGGTGTCGGTGGTGGTGCCCGACTGGCTGATGGCGATGACCAGGACGTCCGCCATGGCCCGCCCGTCGCCCTCCTCGCTCAGGGCAAAGCCGCTGAACTCCGAGGCCTTGAGGGCCTGGACATGGATGGCCGGGTCGTTGAGGTAGAAGCCCAGGATGTTGGCGCAGGCCTGGGCGGCCACACCGGCCGTCCCCTGGCCGATGAAATAGATGCGGCGGATGGCGCCCTCGCGCAAAGCGGTGTTGACGGTCTCCGGGACCACGCGCTCGTCCAGTGCGACGACCATCCGGCGTTGGCCGTTCTCCTTGATCTTCCAGCGGTTTTGCAGGGTTTTTTCCACCGAGGCCGGTGATTCCGAGATCTCCTTCAGGAAATAGTGCGGGTAGTTCTGGCGGTCGATGTCCCGCGAGGTGAGGGCCGTGCGTTTGAGGTTTTTGGCGGTCAACGCCAGCGGCGTGCCGTCGTAGGCCATGGCGCTGAGCCCTTCGACACCGCCCGCCGAGCGCTGGTCCAGGACGACGATCTGGCCCTGCGTTTTGCCGCTCTTGCCTTCCATGACGGATTCGCCGTCGAGCTTGATGTACTCCTGGGTTTCCTCGATGAACCCGTAGACCTCCGAGGTGGGCATGTAGTGGCCGGCGGCGATGCCGACGAAGACCGCCTGGCCGCTGCCCCGCTGGGCCAGGAACAGCTTGCCCGGCGCGAGATCGGTGTGCATGGCGATGGCGTGCGACCCCTTGAAGTCGTTGACCGCGAGGCGAAAGGCCTCGCCGACGTCGAAGCCCTGCCGCAGGTAGTGCCCGATCTGCAGCGGGATGATCTTGGTGTCGGTGGTGACCTCCGCGTGGATGCGACGGCCGCTGCGTTCGAAGACCTCCCTGAGGTCGTGGAAGTTGTCGATGTCGCCGTTGAGGCAGGTGTGGATGATGCCCATCTCGCCCGCGGTGCCGTTGATCACCCGGTTGTCCACCGGATGGCAGTTGGCTTCGGTGATGGCGCCGACCGACGCCCAGCGGGTGTGGGCGTTGACCGTGTGAAACTCGACCGGGAACGCCGCCATGGCCTGCAGGATCGGGTCGGAGGCGATCTCGCGGCGCAGGAACCGGATGTTGTCCCCCAGGCGGCCGATCTCGACGGCCACCTTGTACGTGAATGCCACGGCGACGGACACTGCACCGCGGTGCACGCTGATGCTGCGGTTCAAGAGCGGTTCCGTCTCCCCGCGGCGGGCGAACTCGGTCTGCCGGCCGTTTTTTTCCAGCGCGGCGATGAAGCGCTCGTAGTCCGCCGCGGACAGCGTGAACAGGAGCGAAACGCCGGCTGAATCCCGGCCGCGGACTTCCATGCGGTCGATGCTGTTCAGCACGGCGTTCAGGTGGCGGAACACCGGGAGGGCCCGGGCCGACACCTTGCCGCCTGAGCCCGCGGCCAGCTCCCGAACCTTGGCGAGGTTGCCCAGGGTCTCCGCGCGCAGGCACCAGGCGATGTCTCGCAGCCGCTCGATTTGCTGGGACATGCGGTCGGCGTCCGCACCGCTGAGGCGCCCCATGTGTTCCCCGAAGCGCCGGCCTTCCACCTCTGCGCGCTCGGCCAGGAGGGCGGCGAGGGAGGCGATCCGGGACTGAAGCGAGTCGTCGGCATAGAGGGCGTCGAAGGCCTCCTGGCGCTTGAGCCCCAGGACCGACTGCCAGAGCGCCTCGATGCCCTCCGCCCCTCCGAGGTAGTCGTCGGCCAGGCGGCCGTCGGCCGAGGTGCAGGCATCAAACCCGCGGGCGGCCACCCGCTCCGCCAGCGCGGCGACCGCCGGGATGGAGAGGCCCGGCGCCGAGGCCGGCCGTTTCAAGGCCACGATCCCGGCGATGCCGCAGCCGAGCAGCGTGCGCTGCAGGGGAAAAACCACCAAAGAACCGGCCGGGACATTGGACAAGCTGCGGCCGAAGTAAACGGGGGTCTTCAGCCGGCTGAGCAGGCGGAAAATGCCTGCGCTCAGGGCCGGACACGCACACAGGACAAAACGTCGAAGACAGGATTTCATGGTTCTCCTCATTATAGCCGGGTGGCATTGGGAATCGGTTCGGTCAAACTGATTTCGAGACTGCAGGAAACATGCCGGATT
>Ga0209450_10001935_pt1 | contig 10443 bp, 6 predicted proteins | sample FrelakmetLWP11LW_FD_187149 | JGI IMG/M metagenome (GOLD analysis project Ga0209450, IMG submission 187149) | Freshwater lake sediment microbial communities from the University of Notre Dame, USA, for methane emissions studies - LWP11 LW (SPAdes)... | ecosystem: Environmental > Aquatic >... | reverse complement strand
GAAGAAAACCTTCCAGGGAAGAAGACGATTTGCTCGAGGGCGGGAAGAAGACGAACGGGAAGAAGACCGAAGAAGATGTCTATTTTCAGATCGCCGGATTCAGTCGAGTTTCAGAACGGCGCTGACACGGCCCGCAGGTATCGAGGATTTCCGTGGAATGGAGCCCGCCGCAGTGGTCCGAAGCTCGGTCGCTGGAGCACGACCATGTCTTCCGAAGTCAGTGTTCGGTGGTACTGCAGCGCCGGTTCCCCAATATTACAATGTACGTGGGCGTTGGTGTCGGTGAGCGAGCCCAGGGCTTGGACGACCCCACCTACAGAACCTACCTTGAAACCGTTTCAGCCGCCTTTTGCAGCGCCTTCGGCGTGCAGCCCAAGAAACCCCTGGCCACGAAGGTCGACGGGCTTGCGTATGACGAACTCGTGGCGACCCAGAACATTCGCACGGCTGTTGTGCGTGTCGGCATTCAGGATGGCGTTTGTATTTCCTATTGGTTTCTCGGCAACGCAACACGAATCAACGAATTCAACGCCGTGATCGGGAAGGCCAGGGTCATCGTGGACAGCAGGTGACGCCTGGTCGGCAGTCGGCCGATCACGACTGAGATTGACACTGCCCCTGCTGCTGCGGTGTTGGAGAAGCAGGCGGCGGGTGGCAGCAGAGACGGGACTACCCGTTTTGGCTAGGGGATGGCTGATTGACTGAATGCCGGAGTTGGCGCTCTATGACAACAGGGGGCAAGCGCTGAGAATCGAACACCAAGGGGCAGCGCCAAGCCACGATTCGCCGCCCGGACGGCACAAGAATCGCCAATCCCGGCCGCACGACAGTCCTCATGATGGTGTTTCAGAAGCCATAGAGGTTCATCGGAAGCGGGCCTCACCGCTGCTTCGCCCGACGGCGTAAGCGATCGTATTCGGCGAGAAATGCCTTGCCCGACGATCGAGCGCGGTCCAGTCGGCTCCTGCCCAGATAAGACATCTGCCTGTCGGCGCGAAGGCTGCTTCTCCAAGTTGCGGCCGCAGACTGAAACTGGGTTTTCAGGTCTTCCGCCGAGCGGGTGAGTCTTCTGCACTCGTCAGTCGGTACATCCGCGCTGATCGCGGTGTACGCGCGGGCCAGTTCGCCTACGGCCGCGTTGTAGTCAGCATAGCTGACGCTGGTCTCGAATCTGCCCACGAGTTTGCGGACCTGGTCCGCGAACGGCTCCATGGAATCCAGGAAACGTACGATTGGCGATGAGGTCGACAAAGCGATGATCATCGCCACGATCAGGACGCTGGCCACTGCGCCGGCCAGCCACCAAAGCTGCCTGACGCCAGATTGGGGACGTTTTGGCGCTTGGGACCGAGCCACGGCCTGAACTCCCTGGCTGAACAGGTCGGCCGAAGCGGTCTCAGATGTACGGGGGTAGAGAGGCAAGCCGGCCTGCCTGCGCAATGGCACTGTCGGCGCCGCCGCAAGCGGCCAATCAGCGTCGGCTGCGTCCATTGGTACCGGTGTTCGCAGCCTCTCGACAGGTATCCAGTCGGCAAGGCCCTCGTGCCACGCCAAGTCCCCAGCCTGTAGCCGCCCACGTTCCACAAGGCCCATGATGTGCTCGTGGCTGACCGGACCGAACTTGCGCCCCGATCGCACATAGAACCACCGGGTCCCGGTGCTCTGGACTTGGTCACCCATGGTTCACCTCAGCAAATCCGTCAGTTGGCGATCCGGACCAGCTGTGGCCGCGTCGGCCCGGCCTGTGGGCAGTGCGTCGCCGCCAATGTCTCTAACCAGCCAACCACCAGCAGCCACAGGATTCCGGCCTCCACAACCGTGAACCGGAAAATCAGGAAGAACAAAGCCCCGCCCATCGACGGTCCAAAGTTCCAGGTTTTCAGTGACGCAGCCTCGCCGGCGAGACCGGCGGCCACCAGGATCTGGGCAACGCCGGCACAGGCTAGCGAGACCATGGCAAGGATCACTGTTGCCACGTTCACTTGGCGGGAGAATACTGGCCTCGACGCGACGATCGCCACGATGCCGGCTGCCAACGCGCCGATCGTTGCCACAGCCTGCAGTACGAACGCGAACACCAGTATCCCCGGTAGCAGACGGACCTGACCACTCGTCTCGGCCAGTAGGTAGATGGTGATGCCAAGTGCCAGTGCGGCGCAAAGCCCTCCGGCAACACACTGGAGTATGCGTACTAAGAGGTTCCCGGGCGCCCACGGGCGGAACTGTGACAGACCGACCACACAAGCCACCAGGGCAGGCAGGAAATAGACGGTAGCGAAGGCAGCCAGGCCCAGCTCCGAGTGGGCCAGGCAGACGACGAGCGTGAAGAGCGCCGTTGCGGCCACTATGGACAGGAAGGATATGCCCCGCGCCAGTCCCTTCGTCAGTGAGGACACCAGGCACAGCGCGAGCCCTCCAAAGAGCAGGAAGAAGCAGTATACGACTACCTCGGTGCTTCCCGGTGCATTGAGCAGAGTCCACCACCACACGACGCGGTCGCCTATGGCGAATAGCGGCAGATTCAGGAGCAGCAGTATCATTCCCCCGACCAGTATGCCACTGACCTGCGCGGTCATAGTCAGCGACGCCATCCAGTTCAGGAGAATGGGGCTGGGGCGGGGGGCCGTCGCGGATGAGGCAGATGTCGTGCTCGCTGGGCGGTGCAAGGACGATAGTCCCAAAGCCGAGAAATCAGCCGCCAGCACGGTGACCTGAGCCGCTGCAACCGCGACGTGGTCACCTTCCTTCCATACGGGGTCCTCGGGGCGCAGCGTGCCGTTCTGAGCCAATACTCTGAGAACCCCCACGGGGACGGGACCGACCGTCGCTCCACTCTGGGCGTAATAGTACCGAGGCGATGATGCAGGCGACGGAGCAGCACCAGCCGGAGCCTGCGCGGCAGCCGCCGGGGGCGGAGGCGGAGGAGGAGCCTCACCACCCGAAGGAAACAAGTCTTCGAACTCCCCGGCTGGCGCCCAGCTCCGTCGGTCGGAGGATATCTCGTGGACGCGCGTCAGCAACCCCCGCCGCACAAGCTTCTGCAACCCCGGTACGTCGTGCGGGCCAGTGGTCCTGCCGCGATGGCGAACGAAGTAAGTATCAGGCATGAACTGCTCCTAAGCCCCAGTCAAGGTCAACGGGCGCCGGCGCAGATGAACACCATCTGCCCCTCTAAAGCCAGGGACATCGTCGACTCGTCAACATGCCACCTGCCGCCCGCCGCCTTGGCGATCCGCCGGAGACTGTACGGGCCGGTCGGCGCATCCCGGAACGCCATCAGCACTTCCAAGCCGTCGGCGGCCTGCGTTGCCGTGGAAACTTTCCAGGTGGCTGCTTCGCGCACTAAAACGCCCAATCCCCGCACCTTCAGCGACACGCCGCGAAGGATCTCCTGCCGACGACTAACCACCCGGGTCTTGCCCTGGTCCAGAGCGACAAGGGCGGTCAGCATCTCTTGGGCCTGGGCGCGCTCCGGGCCGGCCAACATGGGATTGACGAAGTTCACATCCTCGGCACGGAGGGTCGCTAACCGGTCGATCGCCTGCTTCAGCATCTGCTCGACGCCAGGCGCGGTTTCAGCAGTGGCCTGAAGCGCGCCCTGTAGTATCAGTGCGCGCAGGACTGGGTCCACGTCGGCCTGATCGCGAATCATTCGGATGATGTCAAAACCAAAGACGTCCCAGTCGCCGGTGGCCAGCCTGCCGTCGCGCCGACCGAGCAGCTTCAGTACCTCGTCGGCCAATACCCATTGCGTGCTGCGCGTTGGCTCCTTCGCAGTGCATGCCGCGGGCAACCTCTCCGTTTTCGTCTCCGTCACGTCCCGAGTAAGCAGAACCTCGTACATAAGCTCCTTCACGGTATTGCCTATTGTGACGCGTTTGCCGGGCATATCCGACCGGGTGTAGTAGTTCCGCTCCCCGGACTTGACGACGTACACGCCCTGGATCAGCTTGCTGGTCCGCAGCACAGACCCCAGGTGGGTGTCCCACGAGCCGCCCGCCTTGAGGGCGACGTCCGCCTGCTTCAGGTAAGTGGTGTAGTCGGCAACTGCCTTGGCCACGGGCGAACAGGGATGCTCCTTGGCATACTTCTCCATCTCGTCGGTGCGAGCCCGCAGCTCTTCGAGCGAGGCTGGAAGCGGCTTGGCTGGAGATACCGAAGCCCACACCTCCATCGCCCGCCAAGCGTCCTCCTGTGCCAGGGCAAGCTGCATCTGCTTCGCCCGATCGGTGTTGGGAAACTTCTCCACGTAGCCCTTCAGGGCGGTGGCCAGTCCGCTTGCGCTCGCGGACGCTGCCCCCACCGCATCCAGCAAGCGACGCTCCTCGGCTAACGTGGTTCGCCGCTGGCTCTCAGTGCGTATGCCCTCATCAAGTTTTCTCAACGATTCAATGATCTTCGGAAGGGGCAGTTGCACCTTCACCAAGGCGCTCGCGCGCGCATCCTTGTCCAACTCCGTGTACCGGGATTCCCATTGCTGTCGCTTTCTGCCCAGTTCCTCGATATCCGCACCAGCCCAGGCAACGCTGCTCACGGCAGCCACTTCCTCAGCCAGCGCGGCCACGCGACTGGAATAGTCCGCATCGTACTTTTCCTGGCGCTGTCTGCTGTCCTGGTCCAGTTTGGAACGGAGCTCAGCCACCTGAAGTTTCTCCTGGGCCGTTCTGGCAACGCGCTCCGCGCTCTTGATCGCTTCTTCGCTGAGCTGCTCGCTCCCGTTAGCGACCGCCTTCTTCATCTGGACCTGGAACTCCTCCAGCCTCGCCTGCTCAATGGCCAACGATCGTTGGATGTTCTCTTTCTCCGCCTTGTAGTGCTCTGCCAGCCCTTCGCCCTCATACTGCCGCAGTACGGCCTCCGCCTCGCTCATTCGCTCCTGATCGATCAGGGCCTGAAGGGCCGCGCGATAGCGATCGATCTTGTTGCCCTCGATCTTCCTGAGGGTCACGAACACAGCAAAAGCGATGATGACGATGACGCCAGCGGCCGCGAAGCTGCGGTTTCGCACCTTCCGCCGCTTCCGCGAGACGGCAAATTCCAGAAGCCTGGCATCGTAGCCCTCCTGCAACTCCGCCGGAAACGACTGCCCCATGGCGGCCGCGGCGGCGTGAAGCTCGGCGAGCGCGGGTTCCGGCAGCCGCCGGTCCAGCCCGTCCCTCAAGGTCTCACAGGCCGCCGCGAATTCCGCCTGACGGCGCCGCCGGGCATCTTCCGTCGCCACCCAGTCAGCAACCGATTGCGCCTGTTCGGTCATATCCGCGGGCAGGTCCCCGCCCGCGCTGGCCGCCAGCGGACTCCACTGTGCCAACAGCGACACGCACTCGTCGTATGACATCGCACCGTAGGCGGCATTGAGCTTTGGAAGCAGATCCTTCAGCCTGGCGACCGTCCTCTGACGCTGGTACTGCGCTGCGGCATCGGCAAGGAAATCCTGCAAGTCTTGGGGCACAGGCATGCGCCATTCCGAGTTGGCAATCTCGGCCCATAACCGGTCGACCGCTGCCTCATCCGTGCTCCGCACGGCGGCGGCCGCCTCCTGCTTGAGTTCCTTGACTCGCTCGGCCTCAAACGCCGGAATGTCCTCCTGCCAGACAGGGTTGTCGGCATCCTGCTGTGCCAGCAGCCGTAGCGTTTGCAGCCGGTCTCTCACGGGGGCCCTGCCCAGCCCCAGAAGGCGGTGGGTGTATAGGACCGCCTGGAGCGGCTGTTCGGCCGCGTACGCCTCGTTCAGTGCCGCGGCCGTTTCCAGCAGCAGGCGGGGGGATCGTGGCAGTTCGTAGCCGCTACATATCTCGTCCCAGTCGGCGATCTCAGGCAGGTCCAGCGCGCCGACCAGTTCCAGCAGATTCGGCTCATGTTCGGCCATTGCGACGGCCTCGGTGCGCAGGCCCTGTTTGAGCAGATCAGCGCAACGGCGCAGTCGCTCGTTGGTCTCGCGGCACGCGGCCGCGTAGCTGGCCGCCAATTCCGCCAACGCCGGCGTCTGGGTCTGGTCGTTGGACGACAGAAACGCGCGAATGTCATCGACGATTTGGTGAGGATCAGGCATATTATTTCGACGATAGTACCTTGGTGGTGACGAGGGCGATCGTGGCGCCGTTCTCCGCCAGCACAAGCCGGATCTCTAGTGCCTTGTTCTTGAGTTCCTCAATGGCTTGCTCCTTGATTGCGAGCGGATGCGTTCTTTTCTCGATCGTCGTCAGTTCTTCCTGGGAGCCTTTCGCTCGCTTTTCCGCTGCCTGCATATCCGCGAGTAGTTGCTGCTTTGCCGGGTCCCTATCTGTGGCCGCATCGTAAGCCCTTTTGTCTTGCTGCCACTGCCGCAGCTCAAGGGAAATGGACCGGCGAAGCGCGGCGGCTCTGTCCGTCCGCTCTTTGGCAAAGTGGGTTAGCTGCTCGCCGGCATCGGTCTTGATGGCGCCACCGTCGACCAATACCTTCACCTTGAGATTCTCAACATTCGTCGACGTTAGTGTGAGGCACGAGGCGCCATCTCCGCTGATGCTCCAGGCCATCTGCTCGCTTGGCCTGCCGTGAAGGACCACTGTGGTCCCTTCTGCCTGCAGCGCGGTAGCGACTGCTTCCCCCGCGGCGAGATAGAGATCCTTCAGAGGCAGGGGATCGGCCAGCGGCCAATGCTTGGGCTCGGGCTGCCCGAACTGGAAGGCCTTACGCGTTCCGTCGTTAGTGTGGAGGCAGATAACCGCCATGTATTTGATCTGCGGAACCAGCGATTCATCATTAGCGGACTTGATCTGCCTCCAGAGTTTCCCGTCTTCGACCTTGAATTCCAAGGCGACAGAACGGGATCCGCTTTTGCTCACAATCTCGATCTTTCGGTTATCGTCGCTGCGCTTGACGTCCCACTTGGCTGCCATCCCGGCCGGCAGGTGTACAGTCACGGCGGTCCACTTGCCATCCGGAACGCCGTCGATGGGTTCTGGCCTATCGTCCGTCGTCTTCATGCCCTTGGGGGAGGCCCATTTCAGGCATAGGGATACCTCCGTCGCCTTCGGCGGCGAGAGATCAAGTTTTACATGCTGTTGCTGAAGCGGCTTGGCCACCGCTGCCTGCGTTCCGGGCTTTGCCTTCGGCGATTTGATCTCGTCTTTCAGCTTGTTCTGTTCCGTGCGAAGGGCCGCTATGTCCGTCTCCCACCTTCTCGTGGTAGCTTCGAGTTCCTTGATCCGGGTGTCTTTTGCATCGGATTGCCCACGGATTGCCTCGCTGTCCCTATTGGCCTTTTCTTTCTCCTCCCTGGCCTTCTTCATCTGCCTCTCGTTCTCGTCGGCCAACTGCGTGGCCGCTTTGGTTTCCTGTCGCTCTTTGTCGAGCATTCCATCGCGATTCTTCAGGTCGTTCTGTAGTGATGCGATTTGCTTGTCCTTGCCGCCAGCGTCCGTTGGCCGGACCACGAAGAGCACGCACGCCCCGACCACGATGGGCCAGAGGATCGCCACCACCCAGAACAGCGCTCCGCGTCCGCCGCGACCCGTGCCGCCAGCGGCAGCAGGCAGGCTGGATTCCTCATCGCGCTCGACCACTGTGGCGTCGAAGGGAGGCATCCAGCTCTGGTCGGCTTCGTTCTGCTGGGTTTCGACGGCATAGGGTTGTGCCTCGCCGCCAGCCAGTCGCTTATGTACTCGGAAGGGCGAAGCTGCAGCGCGCGGAGCCGGGGCCTCCTCGTCGGCCGATGCAAGGTCGCGCTGGTCGGCGGGCATCGAACAGCCTATGGAAACGCCCGTGTTGCCGACGATCCCGGTGCGTGCGGCTTCGACCATCGGTCCCGCAGGCGGGTTTCCCAATGGTCGGGTCAGGTCGATGGTCCGCGCTGACAGCCGCACCGCGTCTTTGGCGGCCGGAGTGCCGGCCACACAGCAGCGCCAGAGGCAATTGAGGCCGGCCGGCTGTTCTGTGAAATAGGTGCTGAAGGTCACCTGCCAGCGACGGTCCAAAGGCAGAAGCCGGATTGCCTGATCGATCAGCGGCAGCAGATCCATCCCCGGCTCGAAGATGATGGAGCACGGCTTCGATGGGTCGCCGAGGAAGGCGTCGACCAGCACACCACCCCAGCCCGCATCGCCCGCGATGGCCGCCCATGCCGAGCAGATGTCGAGCTGCTCGCCGCCCCGGGGAATGGCACGTCCCGCAGGGATCATGCGCGGCTCGCCGCTCCAAACCTCTTCCATCATCCCGGGCTGAAGCATCAGCCACGCGGGCCCACCGGCGGGCAGTTCGCCGGCCGAAAGCACCAGGTGGTGAGCGAACTTGTTGGACCGTCGCGTGTAGTCGAACCCCGCGAAGCAGACCCGCGAGAGAATGTTGTGGTTGCTGCGGCCGATGCCCAGCCGCCAGTGGGCAAACACCACCGGATTGCGCGATGCGTTGGGGTCATCGGGCGGAAACAGCGGCCGATAGCCGCTGAGCAGTTCCAGCCGCTCCACGAGGGGGGCGGGGATGCCGTCGGTCATCGCGACGGTGCAGAACCCGCGCATGCCGGGCTTGATCCCCTGGGGAGCCGACGTGTACATCAGTTCCATACTCATGGCTGTTCCCTGAGCCTGCGGTAGTCAATGAGTTCCCACGACGGGCGCTGGCTGCGGCTTGGCCCCGTTCGACTTGGGCTGCGCGATGCCGATAAGTCCCGTGGCCCACTTGGCGTACATATAGAGCAGCGGCACGGCGACCCACCGCGGCCGGATGTCTTTGGCGCGGATACCAAGCATCCCAGTGCCCTCCTGCACCTCGGGCGGACCGCCGAGGGCGCTGCATGGGATGTAGACGACGTGCTTGCTGAAGTCCTCGGCTGCGGCCACAAACTCCGGCGTCAATTGCTGGAGCAGTCTTCGGACACGATGGGACACATCCTCGACACGACGCACATCCAGCCCGGACAGGCCCCCTGCGCTGACCGCCAGTGGCATGATCGGCTCTGACGTGATGTCCACATCAAGGAGCGGCGCCCAGACGTCGGACTTGGCAACGATCACCACCAAGGGGCGCTCGTATTTCTTGTCGGGTGACAAGCCCGTGTACTGGCGAATGCGCGCGGCGGCCTCGATGAGAACCGTTTCCTGGCGGTGCGTGCGGACGCTCTGATTGAGCTGAGGATCATGGCTGAAATCAGTGCACCGATGCCGGAATCGCGGATCCTGGGTGGGGTCATACAGGAACATCAGGGCGCGCGATTTGGCCAGGTGCTGCGTAACGGGCGCCCCGACAGTGTCCATTCCAGGCTGAAAGTGCTCGCCGGCGTTGTCGTACAGACACATTACCCGGCCTGCGGTCTCCGCCGCTGACGCCATGGGGTGGCGCCCGGTCGGACGAAGGGTGAAGAGGAACGGGCGGGGCAAACTCATCACCTGCTGACCCAGTCGGATCTGGTCGTACAGTTCGCCCTGTAGCTCGGTCTTGCGGATGGCAACCAGGCGGTTGGCATCGGCCTGCAGAAAGAGCGTTTCCTCATACTCATTCAGGCTGCGGTTGGTCATGGTGTCGGCATCCTGGAACACGATGCCGAACTGCGAGGGGAGCAACCGGCGGAGCTCCCATGTCATGGCCGTCAGGTAGTAGCTCTTGCCGCTCGCGGGCACACCGATGATGGACACGAACAGCGGCTCGGTGAGAGTCAGAGCGCGCGGAACGATGAGGTGGCAGCGCGGGCACGCCAGCAACTGGCAGGGCATTCCACGCGCATCGATGGCCTCACCGGCCAGGTTGATCCGCGTCGGCAGGAACCGGGCTGCAGCGTCGCTCCCCAACACCGGATCGCCCAGCAGTTCCGCATGGCGCGACACCCAGAGGATGTTGCCAGGGAGAAACGCATGCCAGCAATGCGGACATGTGACGCGGTGCAGCAGTTGCTTGACCGGCCTCGATGCTGCGGGGGCCTGTGTCTGCGCCGGCGGTGGGCTCTGCTTCTGATTCCAGCAGCCCACACAAACGATCCGCCCCTTGTCGTCGTAGACGCCGTCGGCCGGAAACCGCCCACCGCACACGTTACAGTTGTACCTGAGTTGGGCATCACCGCCCGCGCTCGTGACGAGGCGTTCGTGGCAAGGATGGCAGTAGTAATGGCCATCGGCGTCCTTGTGCCGCTGCATTGCGGCGACATCGCGACCACAGGCAACGCAGACCTTCACGATGCTTGACGGTGTACCCACATTCATTGGCCAACCCTTACCCAAATAGACCTGAACCTGAACCCGCGCAGCATGATAACAAGTATGGGCCGCCGTTGGAAGCAACAAGCAAAACGGAACCTGAGCCCTGGCCGGCTGACCCCGAAACGTCGCTGCTAGTGGTCCCCGCCAGATATAATGCAACAAATGCCGGGTTCGAGCGTATAAGGTTGTATGAGAAGAGCGAACCCCGTCACCTTGGATTGCGAGCAACGCGAGCAGCTTGAGGCCCTCAAACGGGGTCGGCGGGTGTCGGTGCGGT
>Ga0209450_10001934_pt1 | contig 10448 bp, 8 predicted proteins | sample FrelakmetLWP11LW_FD_187149 | JGI IMG/M metagenome (GOLD analysis project Ga0209450, IMG submission 187149) | Freshwater lake sediment microbial communities from the University of Notre Dame, USA, for methane emissions studies - LWP11 LW (SPAdes)... | ecosystem: Environmental > Aquatic >... | reverse complement strand
CGGCGCCGAGTTCCGCGCGCTGGCCGAGCGCGTGCCCGGCGTGCGCTTCATGCCCTGCCTGTCGCGCGAAGGCAGCGCCACCCCGCACCCGGACGAGCGCCGCGGCTACGTGCAGGCCGCCCTGGCCGCGCTGGCCCCGGACCCGGCGCGCGACATCGCCTACCTGTGCGGCAACCCGAACATGGTGGATGCCTGCTTCGAGGCCCTGAAGGGCCACGGCCTGCCGATCCCGCACATCCGCCGCGAGAAGTACGTCTCCCCGCCCGACCCCAAGCGCCCAGCGGCGACCTGAAGCGGCGGGCCGCGAGTACTCCGGACTTGCGGTAGGTCCATCGCGCTGCACGCAGCGCTCCCACAGAAAGCGCACGCGAGCGTGGTGGGAGCCGGTTCCACCGGCGACAGCCCTGCGACAGGACCACGGCCCTGTGGGAGCGGCGCGTGCGGCGCGAGCTCTTCGGGCTTGCGGCACGCCCGTCGCGCTGCACGCAGCGCTCCTAAAGAAAGCGCGCGCGGGCGTGGTGGGAGCCGGTTCCACCGGCGACAGCCCTGCGACAAGACCGCGCTCCCTGTGGGAGCGGCGCGTGCGCCGCGAGCTTTTCGGGCTTGCGGCACGCCCATCGCGCTGCACGCAGCGCTCCTACAGAAAGCGCGCGCGGGCGGGGTGGGAGCCGGTTCCACCGGCGACGGCCCTGCGACAAGACTGCGCTCCCTGTGGGAGCGGCGCGTGCGCCGCGAGCTTTTCGGGCTTGCGGCACGCCCATCGCGCTGCACGCAGCGCTCCTACAGAAAGCGCGCATGGTGGGGCGTTCACCACGGGGATTTCACGTGACTTCCGGCCCGTGAACCCGTGCCTTGCAATGTTCACGATTGATGCGTACCGTGAATAATCACCGATGAGCCGAATCACCACCCACCGCCCCGCCGCGCCGCCGATCCCGACCGAACGGTTCATCGGGCCGGAGGAACTGCGCCTGCTGGCCGACCCCGTGCGCGAGCACCTCGTCAACGCGCTGGTGCCGCGCGCGCGCACCGTGGCCGAGGTCGCCGAGGGCCTGGGCTGCGCGCCGACCCGCCTGTATCGCCACGTGCAATTGCTGCTCGACGCCGGCCTGCTGGTGGTCGAGCGCGAGGTGAAGGTGCGCGGCGTGGTCGAGCGCCACTACCGCGCGGCGGCGCGCACCCTGCGCCTGCGGCGCCCGCAGTTCGCCGCTGCCGCCGGGGATGCGGGCATCGAGGCGATCCTGGCCTACGCGCTCGACCAGTCGCGGCGCGACATCGCCGGCGCGGTCGCCGCGGGCCACATCGACCCCCTGCACCGCCATCCCGATCCGCGCGCCGTGCTGGCCTGGCGCTGCGTGGCCCGCGTCACCGCCGCCGAGCATGCGCGCCTGCAGAAGCGCGCCCTCGCGCTGTACAACGAAGTCGAACGCCTCGGTCGCCGCGCGGCGCCGCAGGGCGCCCTGTTCGCGCTGTCGGTCGCGCTGTTCCCCTGCGACCCGGTGGGGCAGCGCGCGCGCCGCGTCGCGAAGGCGCCCTCGGCCGGCGATCGACCGCGGGCGCGCGCCCGCGGTCCCGGCGGGAGTGGCCCGGCCACCGTCGCGCAACGCACCGTCCGCCGCACCAGCCGACACCCGAAGGAGAGCCGCTGATGGACCCGACCCCGTTTCCCGATCCGCCGCGCGCGGACGCCGTGCCCCTGCTCAAGCGCAAGGTCACCTGGCGCGAGCTTGCCATGACCCTGGTCGGGGCCGCGCTCGGGGCCGCACTCGGCTACGCCGGCGTCCACGCCGGCCGCGCGCTCGGCGGCGTGGAACTGAAGACGCATTTCGACCTCGACCTGCTGACCCTGCTGCTGGTGCCCGCGATGTGGCTGGTGGTGGTGATGGCCCACGAGTTCGGCCACCTGCTGGGCGGCCGGCTCGGGGGCATGCGCCCGCTGATGCTGTTCGCGGGCCCCCTGCACTTCGAGTTCGGCGCCGACGGCCGCACGCGCCTCAAGCGCAACCGCGTGCAGTCCTCGTTCGGCGGGCTGGCGGCCTGCGCACCGCGCGCGGACTCCGGGCGCGGCCAGTTCGCGCTGCTGGTCGCCGGGGGTCCGCTGGCGAGCTTCGCGCTGGCCGCCCTGCTGTGGCCGCCCGCGTTCGCGCTCGGCGGCTGGTGGGGTGGTTTGCTGCTCGCGACCGCCGGCCTGTCGGCGCTGATCGGCATCCTGACCCTGGTGCCGCTGCGCGCCGGCGGCTTCACCAGCGACGGCGGCCAGTTGCTGGGGCTGGCGCGCAACGACGCCGAGACGCTGCGCAACCTCGCGATGGCGCCGCTGCTCGCGCAGTCCTACGCCGGCGTGCGCCCGCGCGACTGGAACCCGGGCCTGCTCGACGCGGCGACCGGTGAGTCGAAGGACCCCACGCAGCGTCGCCTCGCGCAGCTGCTGCGCGCAGGCGTGGCCGAGGACCGCGGCGACTTCGAACAGGCCGACGCGCTGTGGCGCACGATCGCCGCCGGCTTCTCCGAACCCGACAGCGAAAAGGTCGCACCGGCCATGCGCGGTGCGATGGCGCTCGGCGTGGCGGCGTGGCTGGCGCACCGGCGCCGCGACGGCGCGGTCGCGCGGCGCTGGCTCGACGCGGGGCGTCGCGGCTTCAACGATCCATCCGTGCTCGCCTTCACCGAAGGCGCGGTGGCCTGGGCCGAAGGCGATGCGGCGACCGCACGGACCAAACTCGCGGAATCGCGCGCCCTGCTGCCGCGGCTGGCCGACCGGGGTGGCGCCGTGGTGCTCGCCGAGTCGATCGACGACATCGCGCGCGCGCTTGACGCGAAGATCACGCCCGCGGGGCCGGCGGCTGCACCAGCATGACTTCAGGCCCGCGCATGCCACCGCATCCGTGGCACCCTGTGCACGCCGACCCTGGACGGGACGGCATCCATCCGACCGTGGGGAAGACACGATCATGAGAACCTTGCTTGGTGCGGCCACGCTGCTGCTGGCCGCCGGTGCCGTCGCGCCCGCGACCGCGCGCACGCTCGGCAGCCTGGAGTTCGAGCCCTGCGGGCTCAGGTCTCCCGGCCTGCCGGTCAACATCGATGCCCAGTGCACGACACTGAAGGTGCCCGAGGACGCCTCGAAGCCCGACGGCCGGCAGATCGAACTGGCGATCGCCTGGGTGCCGAGCCGCGCCGACGAGGCGCTGCCCGACCCGGTGTTCATGCTCGCCGGCGGCCCCGGCCAGAGCGCGCGCGAGGCCTATCCGGGCGCCGCCGCCGCGTTCCGCGACCTGCACGCGCGCCGGCACGTGATCCTGGTCGACCAGCGCGGCACCGGCGGCAGCAACCGCCTGTCGTGCACGCCGACCGAAGCCGAACTGCAGGGCGACGCGATGGAATCGCCGGACGCGATGCGCGCGTTCGCCGCGCGCTGCCGCGAGTCGCTGTCCGACCGCGCCGACCTGCGCTTCTACACCACGTCCGAGGCGGTGGCCGACCTCGACCGCGTGCGCGCGGCGATCGGCGCCGAGCAGATCAACCTGGTCGGCATCTCCTACGGCACGCGGGTCGGGCTCGAGTACCTGCGCCGCTTCCCGGAGCGCACCCGCACCCTGGTGATCGACGGCGTGGTGCCGCCGGAACTGTTCCTCGGCAACGACCACGCGAAGAACCTAGAGGCCGCGCTGGCGCAGCACTTCGAGCGCTGCGCCAAGGACGCGACCTGCAGCGAGCGCTACGGCACGCCGCAGCGCACCCTGCAGGACCTGTTCGCGAAACTGCGCGAAGCACCGGTCGAGGTCACCGCGCGCGACCCGGTCACCGGCGTGATGTCGACGCGCGCCTTCGGGCCCACCGAGCTGACCACCGTGGTGCGGCTGTTCTCGTACTCACCGGGCATGGCCGCGATGCTGCCGCTGGGCCTCGCCGAGGCCGCCGCCGGCCGCTTCGACACCCTGCTCGCGCAGTCGCGCATGGTCGGCGAGGTGATGGGCGAGACGATCTCGCTCGGCATGCATTTCTCGGTCAGTTGCGCCGAGGACGTCGACGGCCTGGTCGCCGATCCGGCCGATGCCGGCACCACGCTGGGCAACGCGCTGGTCGAGGGCATCAAGGCCGCCTGCGAGGAATGGCCGCGCGGCACCACGCCCGCCGACTTCCACGCGCCGGTGAAGAGCGACGTGCCGGTGCTGCTGCTGTCGGGCGAACTCGACCCGGTGACGCCGCCGCGCTACGGCGAGCAGGTCGTCTCCCACCTGCCGAACGGCCGCCACCTCGTCGCCCGCGGCACCGGCCACAACGCGATGCCGGCCGGCTGCATGCCCAAGCTGGTGAGCCTGTTCGTGCAGGACGCCAATGCGAAGGACCTCGACGCATCCTGCCTCGAGCGCCTCGTCGACACCCCGCCGTTCGGCGGTTTCCACGGCTGGGAGCCCTGACATGATCGAAGTCCAGGACCTGCGCAAGACGTTCAAGACCAAGGCCGGCGTGGTCAAGGCGGTCGACGGCGTGTCGTTCACCGCCCGCGACGGCCAGATCACCGGCCTGCTGGGACCCAACGGGGCGGGCAAGACCACCACCATGCGCATGCTCTACACGCTGATGGCGCCCGAGACCGGCCGCGTGCTGGTCGACGGCCACGACGCCACCCGCGACCCGACCGCCGTGCGCCGCGTGCTCGGCGTGCTGCCGGACGCGCGCGGCATCTACAAGCGCTTCAGCGCGCGCGAGAACATCGCCTACTTCGGCCAGCTGCACGGGCTCGACGAGGCGACCATCCGCGCGCGCACCGACGGCCTGGTGTCGGCGCTCGACATGGCCGACTTCGCCGACCGCCGTTCGGAAGGCTATTCGCAGGGCCAGCGCACCAAGACCGCGATCGCGCGCGCGATGGTGCACGACCCGAAGAACGTGGTGCTCGACGAGCCCACCAACGGCCTCGACGTGATGACCACCCGCGCGATGCGCGGCTACCTGCAACGCCTGCGCGCGGAGGGCCGCTGCGTGCTGTTCTCCAGCCACATCATGCAGGAGGTGGCCGCGCTCTGCGACCACATCGTGGTGATCGCCAAGGGCCACGTGGTGGCGCAGGGCAGCGCGGACGAACTGCGCGAGCGGACCGGGTTGCCGAACCTCGAGGACGCCTTCGTGAAGATCATCGGCAGCGACGAGGGGCTGTTCGCATGAACACCGTGTTCACCGTGTTCCGCAAGGAACTGACCGACGCCTTCCGCGACCGCCGCATGGTGATGGTCAACTTCCTCCTCATCCCGTTGCTGATCCCGATCGTGTTCGGCACGCTCACCTCGGTCGGCGCCAAGCAGCAGCGCGAGCGCCTCGAGCAGGCGCTGGAGCTGCCGGTGGTCGGCGCCGATCGTGCGCCGAACCTCGTCGCCTGGCTGCGCGCCAACAACGTCGACGTCAAGCCGGTCGAAGGCGGCCTCGACGAGGCGATCCGCGCGCAGACCTACGACGTCGGCCTGACCGTGCCCGAGTCGTTCCCCGAGGAGTGGCGCAAGAGCCGCCCGGCCGAGCTGCAACTCACCTTCGACGGCTCGCGGCCGACCCAGAGCGGGCCGTCGATCCAGCGCATCCAGGGCCTGCTCGCTGCCTACGGCAGCGAACTGGGCTCGCTGCGCCTGGTCGCGCGCGGCGTCCATCCCGGCGTGGCTTCGCCGGTGCTGGTCACCAACCGCGACCTCGCCACCCCGAAGGCCAATCCGCTCACGGCGTTCTTCGTCGCCTACCTGCTGCTGATGCTGTCCTTCATCGGCGGCATGCATCTCGCGATGGACTCCACCGCCGGCGAGCGCGAGCGGCAGTCGCTGGAGCCGCTGCTCGCCACGCCGGTCACCCGCGAGGGCATCGCCAGCGGCAAGATCCTGGCCACCGCCGCGTTCGCCATCGCGAGCATCGTCACCACCGGCCTGTTCTACAAGTACGGCTTCGGCTTCTTCGCCGAGGAAGGCTCGCGCTCGATCATCGACACCTCGGCCGCGCTGCTGGGCCAGTTGTTCCTGGTGATCCTGCCGGTAGTGCTGCTGGGCGCGGTGTTCACCACGGTGCTCGCCGCGCAAGCCAAGAGCTACCGCGAGGCCGGCAGCTTCGTCTCGCTGCTGATGTTCATCCCCATGGTGCCGGTGTTCGCCGGCCAGTTCCTGGTGGTGAAGGAAAAGCTGTGGATGTTCGCCGTGCCGCTGTTCGCGCAGAACCAGATGATCACCCGCCTGGTGCGCGGCGAAACACTGACCGCGCCGGAGTGGGCGCTCGGCATGGGCACCGGCCTGGCGCTGGTGGTCCTGTCCTGGCTGGTGGCGGCGCGGCTGTACAAGCGCGAGCAGCTCGCGATCTCGGGCTGAGCGACCGATCGGCGCCGCGAGCGAACCGCTCGCGGCGCCAGTGCCCCGACGGCAGGCACGCATCGCCCGGCCGCCGCCTTGTCCGGCAGCCCCTGTGGGAGCGAGCAACGCTCGCGACCGGCACATGTCCGTTGCCGAAGCGCTTGCGTACGCGGTCGCCCGCAAGCGGGCTCCTACAACGGCCCGCACCACGTAGGAGCGCGCTTGCGCGCGACCGCCACCGCCACGCCGGCCGCGATCCCCATCGCCGCGGTCGCCCGCAAGCGGGCTCCTACAACAGCCCGCCGACGTAGGAGCGCGCTTGCGCGCGACTGCGACCTCCACGCTCGCCGCGATCCCCACCGCCACCCTCGCGGCATGCGTGGCCATCGACCACCGCCCCGTTGCACCGCTGCCTTACACTCCGGCCTCACCCCTTCGCCGGAGCCCGCCATGAAAGTCCGCGCCGCCATCGCCTTCGAAGCCGGCAAGCCCCTGGTCGTGGACACGGTGGACCTCGACGGCCCACGCGCCGGCGAGGTGCTGGTCGAGATCAAGGCCACGGGCCTGTGCCACACCGACAAGTACACGCTGTCCGGCGCCGATCCCGAGGGCCTGTTCCCGGCGATCCTCGGCCACGAGGGCGCGGGCATCGTGGTCGACGTCGGCCCCGGGGTGAAGTCGCTCAAGAAGGGCGACCACGTCATCCCGCTCTACACCCCCGAATGCCGCGAGTGCGAGTACTGCCTCAACCCCAAGACCAATCTCTGCCAGGCCATCCGCAGCACCCAGGGCCAGGGCCTGATGCCCGACGGCAGCAGCCGCTTTTCCCACCAGGGGCGCAAGGTGCACCACTACATGGGCACCAGCACCTTCGCCCAGTACACGGTCCTGCCCGAGATCGCGCTGGCGAAGATCCGCGAGGACGCGCCGTTCGACAAGGTCTGCTACATCGGCTGCGGCGTCACCACCGGCATCGGCGCGGTGATCTACACCGCCAAGGTCGAACCCGGCTCCAAGGTCGTGGTGTTCGGCCTCGGCGGCATCGGACTCAACGTGATCCAGGGCGCGCGCATGGTCGGCGCCGACATGATCGTCGGCGTGGACATCAACCCCGCGCGGCGCGAGATGGCCGAGAGGTTCGGCATGACCCACTTCGTCAACCCGAAGGAGGTCGAGGGCGACCTCGTGCCCTACCTCGTGAACCTCACCAAGGGCGGCGCCGACTATTCCTTCGAGTGCGTCGGCAACACGACCCTCATGCGCCAGGCGCTGGAGTGCTGCCACAAGGGCTGGGGCACTTCGGTGATCATCGGTGTCGCCGCCGCGGGGCAGGAGATCTCGACCCGCCCGTTCCAGCTGGTCACCGGCCGCAACTGGCGCGGCAGTGCCTTCGGCGGCGCGCGCGGCCGCACCGACGTACCGAAGATCGTCGACTGGTACATGGACGGCAAGATCAACATCGACGACCTGATCACCCACGTGATGCCGCTGGAGCGCATCAACGAGGGCTTCGACCTGATGACGCGCGGCGAGTCGATCCGCGGCGTGGTGGTGTACTGATGGCGCTGGAGACCCTGTCCGAACAGCGCTGCTTCGACGGCACGCAGTCGGTCCACCGCCATGCGTCGGCGGCGATCGGCCTGCCGATGCGGTTCTCGGTCTACCTCCCCCCGCAGGCGCGCAGCCACAAGGTGCCGGTGCTGTACTTCCTCGCCGGTCTGACCTGTACCGAAGAGACCTTCATGATCAAGGCCGGCGCGCAGCGGATGGCCGCACGGCTCGGGCTGGCGCTGGTCGCCCCCGACACCAGCCCGCGCGACACCGGCATCCCCGGCGAGGCCGACGACTGGGAGTTCGGCGCCGCCGCGGGTTTCTACCTCGACGCCACCCAGGCGCCGTGGTCGAAGCACTTCCGCATGGCCTCGTGGATCGTCGACGAACTGTCCGCCTTGGTCGCCGCGCAGTTCCCGGTCGATCCGTCGCGCACCGGCATCAGCGGCCATTCGATGGGCGGCCACGGCGCGCTCACGCTGGCGCTCAAGCACCCGGGCCGCTATCGATCGTGCAGCGCCTTCGCGCCCATCGTCGCGCCCTCGCAGGTGCCGTGGGGCCAGAAGGCCTTCCCGCGCTATCTCGGCGACGACGGCGCCGCGTGGGCCGCGCACGATGCCTGCGCCCTGATCGCCGCCGGGCATCGCTTCGACGGCGAACTGCGGGTCGACCAGGGCGAAGCAGACAAATTCCTCGCCCCGCAGCTGCAACCCGATCGCCTCGAAGCCGCCTGCGCCGCCGCCGGCCAGCCGCTGCGCCTGCGTCGCCACGCCGGTTACGACCACAGCTACTGGTTCATCCAGAGCTTCATCGAAGACCACCTCGAACACCACGCCGCGGTGCTGCAAGCGTAAACTTGCACACGCCCACTGTAGGAGCGCTGCGTGCAGCGCGACCGGACTGCGGCAAGCATAAAGAGCTCGCGGCGCACGCGCCGCTCCCACAAACCCCAGGGCTTGGCGCGGCGGCTCGAACGCGAGGGTCGGGTGGGAGCCGGTTTCACCGGCGACCGACTTGCCGAAGCCTCACCGCAGCGCCGTCGCTGGTAGAACCGGCTCCCACATTGCACGCTTTCTGCAGGAGCGCTGCGTGCAGCGCGACCGCACTGCGGCAGACCACCGAGCGCGCGGTGGTCACGCGAGCACACGACGTCGCCGTGGCGCGTCCGGAAGCACGCGAACACGAAGCGCAAGGCCGCCACGGCAACGCGTGCCGTGGCAGCCCGGCCGCAGGATCAGAACTGCTGGCTGTAGGACACGTACCAGAACCGGCCCGGGATGTCGTAGCTCGGGTCGAAGCTGTTGGCGAAGGTCGAGTACGAGACCGGGGGATCCTCGTCCAGCAGGTTGCGGATGCCGGCGATCACGCGGCCGTTCCACGGGGTGTCCCACGTGCCCTGCAGGTCGAAGTACCACGTGTCGTCCAGCGTGTTCTCGCCATCCTCGAACTGCGGCGAACCATTCGGGTTCGAACACAGGCCCGGGTTGCCGAAGATCGCCGGCAGCGAGCAGTTCTCGTCCAGCGCCGACAGGTAACGCGCGGTCAGCGTCGCACCCCAGTCGCCCGACTGCCAGTTGGTCGAAATGTTGGACGTGATCCGGTTCGCGAAGTTGAGGCGGTTCAGGTACACGCCGACGAGATTGCCGTTCGACGCCGAGCCGTCGGCCAGGACGTCGCCCGCTTCCGGCTGGCCCAGGTCGCCGTAGTAGCTGACGTAGGCCGTGTCCCAATTGATGCGGAAGCGCCCGAACGTCGTTTCGAAGCGATAGTCGACGGTGAAGTCGTAGCCTTCGGTCTCGAAGCCACCGATCGTGGCGTTGCCGGTGCCGGCGAACAGGTCGAGGATCTCACCGCCCGGACCACGGGTGATGAGCGCGCAGTTGGCGAGGTTCGAGCCGTTGTAGCAGGAGTTCAGGATGAACTGCGGGTCGAGGCCCTGGATCGCATTGCTGATCTCGATGTTGTACCAGTCGAGGTACACGTCGAGGCCTTCCACGAACGACGGGCTGTAGACCAGGCCGAGCGTCTTGTTGCGGGCTTCTTCCGGACTGAGGTCCGGGTTGCCGCCCGTGGTCACGCGGATCTGCGTGTTGGCCTGTTCGTAGTTCACCGGGGTGCCGCGGATGCCGCCCACGCCATTGCGGCAGGCGTTGCGAACGGCCACCGGAGCGGTGTTGATGAACGGCACCGAGCATGGGTCCTGGATCTCCGGGAAGGCATCCGACTGGCCCGAGAACAGGTCGCTGATCGTCGGCGCGCGGAAACCGTCGGCGTAGTTGCCGCGGACCAGCAGGTCGGCGAACGGCTTCCAGCGGAAGCCGAACTTCGGGTTGGTGGTGTCGCCGAAGTTCGAGTAGTCCGAATAGCGGGCCGCGATCGCGATCTCGAGGGTCTCGGCGAACGCCAGGTCCTTGAGCAGCGGGATGTTGAACTCGCCGTAGAACTCGTTCAGCGCGAAGCCACCGCGGGTCGGCAGGCGGGCGTTGCCCGTCGTCGCGCCCGAGGCGGTGATCGCGTCCGGCTGGTCGAAGCCGAACTCGCGGCGGTACTCATAGCCCGCGGCGAAGCCCAGCG
>Ga0209450_10001932_pt1 | contig 10450 bp, 8 predicted proteins | sample FrelakmetLWP11LW_FD_187149 | JGI IMG/M metagenome (GOLD analysis project Ga0209450, IMG submission 187149) | Freshwater lake sediment microbial communities from the University of Notre Dame, USA, for methane emissions studies - LWP11 LW (SPAdes)... | ecosystem: Environmental > Aquatic >... | reverse complement strand
CAGCTGTGCCGTCCAGTCTGAGGCATTATGCATGGCCTTGCCCGGTCCGGTCTCAATGCCGAACCGCTCCGCATGCCTGACACACCATTCCCAATCCTTTTCAATGTTTGAGGCATTGACCACCAGAAGATACTTCTCGGCTGAAAAGCGGTAGACAAGCAGGTCATCAACTATGCCTCCCCTGCCGTTCGGGAAGCATGTGTACTGTACCTTGCCATTGGTAAGGGCAGCAACATCGTTGGAGGTGATATGCTGAAGGAAGGCCAGGGCAGACGGGCCGTTGACCCAGAACTCACCCATATGGGAAACATCAAAAACCCCCGCTTTCTCACGCACCGTGATGTGCTCTTCAGTGATGCCAGTATACTCAACAGGCATAGTATAGCCGGCAAAAGGAATTATCCTGGCTCCCATGGCCTCGTGGAACTTAAGAAACGGAGTACTTTTCATGTCAAAAGTTTTGGATTCAGAACAAAAGTAGGATTTTTCGGCTGATTAAAACCTGTGATAAATCATTTTTAGGTCAACGCTTTCAGACAATAATCATAGGCTGAAGGATTCAATATTTCTATATTTGTACCCGTAATCAAATCTGTTCAGATGGAATATACCATTTTCAACCCTGAATACCTGGTGAACATCACCGGGGGAGACAAGGCCACAATGGAAGAGATAGCCGGTATCTTCGGCAATCAGATCCCGGAATTCGTGACGGAGATGAAGCAGCTTCTCGGACAAGGCAGGTACCTGGAACTCGGACTTCTGGCACACAAGGCCAAGGGATCGGTGACGGTGATGGGTATGGAGGAGACCTCAAAGATGCTCAAGGAGTTCGAACTACTCACAAAATCAGGCGAACAGAAGGAGCGATATGAGGGTTTCGTTGCCAGGTTTGAAGAGGATGCCGCTACGGTCATGGCTGAGATTAACGATTTTCTCAGCAAAAACAGCTGATCAGTCATGGTACATTCTGAAAGACTTGACGGTGTTGAGATAATCAGCTTCACCACAGACCGGATTAATGCGCTTAATGTCGACGCTATCAGGCCTGCCATCATAAGGCTTTTTGACCTGCCCTACACAAAGGTGGTGATCGACCTCGGAGGGGTCAACCTGCTCGACAGTACCGCATTTGCCATGATCCTCCACTTCCTGCGTGTTGCAAGGTCAAATTACTGCACCTTCAGGCTGTGTGGGCTGACTCCCCGGGCCAGGGAACTGTTCGAGTTGCTTCAGCTGCATAAGTCACTTGACATCTATCCTGACCGCGCCAGCTGCGTGGAAAGCTTCAGTCACAGCAGCCCCTACTGAGTATTTGCAATCACCAGTGCGCCCGACTTAACGTCAATCCTTATTCCCTTTTTTCTTGTTTTGCTCAATATTTTACCACAGGTTTCCTGACCCATTTTTCATGTCATAATGACAGATGATGGATAATATAGAACCACAGGTTTCGTTATAATAAATTCAGATACTGTAATACAAGGATATAAAACCCCTCCCCGGATGAATGAAAAGATTCTGAACACCCTGATGCATCTTTTTGCCATCATTGCTCCTGCACAGGGCAATGAGTCAGACAGGCGCAGGGTTGTTGAGGCCTTTCTCAAACCACAGTTAAACCAGGAGGGTGTTGATGCCTATCTCAGGATCTTCGATACCTACTATGCCGAAGCCCAGCAGAGGCTCAGGAAGGGCAACGAAGCCCGCAGGAATGCGGCTATCTCGGTAAGAATCATCAAGATATGTTTTGACATCGGGGCGCAACTAACCCTTAACCAGAAGATCATCGTCCTGGTTCAGCTCCTCGAATACTGCCGTTCCGACGGAGCTGAGGTGAGCGATACCGAGCTGGAATTCATCATCACGGCTGCCGAGGGTTTTAATGTCAATCCTGACGACTACCAGCTCATCCGGCAGTTTGTGCTGTCAAAACGGGCAGAGGTGCCGGAGTCTGCACAGGTACTGGTTATAGATAATGATCGCAAGCGTACCTACGAAAAGACGCATCACATTGTAAATGATACATTCAGGGGTCAGGTCAGGGTTCTGAACCTTCACCAGGCTGACATGCTCTTCGTCAGGTCATTCGGAACGGGAGAACTGCTTCTCAGCGGCCAGCTCAGACATGAGGACAAGGTCTATCTCTTTGAACGTGGCGCATCGCTCAAGTTCATGAGCAGCAAGCCCATATATTACTCCGAAGTGATACGGCAGTTCCTTGATGAGAGCGTACTGGCCTCAAGGGTTGTATATGAGGTAAGGGATCTCGAATACAAGTTCAAGGGCGGACAGGTTGGCTTGCACCGTATGAGCTTCGCCGAAGAATCAGGAAGGCTGGTCGGTATCATGGGCGCCTCAGGAGCCGGAAAATCAACACTGCTTAGTGTCCTGAACGGCACAAACAAGCCCGACATGGGCGAGGTGCTGATAAACGGGATCAATATCCACAGGGAGGCCGACAAGGTCAAGGGCCTGATCGGATATGTATCACAGGACGACCTCCTGATAGAGGAACTGACTGTTTTCGAGAACCTCTTCTATAATGCAAAACTCTGCTTCGGCCACCTGAAGGATGAAGAGATCATTGTCAGGGTTGAGAACGTCCTTCACAGCCTCGGCCTGTATGATATCAAGGATATGAAGGTGGGCACTCCCCTCAACAAAAAGATATCGGGAGGCCAGCGCAAAAGACTTAACATCTCCCTGGAACTTATAAGGGAACCGTCGATCCTCTTCCTTGATGAGCCTACATCAGGACTGTCATCACTGGATTCGGAGAATATACTTGACCTCCTCAATGATCTTAAGCTGAAGGGCAAGCTGATATTCGTCGTCATCCATCAGCCCTCTTCGGATATTTTCAAGATGTTTGACAGGCTCATCTTCCTTGACACAGGGGGATACATGATCTACTACGGGATCCCGGTCGGTTCAATTGGCTACTTCAAGGACAGGATGCACCTGCCGAAGTACAATGACAGTGAGTGCCATTCCTGCGGCAATGTCAATCCCGAACAGATCTTCAGCATTGTTGAATCCAAGGTTCTGGACGAATTCGGGAGGCCGACGGTGACACGCAAGGTCTCTCCCGCTGAATGGAGCGCCTACTACAAGTCACGGAAGGAAGAGGCTCCTGCTCCTCCGGGACCGGGCAATGGCATCCCGGAAATAACGCTCAAGACCCCCGGCAAACTGAAACAGTTCCTGGTGTTTGTCACCCGTGACATACTGGCCAAGCTCTCTGACAGTCAATACATGGTAATAACCCTGCTTGAGGCACCGGTACTGGCTCTCTTCCTTGCATTTATCATTCGTTACTTCGACGAGAGCGTCAGCCAACCGTCATATACTCTTCTCCAGAACAGCAACCTGCCGGTTTATATCTTCATGTCGGTCATTGTTGCCATATTCATGGGGCTGACCGTCAGTGCGGAAGAGATAATCAAGGACAGGAAGATCCTCCGGCGGGAGGCTTTTCTCAATCTTAGCTGGAACAGTTACCTGCTCTCAAAGATCGGCGTACAGTTCCTTATCTCTGCCATCCAGGCCGCAACGTTCGTTGCCGTGGGCAACTCCATCTTCGGCATCAGGGGGATGTGGTTCGAATACTGGCTCGTGCTCTTCAGCTGCTGGGCCACCTCAAACATGATGGGGCTGCTCATCTCCGACAGTTTCAAAACCGTTGTAACGATATACATCCTTATACCATTCCTGGTTATCCCGCAGATTATCCTCAGCGGTATAATCGTCAAGTATGACAAGCTCAATCCTACAATCTCATCACCGGTATCGATACCTGTATACGGGGAGATCATTGCAGCCCGCTGGGGCTATGAGGCGCTGGCAGTTGACCAGTTTATGAATAACAGGTTTGAGAAGCAGTTCTATGAGTTTGACAAGGTCATCAGCATTGCCAAATTCAAGAAGGACATATGGTACAATGAGATGCGGAGCATTCTTTCAAGGCTTGAGAGCAATATTGACAAGGAGAGGCTCGATGATTCCGACAGACGGGACATGACCCTCATCTATAACGAGATTGAGGAAGAGCTTGGGTTCACTCCGGCAATCTCTTTTGATCTGAAAGTGATTGACCCCGCCGCTGTTACCCTTGAGACTATTGAGGCAGCCCGCAGCTATATAGAGAAGGTGAGAAGGTATTACATCGAAGTGTCAAAGAACACCGTGGAAGCCCGCGACCAGAGAATTATAGCGTATGAGCGTGCCGACCGGGATGGGTTTATCAGGATGAAGAAGCAGTATACGAATGAATCGCTGGAGGAGTTCGTCAGGAACGATAACGAGAAGAATAAGATAAAACGTTACAAGGAGAGGCTGTACCAGAACTACGACCAGATCTTCTTTGACCCTGTCAACCCTCTTGTCAAGGCCCACTTCTATGCTCCGCGCAAGCAGATCCTGGAAGTCTATGCCAGCACCCTTGCAGTGAACACCGGAGTGATCTGGCTGATGACCATTATTCTTTACATATTACTTTATTTCAGAGTATTGCACCGGATACTTGAATCATCTCATAAAGCGAGGATGGTCATGCGCGATAAACGGCGCAGCGAACGTTAAGACCCGGTTGGATGTAAATGACAAAGGGTGCCTGCCACATGGCTGACACCCTTTGCTTTATCCGATAACCGATCGCTTTGCTAAAGGCAATGGGTCATTCTACTATCTCAATCATTTTGAATGGCACCTTGATAATGGAGTCATAGTCTTCTCCGGCTTCAAGCATGTCCTCGTCATCCTCTTCATAGAACCAGTTGATCTCCACGTCATGTTTCGACCTGTGTATGGCCTCAAGCCGCTTGAAGACGTCAAGTATGCACTTTGAGGAGCTGGTGTTGAAATACTCCAGCCTGATATTTACCACCGTCTTGTCAAGCGGACCCTGCATATAGGTATCAAGCCATTCATTAAGAGGTTTGTAGAACTCAACTGAATTCTCCGGGATGGATCTCCCTTTAATCTCAAATACTCCGTCTTTGGCGTCAAATTTTATTGACGGGGTTTTAGGTGTTCCTTCAATGATGATCGGTTCCATAGTTATCTGTTTATTGTTAATTGTCTTATGCCGGAGCTATTACTGCACTTAGTCGGAAGGCCGTATTCAGGTCGTCATATCTTTTAAACCTGAAATCAATCCGGTGACCGGTCTTTCTTGCAATGTCAAGCAATCCCAGTCCTCCAAGCCCCTTCGCCGTTATCTCCTGGTGATTCAGGATCTCCTTATACAGCTCCTTGATCTCCTCAGGTGTCGAACGGTTTATCCTCGTCAGTTTCTCTTCAAGCTCTCCCACATGCGCAGCTGCCACAAAGTTGCACGTTGTTATCCTGTATCCCTTTCCAAGTTTTTCCATGACCACCAGCCCGAACCTGTCAGACCTGGAGGCATGGTAGCCCCTCGGAATTCTATCTGCATGATGGTAGAGGTTCTGCAGGCTCTCCACGAGTACGTTGTAGACCTTTTTCCTCAGTCTTGGGGTTTCACGCGTCGTAAGCAGCTTGCCCTCCACCAGGTCCAGAGCCTTATTGATAACCTCCGAGTCAACATTTCCTTTAAAGTAAAGGACTGCACCTCTGATATCAAGGTCACTCACAAGATTTTCAAGATCAAAGCTCATCGGGCTTCTGTGCAAGTGTCAAAAGCAAAAACAAGTAACAAAAATAGAGGTTTGTTGTTAATAGGCAACATACTGATCTTATATTTTAAGCTATGACAGCCATTTTTTGACCAAGGTTGCATGATGAACGGCAAATAAAGTCTTAACGTACGTCCGATGCATTTTTTTTCCTGCTTCCCCCGTAGAGTTCGTACCCGAGGAAGCGGCATTCAATGTCGCCGTTAAGAAGGTCAAATTTGCGAAATGGCTTAAGTGCAACTGATTTGAGACTCGCCTGGTCACCTGAGAGTATCCATGCGGTATAACCTGTGTAATGATGTTTAAGTACTGAACCTATCGCGCCGTAAAACTCACCCATGTCAGATGTACCGATTCGTTGGCCATAGGGCGGGTTGATGATAAGCACTCCCTCCTCTGCCGGGGGCGGACTGTTGAAAAAATCCCGCTCAGCTATCTCCACGGTGCCGGCAAGTCCGGCCTCCTTTATGTTTACCACAGCAGTGCTGCAGGCATCCGGAGAGATGTCTGCTCCGTAGATCCTCACCGGTGATTTTCTCTCTTTTTTCTCAGCCTCAAACTTCACCGACCTGAAAAGCGCAGGATCATAATCCTTCCATTTCATGAAACCAAAACTCCTCCGGAAGCTTCCGGGTGCTATGTTGCAGGCTATCAGTCCAGCCTCAGCTACTATTGTCCCCGAGCCACACATACCGTCTGCCAGTGGTGTCTCCGCCTTCCATCCCGACAGGGCAATCATGCCTGCGGCCAGGACTTCACTCAGCGGGGCTTCTGACTGACCCCGGCGGTATCCTCTTTTGTACAACGGGGTTCCTGAAGAGTCCAGCGAGATCGTGACCTTATCATTGCTTATATGAACATTCACAAGAAGATCGGGCGTCTTCTGGTCGACTGATGGTCTCTCCCGTGTCAGCCTGCGGAAGAAATCCGCGATGGCATCCTTGACCACCAGCGCCGCATATCCTGAGTGGGTGAAGTGCCTGGAGTTGACCACAGCCGTCACAGCGTATGTCATTCCGGTATCGAGATAATGGTCCCAATCCGCTGACACAGCTCCGTTGTAAAGGTCTTTCTGGCCGGTTATGCTGAAGCCTGCAACAGGCACAAGAATGGATAATGCCAGCCGGCTCCTGTAGTTTACTGTATAGAGTAGCGACCTTGGCCCTTCGAAGGCTACTGCCCTGTTAAGGACTGTGACACCGCCGGCGCCCAACTCCCTGAGCTCGGCAGCCAGCACCTCCTCCAGTCCGAAGAGTGTCTTCGCCAGAAGCTTCATTTCATCTCCTTCCGGAATCCCAGAAGCCTTTCGTAAAGCACCTGGTCATTGAGAATTGATAGCGCCCTGCGGATGGCATAGTCATCTTCATTGACGACCATATAATACTCGTTCATGTCCCAGAGGTCACGCGCCACAAGACCTTTCATCACTTTCTTCATTTCCGGTGCAGAGATGTCAAACTGTGCCTGGTCAAACTTTACCTTGTTCTTCTCCCCGGCAGCAACCAGCGCTTTAATGGTCTCATCATCAAAGGTGAACTCCTTGCTGAATCGTTCGAAAGTCCTGTACCTGCGGGTGAGATCCTTTCTGTTGCGGTCGGTGTAGGCGATCATGAAATTTGTCAGGGTCGATGTCCTGATGAGATCACGGTAATAGTCTGAATAATAGGTTGTATCTATGGGGATGAAGATATCGGGGGTTATTCCGCCGCCGCCATAGACCACCCTCTTGTTGGGGATTGTATAAGCCTTGAGCGAGTCAGGCAGGTTAAGGCTGTCAGGATGGATCAGTTCACCGTTGAAATACCTGGTGTAATATTTCTGGAAGTACTTGTCAAATCCCTCATTGTAGGGCGTTTGTATAGAACGCCCGGAGGGTGTGAAATAACGGGCTATAGTGAGTCTGATCTCAGACCCGTCGGGCAGCGGGAAGCCATTCTGAACCAACCCCTTTCCGAAGCTTCTGCGGCCAATCACCACTCCCCTGTCCCAGTCCTGGACAGCCCCTGCCAGGATCTCACTGGCCGAGGCTGATCCTTCGTCAATAAGTACAGCTATCTTTGCCCGTGTGAGCATACCAGAAGGTGTCGACCTGTACTCCTGCCTCGATGTATGGACCCCTTCGATATAGACTATAAGCTCTTCCATCGGCAGGAGCTCGTCGGCTATCTGTACTGCCGGCACCATATAGCCTCCCGAGTTGCCGCGCAGGTCAATTACGAGGTTCTCCATTCTGGCAAGCCTGAGCTTCTCCACAGCCTCCTCAAACTCTTTGGCGGTCTGTTCCGAGAAACGACTCAGCTTGATGTAACCGACGCCATCAGAGATCATGTAGGCAGCATCGAGACTGGTGACGGGTATCTTGTCACGGGTGATGGTGAACTCCAGGAGCTCATTCACGCCCTTCCTGTAGATGGTTACAACCACCGTGGTGCCTTTGGGTCCCCGGAGCCGCTTCTGCACACCGGTGGTTGACATGCCTATCCCGGTCACCTTCTCGCCGCCAATGGTTATGATACGGTCGCCGGCCTGAATGCCTACCTTCTCCGATGGTCCGCCAGGGGTTGGTGATATTATTATTATGGTATCATTAAGCAGATTGAACTGAATGCCTACTCCCTCAAAGTTACCCTGAAGCGGCTCATGCTCCTCCTGCACATCCTTGGCGGGAATATAGACCGAGTGGGGGTCAAGGTTACGTAACGTGTTTATTATCATCTGCTCTGCGATAGATGATATGTCAACGCTGTCAACGTAAATGGCTTCTAGCAGGGCCAGTGTCTTGCCAATCTTGAAAGTCTCCTGTGTCAGTCCCTGTGCTCTCAGCCCCATGCCCGGAGCCAGTGCCATAACCGCCAAAATGATTATAAATCTCTTTACCATCTCTTTTTCTCCTGATTCTGATTAACTCATTTACTCCCATTCAATTGTTGAGGGAGGTTTTGAACTGATGTCATAGACGACCCTGTTTATGCCTTTAACCCTGTTAATGATCTGATTTGATATCTCAGCCAGGAACTCATGAGGAAGATGGCTCCAGTCGGCCGTCATTCCGTCTGTGGACGTTACTGCCCGAAGCACCACGGCATTCTCATATGTCCTCTCATCACCCATGACACCTACCGACTGCACAGGGAGCAGAATGACGGCAGCCTGCCATACCTTATCATAAAAACCGTTCCTTTTGAGTCCCGAAATGAAAATGTCATCCGCCTCTCTCAGGGTATCGAGTTTCTCCGGTGTTACGTCACCCACAATTCGTATTGCCAGTCCCGGACCCGGAAAGGGGTGCCTGTTGAGTATCTCATCCGGCATGTTCAGCGCATGCCCCACCCTCCGGACCTCATCCTTGAAGAGAAGGCGGAGGGGCTCAATCACCTTCAGATGCATCTTCTCAGGCAGTCCGCCTACATTATGATGGGATTTTATTGTTGCCGATGGGCCGTTAACCGAGACAGACTCGATTACATCCGGATATATTGTTCCCTGCGCAAGCCATTTAACGTCCTGTACCCTGTGCGCTTCACGGTCGAACACCTCTATAAAGATGCGGCCGATGATCTTGCGCTTCTTTTCAGGGTCACTAACCCCACTTAGCCCTCTGACAAAAGCCGCCGAAGCGTCAACGCCCATGACATTAAGGCCCATCCTCCTGTAGGCCTCCAGTACGGCCTCATACTCATTCTTGCGGAGGAGACCGTTGTCAACAAAGATTGAGGTCAGCCTGCTGCCAATGGCCCTGTCAAGCAGAATAGCAGCGACAGATGAGTCGACTCCGCCCGACAGTCCAAGCACCACCTTGTCATCGCCGATCTGTTCCCTGAGTGACCTTACGGTCATGTCGACGAATGATTCGGGGGTCCAGTCGGCGCTGCACCCGCAGATTCCCCTGACGAAATTACCCAGTATCCTGAGCCCCTCCGTCGTATGATAGACCTCGGGGTGAAACTGTATTCCCCAGCTCTTCTCCGTCTCTATCCTGAATGCCGCAACCTTTACATCCTCCGTTGATCCGGTTATCTTGTAACCGTCCGGGATGCGGGCTATAGTGTCACCGTGTGACATCCACACCTGACTTCCCGGTGTGACTCCCGAAAAGAGCGGATCATCCTGGTCAACCATTACCAGCTTTGCCCGGCCGTATTCACGTGTGTTTGACGGCAACACCTCTCCTCCGAAATTATGGGTCAGGTGTTGTGCCCCATAGCACACCCCCAGGAGGGGAAGCCTGCCCTTCAGGCCGGTGAGGTCAGGGAAGGGCGCCATGGCGTCACGGACAGAGTAAGGACTGCCGGAGAGTATTACTCCCTTCACGGTCTCATCCGGCACCGGGAAATGGTTGAATGGGAATATCTCGCAATATACATTAAGCTCTCTTATGCGTCTGGCGATAAGTTGCGTATACTGGGATCCAAAATCGAGGATCAAAATCTTTTCCTGCACGCGGGGATATTTAGAATTTATTAATAAGGCTCAAAGATAAACAATCTGCGGCATCCTCATAATCATCAGCCGATATCATAGGTGGCCCCTTCGCTGGCAGCCTCCGACATCGGAAAAACCTGGCGGGCCTCCTCCTCGAGTATCCCGGGAGTCCTGTACCGGGCTGAGAAATGACCCAGGATAAGACGCCCGACGCCGGCATCGCGTGCTACCGTTGCGGCATGCCGGGCGGTGGAGTGACCGGTCTTTTTTGCAAGTACCTCATTATCATCGCCGAAGGTGGCCTCATGATACAGCAGATCCACTCCCCCCACATACGATGAGAGCTTCGGGAACCATCCGGTATCACTGCA
>Ga0209450_10001931_pt1 | contig 10453 bp, 10 predicted proteins | sample FrelakmetLWP11LW_FD_187149 | JGI IMG/M metagenome (GOLD analysis project Ga0209450, IMG submission 187149) | Freshwater lake sediment microbial communities from the University of Notre Dame, USA, for methane emissions studies - LWP11 LW (SPAdes)... | ecosystem: Environmental > Aquatic >... | reverse complement strand
GAGGGGTCAGTGATATCCTCCATGGGAGCAAGAAAGAGAGGCTGCCCCCTGAGTATGGTATTTCCGAGTTTCAATGGGTGATTATTGATTGTCCTGATCCACCTCGAAAAGGGTAGGCGAGTGGTCATGCCTGGTAGTCTCGTTCCGGCGGAAGACATATACCAGTCCGTACTTTTCGGCACTGGTCCGTTTTTCCTCTTCGGGCAATGAAGCAAAGCTTGCTTCAATCTCGTTCCACAGCAAAGCGATAAGTTCATCGGCCTCATTGCGCATGTCCGAGGTCCGGTTCACACACTCGGAGGCCCTTCGGTTTATTGTCTTGTAATGGTTACGCGTCTCAAGGAACTTTTCATACCGTACCTTGACCACGGCGATAGAGGGATTTGTGACAGGAGGGCTGCCTTTCCTTATCCTGTATTCTTCACCGTCAATGATCCGTTTGCCCCATGCAACGAGCTCATTCTCGGTTGTGAGAGAGGGGATGGAGGAATCATCCGAGGCGATCCCATATAATGTTCTTGTTTCCTGGGAGAGCTCGCCCCTGGCAATGGCCATATTCATTACCTTCAGGAAATGAGTAATATATAATCTTGCTTTACGTGCGGTATCCTGGTTTGACTTGCTCTTTTCTCCCTGGTTGACAAGAGTCTGCCGCTGATGGCTGATGGCGTTTTCAAAAACCGGAAGGAATGCCTGGATCTTAACAAGTGTCTTCATTGAAAAGGCAAGCCTGAAGGGCGGAATATCCTTGCTCATTTCAACTGCTTTCTTTAATGCTCTCAGACGGGCTGAATCAGTGTTGGGGAGTCGGCGGTAAGGCATAAAAATATTGGGTTACAGGTTCTTCAGTATGCGAATATACACTCTTATCGAAATATGGCAACACCCTTCGCAATTAAAATATGCAGATATCCTGAAAAATATCAACAGCTCTTGTTACATTAGCGTAGTGATACAAAAACAATGACATATGTTTCCAAAATCTGTTTACATTAATCGCCGCAACAGGCTGAGATCCCTTGTGAGTAATGGCATTGCTCTTTTTACGGGTAATGTCGAGGCCCCGATGAACTATCCTGACAATACATACCATTGGAGGCAGGACAGTGATTTCCTCTATTTCTTTGGCATTGATCTGCCCGGACTGACCGGTATGATTGATTTTAACTCAGGTGAGGATTGCATCTTCGGCAATGATTTCGATGTTGAAGATATTGTCTGGATGGGGCCGCAACCGTTTATTAAAGACCTGGCCGCCAGTGTTGGAGTGGAGCATCATCTGCCTTTGTCGAAGCTGGACGATTATATTAATCAGGCTCTTTCAGGAGGGAGGCCGGTGCATTTCCTGCCGCCATACAGGGCCGAGACCAAGATGACCCTGGGGGCGCTGCTTCGCGAAAACCCATGCCAGATGCGGACAAAAGCATCGGAGAGCCTCATCAGGGCTGTGGTTTCCCTCCGGTCGATAAAGGAGGATGTGGAGATTGAAGAGATAGATAAGGCGGCAGACATAGCATGCGAGATGCAGACCACGGCCATGCGCATGTGCAAGCCGGGGGTGAGTGAGCAGGAGATATTCGGAACCCTTGAGGGTATAGCATGGGCCAGAGGGGGCGGGCCGGCATTCCCAATTATTCTTAGCATCAACGGTCAGACGCTTCACAATCACAAACATAATAACATACTCAGGGAAGGGCGGATGATGGTCTCCGACTGCGGTGCTGAGTCAAACATGCATTATGCTTCAGATCTGACGCGTACAACTCCGGTGGGAGGCATCTTCAGCCAGCGCCAGAGGGAGATTTATGAAATAGTCCTTAAAGCCAATGTTGAATCAATAAAGAGAGCCGGCCCCGGTATTTCAAACCGTGACCTCCACCTCGGCGCCTGCGAAATCATTGCTGCCGGACTGAAGGAGCTGGGACTGATGAAAGGCGATACGGCCGGGGCTGTTGCCGCAGGAGCACATGCACTCTTCATGCCTCACGGGCTGGGTCACATGATGGGTCTTGACGTGCATGACATGGAGAGCCTGGGAGAGAATTATGTGGGTTATAACAATGAGGTGAAACGCAGCACCCAGTTCGGGCTCAAGTCATTGCGCTTTGCACTGCCTTACAAACCGGGTCATGTCTTCACCGTGGAGCCGGGGATCTATTTTATTCCTGAGCTTGTTGCCAAGTGGAAATCAGAGGGTAAGCACAGCAACTTCATCAATTATGACAGGGTGGAGACCTATCTTGACTTCGGCGGTATCAGGATTGAGGATGACGTGTTAATAACACCTCGGGGATCAAGGATGCTGGGCAAGACTGCGCCCAAGACCGTTGCTGAAATTGAAGCCACCTGCCGCTAGACGGTTTACGGCAAACGAGAATAAATGATAGCGGCGACCCCCAAGGTCGCCGCTTATTTTTCAGAACGCTTTGTAATACTCCCTGTTCAGGCGTGCGATGTTGAACAGTTTGATCTGCTTGGGACACTGTGCTTCACATGCTCCGGTGTTTGAGCAGCTCCCAAAACCCTGAAGGTCCATCTCAGCAATCATTGCCCTCACCCTCTCTTTGGCCTCGGGCCTGCCCTGGGGCAGAAGGGAGTACTGAGAGATCTTGGCTGAAACGAACAGCATGGCGGAGGCGTTTTTGCAGGCGGCCACGCAGGCACCGCACCCTATACAGATAGCTGAGTCGAAGGCCTCGTCACTGCACTTTTTCCGTACAAGCAGGGAGTTGGCTTCTGCAGCAGCTCCGGCCGTTACAGATATGAAGCCTCCGGCCACCTGTATCCTGTCCATCGCGCTGCGGTCAACTATCAGGTCCTTGATTACCGGAAAGGGCTTAGCCCTCCACGGTTCAATCACAATTGTCTCCCCGTCCCTGAAGTACCGCATGGAGAGGTGACACGTTGTCAGTCCCGGAACAGGTCCGTGAGGATAGCCATTGATGTACATCCCGCAACTGCCGCAGATCCCTTCCCGGCAATCGTGATCAAAAGCAACAGGCACCTTGCCCTGTCCAATAAGCCTGCTGTTCAGCAGGTCAAGCATCTCCAGGAATGACATGTCAGGGGAGACTCCATCAAGATCGTACGATGCAAAGGAACCTTTTGCCTTCGCATTCTTCTGTCTCCATATCTTAAGTCTGATTTTCATATCTGACAAAATTTGAATGGGTTATTTATAGCTCCTCTCCTTGAGTTCCACGAACTCGAATTTCAATGGTTCCTTATTGAGTATGGGCTCATCCTCACCGTTGTATTCCCAGGCGGCAACGAATGAATACTCAGCATCATTTCTTCTGGCTTCACCGTCCGGTGTCTGGCTCTCCTCACGGAAATGGGCTCCGCATGATTCTTTCCTGTTGAGAGCATCCGTAATCATCAGTCGCGCCAGTTCGAGGAAGTCTGCCACACGACCGGCTCTTTCAAGTTGCTGGTTAAGGTCGTCTCCTTCACCCGGCACAAGAAGGTCGCTCCAGAACTCATTTCGCAGTTCCCTGACCATCTCCAGTGCTTTCTTCAAACCCTCCTCATTGCGGGTCATGCCGCAGTAGTCCCACATGATCTTCCCGAGACGCTTGTGAAAACTTGCCGCTGTCTGTTTTCCTCTGATTGACAGAAGCTTCTCAATTCTCTCCTTTGACTCTTTTTCGGCCGAATCGAATTCCGGAGTGTTTGTCTGTACCCTGGGTGTCCTGATCTCCCCCGAAAGGTAGCTGCTGATTGTGACCGGGAGGATAAAGTATCCATCTCCTGCGGCCTGCATCAGCGAGCTGGCTCCCAGCCTGTTGGCACCATGATCGGAGAAGTTCGCCTCGCCGATGGCAAAGAGGCCCGGGATGGTTGTCATCAGCTCATAATCGACCCATAGCCCTCCCATGGTATAGTGCCCGGCAGGGTAAATCTGCATGGGCTCTTCATAGGGATTCATGCCGGTTATGGCCGTGTACATTTCAAACAGGTTGCCGTATTTGTTTTCTATGGCTTTTTTCCCCTGTTTCCTGATGGAATCACGGAAGTCGAGGTTGACGGCCAGCCCGGTCTTGCCGACACCGTACCCTGCATCGCATCTCTCCTTGGCAGCCCTTGAGGCCACGTCGCGGGGCACCAGGTTCCCGAATGCCGGGTAGCGCCTCTCAAGATAGTAGTCGCGGTCTTCCTCCGGTATCTCATTTGCCGGCCTGGTCTCCCCCTTGTTTTTGGGTACCCAGATACGTCCGTCATTGCGGAGAGACTCCGACATAAGGGTGAGTTTGCTCTGGAACTCGTTCAGCTGTGGTATGCTCGTAGGGTGTATCTGCACGAAGCTAGGATTGGCGAATGCGGCTCCCTTTTTATAGGCTTTCCACGCCGCCGAGGCATTGCTGTTGACGGCGAGTGTTGAAAGATAATAAACGGTGCCGTACCCGCCGGTGGCAAGCACCACGGCATGAGCGGAGTGTCTCTCAATCTCACCGGTTATTAGGTTACGGGCGATTATCCCGCGTGCCTTTCCTTCTATGATGACGAGATCAAGCATATCTCTCCGCGGATACATCGTCACCGTTCCTGCCCTGATCTGCCTGTTGAGCGATGAATATGCGCCCAGGAGGCATTGCTGGCCTGTCTGGCCCTTGGCGTAGAATGTACGCGACACCTGCACACCACCGAAGGACCGAGTGTCAAGTGTTCCTCCGTATTCACGGGCAAACGGTACACCGAGAGCGGTATAATGATCAATGACCTGGTTGCTGACTTCTGCGATCCGGTATACGTTCGCCTCCCGCGCGCGGAAGTCGCCTCCCTTGATCATGTCATAAAAGAGACGATAAACGTTATCGCCGTCGTTCTTGTAGTTCTTTGCCGCATTGATACCTCCCTGGGCAGCAACAGAATGCGCCCTGCGGGGAGAATCCTGGTAACAGAAAACCTTGACATTGTAACCCAGTTCTCCGAGCGATGAGGCTGCGCCGGCACCGGAGAGGCCCGTGCCTATGATGATGATGTCAAGCTTCTTCTTGTTCGCGGGGTTGACAAGCTTTGAGCCTGACTTGTACCTGGTCCATTTCTCTTCAAGCGGACCCTCAGGTATCTTTGCATTCAGAGTTATCATGATGTTTCGTTTCTTCGGGTTATTTGAAAAGCCAGATGACAAGCGGGATAATGGCAAACCCAACCGGCAGCGCTATCGCATATATAAGCGATATGGCCTTAATAACAGGGGTCCAGAACTCGTTGGCAAGACCGAGGGTCTGGAAAGCCGACTGCAGGGCATGGTAGAGGTGAAAGCCCAGCACCAGGAAGCAGACCCAGTAGAGTATGACATAGCCGGGAATGGCAAAAAGCTGCCACGCAACCGAATAGAAGTTTTCCGGATCGCCATCAACAATCCCCAGCTTGATGAAATAGAAATTGAAGAAATGGATGACCAGAAAGATAAGCACAGCTCCCCCGGTCCAGATCATGAATCTCGAAAAGGCGGAGGTGTCCGATTTGTTCCTGACGGCATATCTTACCGGCCTCGAGAGCCAGTTCTGCACCTGGAGTATTACCCCGTAGGTAATGTGGACCAGGATTGCCAGTACCAGTAATATCTCAACCACCTTCACCAGGGGGAAGGTTGCCATGAAGTGGGCGGCATTGTTGAAGGGTTCCGGGTCACTCTTGAGAAGCATCAGGTTGATGCCAAGGTGAACCGGAAGGAACAGCAGCAGGAACAAACCGGCCAGCGCCATCACAAATTTCTTTGAGATGGCCGAGAAAAGGATTTTGTTCATTGGTGTTGTGCTTTTGAGTTCAGGGTTATTTGAAAGATCAGAGAAAAGTCTTTTCTTCCTTGTAAATTTAAAAAGTTTTTATCCGTAAACAAATGATCAATGAGCATGTATATTCTATTTGAAGGAATAAAGGTCTCATACCGTGTAAGCGGCAAGGGTAAAACCCTTGTGTTGCTGCATGGTTATCTTGAGACGGGGGAGGTATGGCAGGCTCTTGCAGGTATGCTTTCTGAAGAGTTTCGGATTATCACGGTCGATCTGCCCGGACACGGGGATTCGGAGGTGAAGGGAGAGGTTCATTCTATGGAGTTCCTTGCCAGGGCTGTCAGGGCGGTGATGTCAGACGCAGGTGAAAACAGGGTTTTGATGATCGGACACTCGCTCGGAGGCTATGTAACCCTGGCCTTTGCAGAGTTGTTTCCCGAGCTGCTTTCCGGTTATGTGCTCTTCGCTTCCCATCCGCATGCTGATTCTCCTGAGGCTGTGGCAAAGCGAAACCGTGAGATTACCGTTGTCAGGGCCGGAAAGAAGAACATCATGTACCCCGGTAATATTTCAATGATGTTCGCGGAGAAGAACCTCGGATCAATGTCTGCCGAGCTCAGGAGATCGAAGAGGATAGCCTCGCGCATACCCGGAGAAGGGATAATTGCCATGCTGAACGGTATGATTACGCGGCCTTCAAGGCAGTCTCTTGTGGAAAGCGGAACTGTCCCCCTGCTCTGGCTGCTGGGCAGACACGATCTTTATTTCAGCCCTGAAAGGGCAATACGTGATACCAGGCTGCCGCATAACGCGGAGGTGGAAATCCTTGAGAATTCCGGGCATCTCGGGTTCATTGAGGAGACGGAGAGGTCCGGAGAGCTGATCACCGGCTTTGCCCGGAAGCTTGACAGGCAGATTACAGGTGACCCTGTGTGACGTGACAGCCGCATGCCCCCCGTGGTGAACCCCTGACAGACGACTGGCTAAGTATGGTCGGATGGTCTCCCGGAACCATGAGAGACATATTGTGATCAGATTTTCTCCAGGTATTCCAGGGCGTCAAGAAGGGTTTTGTCAATCTCTTGCCATATAGGATAGAAACCCTTGTTATCCAATATATTGCGGGCTATGTAAGCCTTCAGCTGAACATGTATGATATTTTCCGAAACAGCAAGCTGTTTCCGGTTGGCCGGGATGCCGTTCTGGTCTGCAAACCTGACGAATTTTGAGATAAGATCCTGGTTTGAAAGCCAATTTTCGAGGGCAGGGAGATCTTTGTACTTTTTCAGGATTTCCCGGTTGTCCTCGGTGTACTTGAGGGCATAGCGGTAGAGCAGTCCGGAATTTCTTATGGCCATGAAGTAATCGGATATTCCCGTTGTATCCATGGGGATGAAGATGTCTGGCATAATTCCCCCTCCGCCGTACACGGTTTTCCCTCCGGGTGTGGTGAATCTGAGCGAATCATCCATCCTTATTGAATCTGCTTCTTCGAACTCGCCGTGCATTAGTCTGTTACCGAGGTCTTCGTAATATTTATCGACCCCCTCGTCGTAGGGTTTTTGTATAGAGCGGCCTGTGGGAGTGTAGTACCTGGCGATAGTAAGCCGCATGCCTGATCCGTCGCGGAACATTACAGGTTCCTGGACAAGGCCCTTGCCGAATGAGCGGCGTCCGATGATGGTTCCCCGGTCATTATCCTGTATGGCTCCGGCAAGAATCTCACTTGCCGAAGCGCTCCACTCATCTATCAGCACAACCAGTTCTCCCTTTTCAAAATCGCCCTTTGAAGTAGCTTTTATATCCTGCCTCGGGGTTGATTTGCCCATTGTGAAGACTATTAGTTTCCCGTCAGGCAGAAACTCATCGGCAATCATTGTGGCGGCATCCATGACACCGCCGGAGTTGCCCCTGAGATCAAGAATGAGCTTTTGCAGACCCTGCTGCTGCAGCTCGCGCAGACCCTGCTTGAACTCGTCATGCGTCGTGAGGGCAAAGTTGGAGATCTTTATAAACCCCACATCATCAGACATCATATAGGAGACATCAATGCTGTAGATGGGGATCTTGTCACGTGTGATCGTGAAGGGCAGCAGTGTGTCTGTTCCCTTGCGCTCAATCTTAAGGTTGACTTTAGTGCCGCGCGGTCCCTTAAGCATCTTGACAATATTCTCATCGGGGATGGACTTCCCGGCGATCAGTGAGTCATTGACATAGATTATCTTGTCTCCGGCGAGGATACCGGCTTTTTCTGATGGCCCGCCGGAAATGGCGCTTATTATCAGGACAGTGTCAGTAAGCATGTTGAAGGATACCCCTATGCCTTCAAAGTTGCCCTGCAGCGGCTCATTGGCCTGCGCCAGGTCAGTGGCCGGGATATAGACAGAATGCGGATCGAGTTTGCGAAGCATCACCGGGATAGCTTCATCTATAAGGGCATCACGGTTGACCGTGTCAACATAATCGGATTCGATGATGTCAAGGACGCGGCTCAGCTTGTCATTTGAAGGGGGGAAGTTGGTATATAACCCTGTCTGCGGATGGGGCATATAAAAACCTATCAGTATGCCGACGGCAATTGCCGTTCCGATAATAAGCGGAAGATATGCTCTGTTATATTTCATTTTTCTGTTCTCCGAGGTCTATGTAAACAAGCTCTATGCCTGAGCGTTTCAGAAGCTCAATGCCGTCAAGGTTGCGGTACTGGTTGCTGTAAACGACGCGTCTGATGCCCGACTGTATGATCAGCTTGGCGCACTCCATGCATGGTGAGTCAGTGATGTACAGGGTTGCGTTATCGCTTGAGTTGTTTGACCTTGCTACCTTGGTGATGGCGTTGGCTTCCGCATGTAAAACGTATGGTTTGGTCATATTATTCTCATCCTCGCAAACATTTTCAAATCCTGCCGGGGTTCCGTTATACCCGTCAGAAATGATCATCTTGTCCTTGACGATCAGCGCTCCCACCTTTCTCCTGTTACAGTATGAGTTCTCAGACCATATGGCTGCCATGCGCAGGTAACGTCTGTCAAACTGTGTCTGCTTCTCCCCGTATGGGTGAATGGCATCTTTCTTTATCATCCTATTTTTATTCGACGGCAAACTTAATCGTTTTTATTCTAAGTTATACGTATATCTCCCCTTTAAGATAGAGGGTTGCAGAGCCTGCTATCATTGTACGGCCGTTTCCGAGGGTACACTCCAGCAATCCTCCCCTGGCTGACAGCTGCCTGGCTTTCATCTTCTTTTTACCGAGACGAGCTGACCAGAACGGGGTCAGTGTGGTGTGGGCAGACCCGGTGACCGGATCTTCATCTATCCCTGCCTGTGGTGCAAAGAACCTTGAAACAAAATCAACATCTGACCCAGGAGCTGTGACAATAACACCGCGGCCGTCAGCCGTTGCAAGCTTCCTGAAATCAGGTTTCATGTCAAGTATGTCAGTTTCAGTGGCGAAGAGCAGCAGGTAGTCGCTTCTTCCCATGTAACTTTCCAGGGGGACCTTCACTATGCTTTCCCTTATAAGGTCCGGAACAGCGCATTCGTGAAAATTGTCAGTCGGGAAGTCGAGCTCCAGCAACTCACCCTTCTTACGAACGGTAAGGGTTCCCATAGTCCGGGAGCGGAACACTACCTCCCTGCTCTCCGGCTCAAGTATGTTGAGCACAACAAATGCCGAGGCGAGGGTGGCATGGCCGCAGAGGTCCACCTCCGTGACCGGCGTGAACCACCTGATCAGCCATTCATTATTTCCGCGGGTGATGAATGCCGTCTCGGCAAGGTTGTTTTCCATGGCGATTTTCTGCATCGTCTCTTCACCGACCGGATCAGTGAGAACGCACACGGCGGCCGGGTTTCCCGTGAATGGCCCCAGGGTGAATGCATCAACCTGGTAAATGGGAATGGTTTTCATTTCGCAAAAGTGTGGTCTATGGCTCAAAGTTATTAATGTTTATCCGTAATGATAACAACGAAAGGCTGCAAGTGTTATATCTTAGTGTTATGATTGAGATCCGCGACACAGGCAAAGGCACTTCGATCATCAGGCTTACGCCGGCCCGGTGCAATATTTATGCGGTAACACGGAACAACAGGACGATACTGATTGATACAGGCATCTCCTTTGACAGGAGCAGGATAGAGCATGCCCTTTCGAGAAGGGGTTTTGCCCCGGAAGCGGTTGTGCTCACACACACACACTTTGATCATGCCGGCAATGCTGCCTGGCTGGCGCGTGAATACGGCGCGGAGGTTATTGTGCAGGAAGCTGAGAGCGAGGCGCTGGCTGCCGGCGACACTCCAATACCGGAAGGCACATATGCGGTCACGAAGGGTATCGTTGAAATAGGCAGGAGGATCGCCCCGGCATTCAAATATGAACCGTGCAAGGCTGATCATTTTTTTGATGATATTTTTGACCTGAACCGCTTTGGCATCAACGGGTATATTATCCATACTCCGGGACACTCTCCGGGAGGAGCAACGGCGGTTATAGACGGTATTGCCGCCATTGCCGGGGATTCGATAATCGGTACCACGCCAGGCAAGCCATTCCCGCCTTTTGCCGATGATGTTGAACTGTTGCTCATTAGCTGGAAGAAGATCATTGATACCGGATGTGATATCTTCCTTCCCGGCCACGGGAAGCCGGTCAGCAGGGAAGAACTTATCAGGGATTATGAGAAGAGGGTCGCGAAGAATTTCAGATGAATGAG
>Ga0209450_10001929_pt1 | contig 10456 bp, 13 predicted proteins | sample FrelakmetLWP11LW_FD_187149 | JGI IMG/M metagenome (GOLD analysis project Ga0209450, IMG submission 187149) | Freshwater lake sediment microbial communities from the University of Notre Dame, USA, for methane emissions studies - LWP11 LW (SPAdes)... | ecosystem: Environmental > Aquatic >... | reverse complement strand
AAACCGCAAAAATGAGGACGAGACGTCGTCTGAACAGGTCATTGAAAGACGCGACGCCTCTCTTCATCGATTCCTTATGATCCTGATGCAGGTATTCCCGCTAGTGAAGACTGTCCAGAGTGCCAATCACCGCCGTGTTGTTGGCTGCCATACCCATTGCGCCTGCGGCAGCTCGCACCCGATCGGGTGACATGAGCTTGGTGTCGCGCTCGAGCAGCGATTCCTGCTGCTGAAGCTGTGCCTGAATAGCCATCCTGTTCAATTCCACCTGACGTTCGAGAAACAGAGTCGTACTGTACACATAGCCATACGCACACAGCAGACCGATGATAGTCACGCCCAGAACAACATAACGACGGGCGGCGACTCTTGCCGCGACCGAAACGCGCACCGTCGCGGCGGGGCGGCGGACAGTTGCATAGTTTCCTCGGACCGCAATACTCATGACTGCACCCTTTCCAGCACTCGCAGCTTGGCACTGCGAGAGCGTCTGTTCGTCGCGACTTCGGAGTCCGTAGGCCGAATGATCTTCTTGTTGACCAGGCGAAATCCTGGCTCCCCCGAGACCGGATTCTCGCAGAGAGCCAGGTAGCTTCTCTTCACAATTCTATCTTCGAGCGAATGGTAACTGATGACCAGGAGTCTTCCGCTTAGATTCAAGAGCGATGCTGCGGACTTGAGACCATTCTCGAGAGCATTCAGCTCATCGTTGACATAAATGCGCAGAGCTTGAAAAGACTTGGTTGCAGGATGCAAACGGGCGTGTCTGGTAGGGAAGACAGCGGCTACTGTCTCCGCCAATTCGCTCGTCGTCTCGATCGGCGCTCGTTGCCGACGGCGCACGATCGCGCGAGCGACCTGACGCGACCTCCCCTCCTCGCCGTACTTCCACAAGATATCGGCGATGTCTTCTTCTGGAAACGAGTTCACGATATTCCTGGCAGTGACCTTGAGATCGTCATCCAACCGCATATCGAGTGGTTGGTCGTGGCTGAACGAAAATCCCCTGCCTGTGCCCGTGAGTTGCTCTGAAGAAAAACCCAGATCCATCAGGATTCCGTCGAATCGAGTGTCTGGATAATCCTTCAACAACCGCGTCATGTCCCGAAAGTTTCCGCGGGTGATAACCTTGCGGGCGGCAGTATCATTCAGCCGCTCGCGGGCAATGGCAAGAACCGCTGCATCGACATCCATCATGAAAAGCGTCCCTTCGCTAGAGAGTTGGCGCCCAACCTCATATGCGTGTCCGCCTTCCCCTGTCGTGCAATCCAGATAGGTTCCGTCTGGTCGAATCTGCAGGTATGTCGTGACCTCGTTCAGAAGGACCGGGGTATGGACAAACTCACTCATCTGGCTTGCAAGGCTCCGATATTTTGCTCGAAAACCTTCTCCGCTTTAGACCGGTAGGTATCCCACATATGAACGTCCCAAATCTCCAGGTGCGTCAAGGCACCGGCGAATACGACCTCTTTGTCAAGTGAAGCATACTCACGCAAGTGTTGAGGTATTGAGATGCGACCGATTTTGTCAAGTTCAACCGTTGCAGCTCCGCTGAAGAGAACGCGGACAAAGGCCCGATTGTCGGATGAGACAGGGATGAGGTCACCATAGAACCGTTCGATGATAGAGGTCCACACTCTGTCATCAAACAGGTACAGGCATCGATCCATGCCCTTGGTGAGAACGTAGGGAGAGCCAGCGTCACATCGGTAGTGGGCGGGGAACATCGTTCGCCCCTTGTCGTCCACGGAGTAGCGATATTCACCGATGAAACAGTTCTCTTTGTTCATGGCGTAAGTATACCACAATTTCCCACTTTTTACCACAATTCGTGATATAACGCCAAGAATGAGTTCTAGACTATCGTTCCGCCTCCAAGTATACAACGGCCGTCGTAGAACACAACCGCTTGTCCCGGAGTGACAGCAAATACGGAATCAGCCAGATGAATGGTGACTCTGTCCTCAGACGCCCTATCGACACGGCCTTTGATGGGCTTTGACCTGTATCGTGTCACGACATCTGCGGTGAAGTGCAGTGACTGGCCAGTGGGAAGATGCTGCCATTTCAGATCGACAGCTTCAAGCACATCTCTCATGCATGCACTCCGCGGCCCGACTACCAGCTGGTTCGTCACGTGCCGCTTGTCCACGACGTATAGGCGTGATGTGGCACTGATACCGAGGCCTGACCGCTGACCAACCGTATAGGACGCCAGCCCCTGATGCTCTCCAATGACGGTTCCATTCGTCAGCACAATATCTCCGGGAACGCACGGCAGGCGACGACGGACTTCTTCGCCAACTGGTCCTTCTATGAAACACAAGTCCTGACTCTCGCGACTTGCCAGAAGATCTGAGTCGAACCATTGCGAGGCCAGCGCTGCCACTTCCTTCTTGACGCGACCCGCCAGAGGAAACAGGACTCTGCGGCGCTGTTCTGCCGAAAGCCGATACAGGAAGTACGACTGGTCCTTCGCCGTGTCCATGCCGCGGGAGATCTGGTCCCCATCCCCGCTGTGGATGATTCCTGCGTAGTGGCCGCTCGCGATGAGGTCTGCATGGAGCTCGTCAGCTACATCAAGCAGCCCCTGCCATTTGACGCGCTCATTGCAGAACACACAAGGGTTGGGGGTCGTTCCTGCGGTTACCGCCTGCCAGAACGGCTTTGCGACCTGGCAGTCAAAGGCATCTCTCACGTCCACGCTGTGCCACGCGATGCCAAGGTGCTCACATTGGGCCTTCGCTCGTCGCGTGGAGCCGATGTCACAGCAAGCACTGTGCTGAGAGAAGTGCAGAGTAACCCCGACGACATCTTCACCAAGCTGTCTGAGGAGCAGTGCAGACACAGCGGAGTCCACCCCCCCGCTCATGCCAACCACGACGCTCACGAACCGAATCCGGCCGCCAGGAAGGCCTCCTGGCATCCCACCAACAGCGGTCGCCCCGGCCGCTTCGGGGAGTCTCGCGTCACTCGGGCCGCCAGCACTACTGCGTGGCTCCTTCCTTGGGCTTCTTCTTGACGTCAAGCCCTGACGCGTCGGCGTACTCGTAGGTCTCGTACCTGAGGCAACACATCAGCTTGCCACAGACGCCCGTTATCTTGCTGGGGTTCAAGCTCAGGTTCTGCACTCGGGCGCACTTGAGGCTCACCGGCTTGATCTCCTTGAGGAAGCAGTTGCAGCAGAGCTCACGCCCGCACATGCCCACCGTCGCGAAGAAGCGGGTTTCGTCGCGAGATCCAATCTGCCACATCTGCACCTTGGCCTTCAGCGACCGAGACAGAGTGGACACGAGCGTACGGAAGTCAACCCGGGTCTCGGCCGTGAAATAGAACACGTACTGCCTTCCGGAAAAAGAGAGCTCACAGTTCACGAGGTGGATCGGAAGCTTGATGGCCCGCACCTGCTCTTTGCACAGAACTACCGCTGCGTCCTGTTTTCGCTGGTTCTCCTCAAGGCGCTCGACGTCGGTCGAGGCGAGCTTGCGAACGTACTTGAGGTCGCCCGCTGCACGCTTCTTGCCTGATGCGTCGTGCCTTGGATAGCCGATAATGACGTGCGTCAATTCCTTGTCACCGCCAATCGCAAGGACCCCGTCACCAGGGAGCAGCACCACGTTGTCGCTGACTTCGATCATGTACGTCTGGTAGGACTTGGCCGACCGAGCGCTCAGGTAGCGTACTGAGGAGCAACTCGCCGACAGCATATGGGTGGGATCATTCATGAGTGGTCATTCTCCTCAGCTCCAGTAGGGCGTTTGTCAGAACAAGCTCAGGGTTCACGTTTTGCTCTATGTGCTTCAGGCGCTCCCCCAGATGGTCTAGGAACGGCCCAACCCTGGATTCGTCCAGCACGAAGTTCACTCGGGCCAGTTCAGGTTCAGTGGAGAGAGACATGCCTGCCGGAGGAGGAACCTTTCCCCTGGCCCGCAGAACGCCGTTCATGAAAAGCGCAAGCGTCTGCAGACCGACCGTCGCGTTGTCCCGGAGACTGTTCTGACTGTCCATTCTGAGCAGGTGACCGACGGTCTCAGAAAGGCTCACGTTTGCCTTGGCAAATTCCAGCAGGACCTCAAGGCCGGCTTCCCCATCAGGTGCAGCCGCAGCATCCTGCAGATCCGCGGCCGTTTGCCTGCTCCGCTCGACCTTCATGATCTGGACCCGCGATCGAATTGTCGGCAGGACGCGCCTGCTGTTCTGAGAGAGCAGCAGGAAAACGTTCCCCGAAACCGGTTCTTCGAGCGTCTTGAGAACCCGGTCTCCCGCGACATCGGTGAAGAAGTCCACTCCCCGGAATACGCTCACCTTGAGACAGCCTGACGCGGTCTTGATCGACGCATACGAGATGAACTGATCCACAGTGTCTTTTCCGAGAACGCCTGAGTCTCCAAATATCCTGGTGTTTGCCGAACCCCCTGCGTCCACCTGTCGGCACGATGGACATGTGTCACAGAATTCCCCCGGACCATGGTCTCCCCGGCAGTTTCCGGCCTTGGCAAGAGCCGCCGCCAACGCAAGCTTGGCGTCCTCGTCCCTGCCTACGAGAAGGTATGCATGTGCCAGCCTGTGAGAAACCAGTGCAGCCTCGAGACATCGAGTAGCCGGACAATCGCCAACTGCATCACTCATGCGTTTCGCTGACACTGACTATGCCTCCCGCATGGTTGTTTCCGGTTCTCTCACCGTCGTCTCCGCCGGCCTGTCCGCGTCTGCCCAGGACTGCCGACGTCAAGTATACCCACCACTCCCCGCCACTGCAATGAGCGAATTCTGGGCCAACAGCAAGCAAACGGGCCGGCAGAATCCCGGCCCGTTCTGCAGGCACTTCATGCGACTACTTCTCGATGTCGGCAAGCTGCCTGTAGAGCTTCCGCTGCTCCGCCGTGAGCGTCCTGGGGACACCTATCTCGATACGAACGATGTAGTCCCCCCGGCGTCGTTCCCCGACCGCCTGAGCTCCCTTTCCACGAATCCGGACTTCGGCCCCATGCGGGCTTCCAGCCGGTATCGTCACGTTCTCCGTTCCACCTTCCACAAGAGGAACTGCGATGGTCGTCCCCAGCACTGCCTTGGCAGGCGACAGGCGGACCACATGATACAGTGAGCTCCCTTGACGCTCAAACCGGGAATCGTGCTGGACAGTTATGAATAGGTACAGATCGCCAGCCTGGCCGCCGTGTTTGCCAGCATCTCCCTGTCCTGCGATGCGTACTTTCATGCCGGTGTCAACGCCAGCAGGAATCGTCACCTCGATCGTCTTGTCAGCCTTCGTGACGCCAGAACCCTTGCAGGCCGGGCATGGCGACTCTATGACCCTTCCTTCGCCCCGGCAAGTGGGGCAGACCCCCGCTGTGACGACCCGCCCGAAGATGGTGTCCTGAACCTGACGGACCTCTCCCTTGCCATTGCAGGTGGGACACGCCTTGGGGGACGTACCTGCAGCCGCTCCGGTACCGTGGCAGGTCGCACACGTATCATACCGTCTGACCTGGATTTCCTGCTTCGCGCCGAAGACAGCCTGTTCCAGCGTGAGAGTCATACTGACGCTGAGGTCTCGCCCATGCGGCGTCTCCTCGCTCTGCTGGTGACCAAACCCCCCCATGAAACTGCCAAAGAGGTCTCCGATGTCAAAGCCTCCAAACGTCTGGCCGGAACCGCTGCCCTGGGGAGCCCAAGCCTGGCCCGCGCCCGGGAAAGCAGTGGGGCCCGCTTTGCCATACACATCATACTGCTGACGCTTAGCGGGATCACTCAGCGTATCGTACGCCTCGTTGACGTCCGACATGTGTCTGGGTGCTTGGGGGTCATCCTTGTGGAGGTCCGGATGATACTGCTTAACCAGTTCACGATAGGCCTTCTTGATATCATCCTGGGAGGCCCCCCTGGGCACTCCCATCACGTCATAGTAATCTCGATCAGTCGCCACGTCGACCTCCACTCAGAAATTAGCGCTTGGCTAGAACTGCCGTTCCTACTGCTTTGGAGTTCCCTGACCCTCGACGGTTTCTCCGTCCTGCGGCGGCTGTTGAGCCTCGGCTTGAGTCTGCTGAGCTGCCTCTGGTCCCTGCTGGCTGGCCTGACGCTGCAAGTCCTCCGTAACCTTGGAGAATGCTGTGTTCACTTCGTCGATCTTCGCTTCAATGTCAGAGGTCTTGTTGTCGCGCACCAGTTCCTCGAGTTCGGTGAGCTTCTTCTCTGCCTCTGCCTTGACGTCGGGAGACATCTTGGCCGCGTTCTCCGTCAGCGTCTTGCGTCCACTGAAAACAACCTGATCCGCGCGGTTCTTGAGCTCGACTTCCTCCTTGACTTTCTTGTCCTGATCGGCGAACTGTTCGGCCTCGCGCTTCATCCGCTCAATCTCGTCGTCCTTCAGTTTCGTCGCGTTCTCAATGGTGATGTGCTGCTCCTTGCCAGTGGCCTTGTCCTTGGCGGTAACGTGCACGATACCATTTGCGTCGATATCGTAGCTGACTTCAATCTGTGGTTCACCACGGCGAGCCGGGGCAATTCCGTCCAGGATGAAGCGTCCCAGCGACATGTTGTCTTTTGCCATCGGCCGTTCGCCCTGCAGAACATGGATCTCGACTTGCGTCTGACTGTCGCTCGCTGTCGTGAACGTCTGGGTCTTGGAGATAGGCACGGCAGTATTGCGCTTGATCATCTCCGTGAAAACGCCACCGAGCGTCTCGATGCCGAGTGTGAGAGGGGTGACATCGACAAGAACCATCCCGGTCTTCACTTCGCCTCCCAGAATTCCACCCTGTATGGCGGCGCCCATGGCAACGCACTCCATCGGGTCGACGCCCCGCTCGGGGGTCTTGCCGAAGTAGCTCTCGACGAACTTCTGAACGATCGGCATCCTCGTCGGACCACCGACAAGGATGATCTTGTCGATCTGCTGAGGCGTGAGGCCGGCGTCGGCGAGCGCACGGTTCACGGGCTCACGGCACCTATCGATGATAGGCTGGACCAGAGACTCGAGCTTTGCACGCGTAATGGGCATGACCAGGTGCTTCGGTCCACTGGCGTCTGCCGTGATGAAGGGCAAATTGATCGTCGTCTCGAAGGTCGTCGAAAGCTCGACCTTGGCCCTTTCCACACCTTCACGAAGGCGCTGCATGGCCATCTTGTCGACCCGAAGATCGATACCGTTCTGACTGTGGAAGTCCTCGGCAACGTAGTTCAAGAGAGCATTGTCCATGTCGGTTCCGCCGAGCTGCGTATCGCCCGACGTCGAAGCCACCGTGAAGACGTTTCCTCCGAAATCCATGATCGTCACATCCAGCGTGCCACCACCAAAGTCGAAGACCAGAATCTTGTGCTCACCCTCCGTCTTGTCAAGTCCATAGGCAAATGCGGCCGCCGTCGGCTCATTGATGAGACGGACAACCTCGAGTCCTGCTATTTCACCGGCATCCTTGGTCGCCTGTCGCTGAGCGTCATTGAAGTAGGCGGGCACAGTAATGACGGCCTTGGATACCTTCTGTCCAAGGAAAGCTTCTGCGTCATTCTTGATCTTGCGAAGAATGAACCCGCTGATCTGCTGTGGCGTGTAGCTCTTGCCAAACATGCTGACCATATAGTCGGTTCCCATCTTTCGCTTGATGGCCTGAATCGTCGTCTCGGGGTTCAGTGCAGCCTGACGGCGCGCCGGTTCTCCGACGAGTACTTGCCCATCTTTGGTGAACGCAACGTAGGATGGAACAGCCTTGCCCCCAATGCTCACACCTTCCGCCGCCGGCACGATCGTCGGTTTGCCGCCCACCATGACAGCTGCTGCAGAATTCGAAGTCCCAAGATCTATTCCGATAATCTTCTCTTCCATATTCGACAAACCTCCTTAGTTAGAATACTTGCCAACAACTTGATCAGTCTTCATGAGCGTCACTGCGCTCAACGGTTTCCTGCGGCGCTGAGGCGACATCCACCGTCGCCGGACGCAGCAGCATCTCCCCTAGCTTGTACCCATCACGCAGGACTCTCACGACGGTATTGGCAGGCGCACCGGGATCGCTGACGACGCGACCGATTTCGCACGTTGCGGAATCATACGCATTGCCCGTCAAGCCCTCCAGTCTGTGAACTCCGTTTCTCGCAAGGAACTGGTTCAGCTGTCCAAGGACAGCCTGAGATCCTACGAGGAGGCTGGAGTCCTCCTGCGTCCCTTCTCCATGCTTCACAAGCTGGTCAAAACTATCGACGACTGCAAGAAGGTCAAGGAACAACGCGAGCTTGGTTCTGGCTTCGAAGGAACTCTTGTCGCGCTGGAGCGTCGCCTGTTCGCGGATGCGCAGCATCTGCTCCTCGTGAACAGCGCTATTGAGACGTTCTATTTCCTGCTGCAACTCCCGCACTCTGGACCCACGCGTTCTCAATGCATCCCTCCCATCAGCGTCCTCACCGTCAGGAAACGAATCCACGGGTACTTCAGGAGCCGACGGAACCCGCTCCGACTCATCCTCTGTTGTACCTCTCTCCTCGCCAGCTGAATACCACTTGCTTCGGTTCATCATGTGTAGGCTCTCCAATTAATACTCGCCATCCAGGCTGCATTCAGCCCTGAACTCTCTGGGTGTTAGCACTCTCAGTATGCGACTGCTAATCGTGACATAATTGTAGTGCAAACCATACTGGTGTCAAGCGTCCGGTCACCGCAAACAGTTGATTTCTGGGGCAGTAACGCAATAATGTAGAGGACTTGAATATTCGGAGGCGCCCAGTGTATACCGATCAGATCACAAGGAAGGAGCTGGCAAGTTTCCTGGATCACACTCTCCTCAAACCCGAGGCAACGTGCGCCGACATCGAGCGACTTTGTGCCGAGGCGGTACAGCTCGGAACGCTGGCGGTATGTGTCAACTCGTCAATGGTCGAAACCGCATCCTCGGCTCTGAAGGGGTCTGACGTACGCGTGGCATCTGTCGTGGGCTTTCCGCTTGGCGCAACGCTGTGGGCCGCCAAGGCCCGGGAGACGGAGTTGGCTATCGTCTATGGAGCGTCGGAGATCGACATGGTCATCCAGATCGGATGGCTCCGAGAGAAGAACTATCGCGGTGTCGCACGAGACATCGCAGCAGTGGTCGAATCGGCCGGAGACGCTCTCGTCAAGGTCATTATCGAGACATGCCTGCTTACTGACGAGGAGAAACGGGTGGGATGCATCATTGCGGTCTCGGCCGGAGCAGGGTTTGTCAAGACGAGCACCGGCTTCGGCAAGGCGGGCGCCACAGAAGAAGATGTCAGGTTGATGCGCGAGGTCGTGGGACCTCTCCTCGGCGTAAAGGCCGCGGGAGGCATCCGCGATCTTCACACTGCCATCGCTATGCTCAACGCGGGTGCGACCCGCCTTGGCGTATCTGCGGCTGCCGCCATTCTTGCGGAGGCACGGCAGTAGCACTCGATGGTCTATCACTGGACGCTCGCCTCCATCCTGAATGCTTCGAGGGTAGGAGAGAAGGACAAACGCCTGGTGCTCTTCTCCAGAGAACTGGGCAAAGTGACCGCTGTGGCACGAGGTACGGCGATCCCGGGCGCAAAGTGGTCAACTTCGTTCGAACCGTTCTCATTGCTCTACCTCCGTCTGTACGATCGTTCTCGTTTCCTGACCGTCGTCAGCTCGGAGGAACGAGTCGTCTACACCGGTGTCCTGTCGTCGCTGTCGAGATCGCTGAAAGGCATGGCCATGAACCAGCTAGCTGAATGCGTTCTTGAGCCATCCTCCGAGGAGCCGGGCCTGTTTGCCGCGTACGTTACAGCTCTGTCGAGACTCAACATTGCAGCGAATGCGGCTGAGGAGGACTTGGCCTTCTTGCAGTTCACCCTGGATGTCCTCACTGAACTCGGTTTCGGTGTGAGTTCTCTGCATTGTGAACGATGCGGGGCAGCACTGGACGAGAATGTGCATTTCTCCATGAGAGACAATGCTTTCCATTGTTCCCCGTGCGCGACAACGGAAACAGATGTCCTCCTCTCCCCCCAACTCGTCAGGTTTCTTCGGACTGGCGTGGGCACTATCGACGGCCGCCGTACGCTCACAGGCATTGCACTGACGTTGCGGCTGTTGAGGTCCGCTGCTGGCAGACTGGCCATCACGCAAGCTTTCGAGCGATTCGCGCAGAACGCTGCTACACTGTTTCACATCGACAAAAGAGAAGAACCAAAGGAGTCATGCCATGAACTTTGAAGAAATGGTTTCCAAACTGGAGCGCTTCTGGGAAGACGAAGGCTGCACACGTCTGTTTCCGTACGATCAGGAAGTAGGGGCGGGAACACTGAGCCCATACACATTCCTGCGAGTCCTGGGGCGCAAACCCTGGAAGGCTGTCTACGTACAACCGTCGCGGCGTCCAGCGGATGGTCGGTATGGCGAAAACCCTAACCGCCTCTACATGCATCACCAGTTGCAGGTTATCGTCAAGCCTCCGACCACTGATATCCAGGACACATACCTGCGAAG
>Ga0209450_10001928_pt1 | contig 10456 bp, 6 predicted proteins | sample FrelakmetLWP11LW_FD_187149 | JGI IMG/M metagenome (GOLD analysis project Ga0209450, IMG submission 187149) | Freshwater lake sediment microbial communities from the University of Notre Dame, USA, for methane emissions studies - LWP11 LW (SPAdes)... | ecosystem: Environmental > Aquatic >... | reverse complement strand
TCTTCACGTGTTCGGCTATTGAGGCTTAATCCCTGCTGCTTTCGCGATACGCGCCGCGGACTCCATCTCGCTGCGCACGAAGCTCGCGAATTCTGCCGAAGTCATGCTCATTGGCTCGAATCCGAGTTTAGCGAATTCCCCGCGTAACTCTGGTGAGGAAATGGCTCGAGCCACATCTTTTGCAAGCTTGTCCGCAACGCGAGCGGGAATGCCAGCAGGTGCCCAAATGCCCCACCAGGTGGTTTGCACGAAATCCGCAACGCCGGCTTCAGCTATGGTTGGCACCGACGGCAACCCGTCATAGCGCTTAGAACCGGTCACGCCTAGCGCGGTGAGCTTGCCCTCCCGGACTGGCTTAAGCGCTATGGCCATCGGCGGAAACCAGTAGGTAATCTGACCGGTCATCGTGGCGGCATTCGCCTCAGGCCCTCCCTTGTACGGAACGTGGATGACATTGATGCCGGCCGCAATCTTGAATTTCTCGGCGACGAAATGCGTACCGCTGCCGGTGCCCGCGGTACCGAATTTCAGTTGGCCGGGCTTTGCCTTGGCGACCGCAATCAATTCAGAGGCAGTTTTAAATTCCGAAGAAGGGCCTGTGACGAGGACGTAGGGTTGTGATGCAATCGGCGCAATATCGGTGAAATCCTTCACAGGATCGTACGGAAGATTCGCATAAAGCACCGGACTCACCGCGTAGGCAGATCCTGTTATCAGCAGGGTGTATCCGTCCTTGGGTGCCTTTGCGGCCGCATCGGTTGCAGCAGCAACGCCCGCAGCGGTAAGATTCTCTACCACCACGGGTTTGCCCCAGATTTCAGAAAGCTTTTGGCTTACCGCACGGGCAATGAGATCCGTGGCGCTCCCCGCCGTGAACGGAACGATGACCCGCACCGGCTTGGTTGGGTAGTCCTGAGCGTATGCACCTGCAGCAAAACCCGCGATGATACAAAAAACGACAACCATTCTTGCGATTCTCATGGCTCCCTCCTATAAACATTCATAGTGTCAAGTTGAGAAAAACGACGCGTTTCATAGGGAAGGCTGGCCAGTTGAAGTTCCACTGCCCGCACAGAGGAAGAATTTAGATGAATGGCCTACTCAGTTCTCGATTTCTGAGTAAAATATACACTATATTTTAAAATCTATCACGCAGAGACTTCAGGAAGGAAGTTGCTACCTGACCGAAAACCGACCTCGAAAAAGTCCGTTCTGTGCAGTTCACCTACAAAGTGTTAAATGAAGCCAACGTCAGTATTAAAGATTACCGATGCAATAAACGATGCGATTGATCGTTAATAATTACAACATGTTAGAGAAATATTAATTCTCGAGTCTCCGTTCTTCGCCCGAGGACCCCTCTTATTCTCAGATCTTTCCGTCCACCATACCGATTTCCGCTTGAAATCGTCATAATCAAGGTACCCCCAACGCCCCCTCGAGAAGCACCGGAGGTGTACCATGAAGACGAAAGAGGCCATTGACCTGTTCCAGTCCTACCAGAAATCAACTCACAAGAAGAGAACCCTGCAGAGCTATCTGCCTCTGCTCCTGCGATTCGGATCCCAATACGGAGAGCGGCTCCTGAAAACCATCGGCTCTGAGGAGGTCTTTCATTTCCTCGAGGGGGCTACTGCGGGCCGTGCGAGATCAACCCGCCGGCTGAGGTATGCCCAGTTGAAGGCATTCTTCAACTTCATCATCAACCGCTGTGATTTCGATATGAGGAACCCCTGCAGCGTCTCCCTGGTTTCCAAGGCCTTCAAAGGCGCCAAGCCCTTGCCGCGGAAGATCCCGGAAAAGGAACTGATCGACGAACTGATCTACAACACGCATTCTATGCGGGACCGGCTCATGCTGGAGCTGCAGGCCCGATGCGGGCTCCGGATCGGCGAATCCCTGAAGATCAAGGTCTCCGATGTGTCCGAAAGACGAATCCTGCTGAGGGAGCCCAAATCGGGCAAGGAAGCAGAGGCGGCGTATATGCCGGAGCCCGTAGCAAAGAGAATCTCGGAATACATCCGGGAAGCAAACCTGTCAGCAGAGGATCGGCTCTTCCCGATGTGCTATTCCACCGCTCGGGCGATGATAAAGAATCTCGGCGCCAGACTCAAGATGATGAACATCACGCCGCATGACCTGCGGCGCTATTCGGCGACCTACGCCAGCCGAAGCGGCGTCCCGCTGGAGATCATCTCGAAAGTGATCCTCCGGCAAGGACCTGAAGACGACCCAAAGCTATCTGGGCAAGGTCAGCGATGCGGAGGCCATCCGATGGATGGACATTCTGCATGGAAGATAAATTGACGATTACCGCTTGAAAGAGGGGGTCTTGGGGGGGGGGATATACTCCTATTTTTCCGGCATTTACGTCTACTGCTTCACTATAACGGCATGTTGCTTCCTGAAAGCAGCGTAAATGATTTTGAGTTCGATCTAAGGATTTCAGTTGTTAATTGCCCGATCCGTAGCATATAAATAACTTGAATACTCAATTCCCATTATCAACGAGGAGTGAGACGACCATGACAAAGATCATCTTCAGACTTCTCATCCTGTTGATCGCCTTAACTTGGATTCCTTCCGCCATGGCGGAGCAAACTATCAATGACTGCCCCATCCCTGATGATATGAAGATCGTTGAACCGGACAAGAATGAAATCTCCGAAAAGCCGGCACTCTTTTCCGGCATCTGGGAGGGAAACTGGGGCGCTCAGTCTGTTCTGTTTATCGTGGAGAAGATGCAAAAGGACGAAGCCGTCGTCATCCTCTCTCAGGCCGGCCGCAAAAAAAAGGGACTGGGGGGATCCATCGACCCGAAGTACGTCAGGAAGAAATGCCCCATAGAGATGGGAGCAGACGGGAACTACCAGATCACAATGGTCATGAACCGGGTGACAAACAGGCTCATTCAGACTAAAGACCCCAACAGCATCCGGGTTGTCCGGGAAGGGTTGGGCGGGTCGAAGGCGTCCGATGAAATGAAGGACAGCCTGTTCCGCAGAAAAGAGATGAAGTAGATAATCGAGCTTTGGCTGAAACAACATGCAGGGGTGGAAATGGCCCTGCTTTTCTTTGCTCATTTCAGTTGTAAATCTGCATCAGTTCATTTCCATCATACTAAGGAGTGTAAGCGATAAACGGGACTGTGAAGTTTTTGTGAACCTGACAGGACGTAAGAAGGGGTAACACCGGCTAAGATGTTACCCCTTTGATTTGATATTTCCCTAACAAGAACCACTATTAGTCATCAAGGACTAAGGCGGTCTGGCATATCTCAAGTAATTCCCAGGCGCAGCGGGTCAGGCTTCCACGGGAGCACCGGACGAGCGAGTCGGCGATGCTGACTCGCGAATCGAAAGCACGCGGTGCGCCTGCTGACCGCTCAAGACGCTTTACGGCAGATTCGTGACCACGGCCACGCCGTTGTAGAACGTCACATACAGGGTCCTGTCTCGAACGGCGACGCCACCCGGGCTCATGAGCACGCCGGGGAGCGTGCCAGGCGTAAATCCCTTTCGCCCCACCACACCCACGACCGTCCTCACCGAGCCCGTGGGGTCGATCCTGCGGATCGTGTCGTTGCCCCAATCGGCGACATAGACATTGCCGGCGCTGTCGGTAGCCAGCCGCAGCGGATTGTTGAAGCGGGCTTGAGCTCCCATGCCATCGGCGCTGCCACGCCTGTCTGCGCTGCCCGCCAGCGTGGTCACCTCGCCGGCCGGCGTGACCTTGCGGACCGTCTGGTAGGAATCCAGCACGTACACGTTGCCGGCACTGTCCGTGGCGACGTCGTGCGGATAGTAGAAGCGCGCGTCCGAACCGTTGCCATCCCTTGTTCCCCAATCTCCTGCCATGCCCGCCAGGGTGGTCACGACGCCTGCTGGGGTAACCTTGCGGATGGTGTGATTGCTCCTGTCCGCGACGTACACATTGCCATCGCTGTCGGTGGCAACTCCGCCGGGTAGGCATTCTTTCGGCTGGCAGACTTGCCCAGGGTAACAAGGCGGCTGGTAGCAGATACCGAAGGTCGCGACGTCGCCATTGCCGTCGGCGCTGCCGATCGCGCCCGTACCCGCCAGGGTGCTGACCAGACCCGCTGCATCGATCTTGCGAATGCGGTTGTTGCCCGTGTCGGCGACATAGACGTTGCCAGCATTGTCGGTGGCGATGTCGGTCGGGGCATTGAATCGCGCGACCGCACCTGGGCCGTCGACCCATCCAGCTTCACCGGCCCTGCCTGCCAGGGTGTAGACCTCACCGGCAGGGGTGATCTTTCGGATCGTGTGATTGCCGGTATCGGCGACATAGACGTTGCCAGCACTGTCGGTGTCGACGTCACCCGGCGAGTTGAAGCGCGCCGCCGCACCAATGCCATCGGTGCTTCCGTAAGATCTTGCCGCGCCAGCGAGCGTTGTCACGATGCCTCCTGGTGCGATCTTGCGGATCCTGTTATTGCCGGCATCGGCGACATAGACATTGCCGGCAGGGTCTGCGGCGACGCTGCTCGGATGCGAGAAGGGCGCGTCCCCGCCGGTGCCAGCCAGAGTGGTAACTTGACCGCCGGGCGTGATCTTGCGGATCCAGCTATTGCCCTGATCGGCAACGTAAACGTTGCCTGTACTGTCGGTGGCGACGCCGACGGGAAACCCGAAGCGCGCGTCCGCACCGGTGCCATCGACGTCTCCCGCGGCTCCCGCCAAGCCAGCGATCGTGCTCACGGTGCCGTCCGGCGTGATCTTCCGAATGGTGGTATTGGAGCTATCAGCGACGTAGATGTTGTCGGCACCGCCTGTGGCGACGCCGAGGGGATGTGAGAATCGCGCGGCCGCACCGTTCCCGTCGGCGCTGCCAGTTACGCCGGCGCTCCCGGCCAGAGTGGTAACCACGCCGGCGGGGGTGACCTTGCGGATCGTCTCATTTAACTTGTCGGCGACGTAGATGTTGCCAGCACTGTCGGTGGCGACGCCCTCGGGAAAGTTGAAGCGCGCCGCCGCACCGCTGCCATCGGCGCTGCCACGCATGCCTGCACTGCCTGCCAGCGTGGTCACCTCGCCGTCCGGTGTGATCTTGCGAATGGTGTGATTGAAGCCATCTGCGACAAAGAGGTTGCCAGCGCTGTCAAAGGCGATACCGCTCAGATGCGAGAAGCGCGCGTCCGCACCGGCTCCATCGGCGCTTCCGGAGACTCCCGCCAAGCCAGCGATTGTGCTCACGGTGCCGTCCGGCGTGATCTTGCGGATGGTGAAGTTGAACGCATCGGTGACGTAGACATTGCCATCGCTGTCGGTGGCGACGCCTTGCGGATCGAAGAAGCGGGCGTCCTCGCGGACACCGTCACTGTTTCCAAGCCCGCCCAGATTGCCGGCGAACAATGCGAGCTTGGCGGTTGGTGGCGCGGCACCATTGCCATTGCCATTGCCATCGCCGCCGCCGCACGCTGCGGCCAGGACAGCCACGATGAGGAATAGCCCGAAGACGACAAATTCTCTGCCGATGATGGACGGCATGTACCCCTCAGGCCTGATCATCGATTTCCCTCCAGCGCCAACACACCTCTGATCTAGCCCCGCCTGGGGATTACTCTGTCCCATGTGCTCGACGTTTGGGGGCACAATTGAGTTTGTTTGATTTTGATAAGGACTCGCTTTGGGGTCAGATCAGTATACAAAAAAGGGGAGTTGTGCGTCAAAGACCATGAAAATTATTGTCAGTAAGTGGAGTCCAGAAAGGATAAAGAATCAAATAGAAAGACCCTCCTAGACACAAGGCAGGGCCGATTCGATCCTGCCTTGTGTTTTTCTGCATTACGGATTAGCGATTGAAATCTGAAATTCAGGGCAAGTTGGCTGCCTTGATCACTTCAGGAAGGAGGATGTTACATGATAGGATTCTTCGGCCAAAATCACATCTGGTGCACGTTACAAGTCTGAAGAGTTGCTATATAATATCAAAATGCGCATTACTGGTCGAAATCGAGAATCGAAGGTGACGGTCCCGAATATCCGATAAAGAACCTTGTACAACGCACAGGAATCGGTTGTGCTTTATGGGGCGGCAGTGGTTGTAGTGTATTCAAACGCTCCGATATCCCACGCGTGTCCTTGCGGACGAGAGATTCCATCTCGGTCTTTAGGGGATGACCATGCGGTGATTGTCCTTCCGGCATCTATCGCCGGGCTTGCCGATTGAAGCTTGTAATTATTGCTGTTCCGATCAACGAACAATGGATCTTCGTTTGTCAGATCGTCGCTGAACCCGGCGAAGGTTTGATCAACACTGTATAAAAGATTGTTCTTTCCCGGAGCAGCAGCCGTGCCGTCGATGATGGTGGCCTCATCAAATAGATACGGGCGCGCGGAACGCCCGTTGAAAAAAATATTGTTCTTCACTTCGCAACTGGCTCCATAGCGGCAGCCCATGCCCTGGTTGCCCCCCGTCATATCGAAGGTATTGTTATAGACTTGGACGTTTTTTATCTCATGGATACAAAGCCCCCAAATAAGCACATTCTTGAATACGTTGTTCCGGAAGATCAGGCCGTCACTCAGGCCATGTGCGGTCGCTTGAAGCATTGCGCCCTGATCGCAGTCGCTGCAGAAATTATCCTCGATCGTCACATTGTATACGCTGTATTCGGGTCCACTGTAATCGAAGGTTTGGAAGCAGTCTACGTGGGCGTCCCCCACTTCACTGCGAACGATTCCATGGAAGTTGTTGTTCCGGATCACATGGCCCGTTCCGAAAAACCTCATATAGTCGACGTCGCCGCAGTCTCCGACGGCTTTCAGACGCGTCACTTCGTTCCGCTCGATCGTGTTGTAGGTTCCGGAAAGATCGATGCCGAAGCAGGTTCCCTGCGCGTAGTTCCCCCCGACCCAATTATAATTGCCTCCGACGCTGAGTGCCGTACTGTTGAGCCCTGGGGTCCCCGCAGGGGTATCGAAATAGAAGCCCGCGACCTGATTGTAATTCCCGGAAATCTCTACGGTGTGACGCTGCCCCGCGGGAAGGACCATTTTGAATCCCTCGATTCTGATGTATCGGCCCGACAGGGTGATCGTCCCGTTGACCGTGACCTGCCGAGAATTTTCAGCTTTGATGTAAATCGGATTGCCCTCCGAGCCGGATCGGGATATAAAAATAGTTTCTGTATACGTCCCGTCTTTTACGATACAGGTTTCTCCGCCACCGATCGTATCGGCGCATTTCTGAATCGTTCTCCATGGCGACGACTCGCTGCCGCTGCTCGAATCGCTGCCCGACGAGCTGATGTAATAGTTGCCCGCCTGCGGAGAGGGTGCTGGAGAGGGTGGTGGAGAAGTGTCACCGCCACTGCCGCATGCTGCAAGCAGGAAGAAACACAGAAGAAAATAGATGAAACGCCAAACTCGATTAGAATAAAATTTCATACCATGCCCCACCTTAAAAGGCGTATATAAAAAAGTCGAAACATAGGAAGAAAACTCGAGATTTACTGGACCAAATCAGTTTTATTAAAGCTCAGTTCGCAGTCTTAGGCAAATTGCACAGGGAATGCCATAGAAAGACTTATCCGTAAAAGTTTCGTAAGTACTTAAAGCTTGTAAAGAATGTCGGAAATAGATTGGCGGAAATACGAGTCAATAGAAATAATGATTCGACAATTGCGTCGATTATGATTCTTATTTTCGACATAAATTTCTTTTGGCGATCCGAACCAACCGAATTGATTTCAATGCATAGAATAAAATTGCAAAATAAGATAAGCTCAAAATGTGTCGCGTTTTAGTTATTTTCTTACCAGTAGTGTCCCAACGTTAGTCAAATAAATTCAGCTGGTTATCCAGCGGCAGCCCCGTTTCTTTGTAATCAGCACCCGAGAGAGCCTGTAAAATGGGGCTTTTCTCGAAAAGGGTGACGCTTAAAATCTGTAATATTATGTAAAGGCTCCGGTCCAGGCCGAGCCGCTTCTTGGCGATCGCCACAAGGACGTAGACGGAGATGGCAATCCAGATTTGGGTTTTCACGGCATTCTCGGAGGTGCCGTAGAAGGCTTTGATCCGCAGATGCTGTTTGATCCATTTGAAGAACAGCTCGATCTGCCAGCGGCATTTGTAGAGGCGTGTGACGGTGAGGGCCGGCAGCGTAACGTTGTTGGTCAGGAAGACGAGCCTTCGATCCTGCTCGCGGTCGTAAAAGCGGATGCGCCGCAGCAGCTCGGGGTAATCCTTCTTTGCATAGAAGCCGTGAAGCGCCACGATCTGATCGCACTGCAGCCCTGTCGCCTTGTCCACGGGCTGAGAGTAGAGCCGCTGGAACCGGAAGCTGCTTTTGGCCCGGATGACGAAGAAGGCTGATGCTTGATGGATCCGGTAGAGCCGACCGAAGTCCAGATAGGCGCGGTCCACGACATAGACCGCTCCCGCCTCGAAGGGAATCTCGTCGAGGATGTTGACCTCGTGAACCCTGCCATGGGTAATGACGGCAATCGTCGGGATGTTGCCCCGCAGATCCAGTAGGGCATGGAGTTTCACAGCCCCCTTGTGCTTGCGGAACATGGCCCAGGGGAAGAGCGACAGGCACAGCTCGAGCGTCGTTGCGGCCAGGGCATAGACGCTCTGATCCCACTCGATGCCGAAGGAGTCGTTGGCGTAGAGGTTCCGGGCCTCGCCGATGAGCCCCTGAGCAAAGTCGGCGTAGATCCGCCAGCCGCGTACCTGATTGGCATGGGCCAACGTGTTGCGGGAGACCTTCCCGCGAATGCCCATGTGATAGAGTTTCTGATTGGCCGACCGCAGACAGGCCTGGATGTCCCGCAGGCTCTCCCGGTAGGTGAGCTGGGCGAAGGCCATGCACAGATACTGGTCCCAGCACGAGAAGCTCTTGATCTTGTAGTTGCCGTTGTAGCGATCGACACAGCTGCGAAAGTCGTGTCTCGGCAGCAAGTCCATCAGTTGAGAGAAGATCGTCCGACCAGCGTTCATCAGCTATCTCCTTCCGCGGGGATGCGGAAGTATGGCACTGGGCAGAGATAGAGTTCAAATCGATTATGGACATTTTTTCTCTCAAAGGGGCATTACCGGAGGATTTCCGCCAATCGTCAAATCCAACGTTGGGACACTACTGTCTTCTTACAATTACCAATTCTAATCAACTATTAGATGAGCAGTTTGGATTTAAACGAATTCAGTCAACTATCATGAAGTCACCAGATGACAGAACAGCGTTTTTCGGGTCAGCAGGACAAAGATGATCCGAATGAGCTTGTGGGCAGTGGCGAGAACAGCCTTCTTAAAGGGCAGCCCGTCTTCGATTCGTTTACGATAATAGCGTTTACAGAGATCATTGAACTGGATCACCCGGATCGTCATCAGCCAGATGACCCTTCTGAGATGCCTGTTGCCCCGCTTGGTAATCCTGCAGTGCCCTTCGCACTTGCCGGACTGATAAACCGAAGGATCGAGCCCGGCCATGGCGATCAAGTTGTTGTGGGTTTCAAAGTTTTGTATCTCACCCCCCATCTCGATCAGGAAGCTAGCCGCCGTCTTGTTCCCAATCCCCCGGATAGAGGTGAGGATCTGGACATCCTTCTCCAGGGCTGACTGACAGAGCTCGATCAAGGTGCTTGTAATCTCTTGCAGGTGCTCCTCGTGGTGAATCAGGATCGATGCTTTCTGCCGCAGGATCAACTCCCTGGAGGGGTTTGCCGTTCCCACGGAAGATTGGGCAACCTTCAAGAGTGTTTCAGCGGACACAGGCGTGTTCCGCCCCCTTGATTCGTTTTGGAGCAACCGGGCCAACTCATCACGATCGGCCTGAGCCAGGGCACGAGCAGAGGGAAACCGACACAGCAGACGAAGCGTGGTTCGCGTGAAGATACCCATCGTCCGTTCCAGTTCCGGAAAGCTGATGGAGAGCACCCTCTTGATGTCACACTTGAAGGCCGTCATCTGATGGAGCAGACTCTCCCTCTGACGAGAGAGCTCCCGCAGATCGGCGATATGGGAATCGGCAACCGTTTGCGGCAGCGAAGCCCCGTGTGCAGAAAGAAACCGGGCAATCACGGCGGCATCCTTTTTGTCTGTCTTGGTCTTCCGTAATTGAAGCTTCATGAAGTTCGAGATCAGCAAGGGATTGATCACCGAAACGCTATAGCCCAGCGCCATCAGAAAAGAGAACAGGCTGATATGATAGCAGGCTGTCGATTCCATCCCGATCGGAATGGACATCTTCGGCAAAGACGTGGCGTAGACCCGTGTGACCAGCTTCTCGAAACCGGACCTGTTCATGGGTAGGGAGACATGAAAGAGCACCTTGCCCTCTCCGTCGATACAGCATCCGTCGAACGATCCCTTGGAGATATCGATGCCCAGAAAGCCACTGAAAGATACTCTGTCCCTTGTCTCAGACATCTCAGCACCCCCCAGCGATGGAATGGGAAAAGCAGATACCCCGCCAGCCTCCTGATCAATCC
>Ga0209450_10001927_pt1 | contig 10457 bp, 5 predicted proteins | sample FrelakmetLWP11LW_FD_187149 | JGI IMG/M metagenome (GOLD analysis project Ga0209450, IMG submission 187149) | Freshwater lake sediment microbial communities from the University of Notre Dame, USA, for methane emissions studies - LWP11 LW (SPAdes)... | ecosystem: Environmental > Aquatic >... | reverse complement strand
TGAGGCGGGCGCCGTCCTTTTCGAATCCGGACTCGTTTGGCTTTGGGAGGTGCAGTGTTACGAACGTGGGGACACGAGGACCGTCCAGTTCAGGGTCTGCGACGACGACGGCGGGCTCGGGTCCTGTAAGGCCGAATGTCTCAGGCAGGAATCGCTGGTCACCGGCAGGGCAGACACTCGTCCCGGCGAGGAAGAACTGAGCATTTGCGTTGCACGCGCGAATGCGTGAGGCGAGGACAGTTCTGGTGCTCGCCAGCATGATCTCCTGACCCTGACGTTCCATCCACACGGCATAGGAAGGGTCGTCTGCATTGTCTAGAACAGAAGCAAGGTCCCGACACTGCGTCAGATACGCCATTCGCATCGTCGGGGGCAGTGCGCTTCCTACGTTTGCGAACGCCTCTACCATTGTGTCCGCCGCGGATCTGAGGGCCACGAACTCGCCGGCAGTCCAGAGCGTTTCGCCGATGGCGATGCGTCCTCGGATGCCGGCGTTCTCCTGATGGGTCACGCGCAGGTATAGTTCCTCGAGAAGAGCCCCGGCGTGGGCGGCAAGGTCGGCGACGGTGGCCAGACCCGGAAGCTCGCCCCGCTCGCGTGCAATGCCAGCGATGATGCGCAGGGTAGTCGATGTGACCTGCACCTCAGGGACTTCGAGCACGTCACTCATGAGTTTCTCAGTTTCGGGGGAAGTGACCAGGACCGGCGTCGACTCGCCGAGTTCGTGGAAGACGTGTGGTGCCTCGGCGAGGTCGGTCACATGGAGGTGGGCGACGTGCGCACGGGCCAGCGAGTCCCGAACGGGACACACATCATGAAACGGACAGCTGGACTCGAGCTGGCAGTATGCGGCAGAAATGTGGTTCACAAGACGGGACTTCTTCAAGAACAGCGGCATGCCCGGGATGAAGACCGAGCGTGTCTCCCATTCGTAGACGAGCATGGCTGAGAGCTCAAAGCCGAATTCGCGACGCATGGTAGGACTGCGGGTCGCTCCATCGAGCAGCATGAGGCAGACGAGGTTGTTAGGACTCTCCTGCGAAATCCAGAGTGGTCGCCCGTCTCCTGGCGGCGCGTTCTCGAGGAGCGGCTCGATGGCTGCAGGAGCCCGCAGCAGCACAGCGCCGGGGAGTGTGGATGCCTGGAGGTCCACAAGGTACCGGGCTCGAAGCGACTGAGGTTCACATTGCAGGAGGACGTCTCGGCCTGCAGCCAGCAGCGCCATCTCTGCAGAGGTCATGTCGCTAACGATGCCCGGCTTCAGTGCTTTCAGGTGTGGCAGACGCGAACGGTCAAGATCTGTCAGATCGCCGTCCAAGCCTGTCATTTCGGACGGCACAATCGCCGATCTTGTATCGCCGGTGTCCAACAAGCCGAGATCTGCCACGGCAGGATAGAGAAACTGGATACGCTGTACGATGGAGTCAGGGAGGGCAGACTGCGCAATCTTGTCCTTCAGTTTCCGGTAGAAGCGAAACAGGGAGAGACTGTCTCCCAGAGCCCGGTGAGCTTCTTCCTTCTTGATTTCGAGCGAATCGACCAATGCGACGAGGCTATGGCTTTGCAGGTCTGGGAAGAAGATCCGCGCGAGTTCCAGCGTGTCGAACACCGCATTGGCGAGCTGACCGTGCAGGGCTCTGCGCAGGAAGCCTTCATCGAAGCTGGAGTTGTGTGCCAGCAATGGACTCCCACCCGCAAACTGCAGGAATTGGTCGACGACCTGATCCACGGACTCCGCCGGTTGGAGGTCGAGAGGAGTTATCCCAGTGAGGGCAGAGATGAATTCGGGCAGACGGGCCCCTTCCTTCAGGCGGCAGAACTGCTCAAATCGTCCGACTTCCTTGCCACCGCGCACCTTGACGGCACCGATCTCGATGATCTGATCGGAAGCCTGGTCGAGCCCTGTTGTTTCGAGGTCGAAGAAGACAAGTTCCTGTTCGCTTTTCAAATGGTTCCTTTCTACTTGAAGTAGGCAATTGTCACCCCATCGCCGCCCTCTTCGGGGCTCGAGAAGCTGAAGTGATCAATACTTGGCAGGGTCTTGAGGAATTCATGGATCTGCTTTCGCAGGATGCCCGAACCCTTGCCGTGGCAGATATAGACGAATGACAGGCCTGACAGGTAAGCGACGTCGATGTACTTGTCGAGCTTCTCGAGCGCCTCGTCGACACGGCTCCCGTGCAAGTCGATTTTCATCGGGACGAAGGGCAGGGTCGGTTCGCGCGCTCCGCTGTACTGCATGGCGCGGTTCTGATACGAGTTGAGCTCAGGTTCCGTCAGCTTGCGCACCTGTGCTTCGGGTACCGTCGTCCGCATGGAGCCAGACTGGAGAACAAGCTTGCGCTTGTCCTTCATGACATCGATGACGATAGCCTGCTTGTTGACCGACGTAATGATGACCAGATCTCCCGGCACGATTTCTTCGACGGGCGTAAAAGGCGGCTTCTCCTGATAGGGTTCCGCTTTCTGGACAAGGTCCTCGCGTGCCGCCTCGACCTCCCGCTTGGCATCATGGGCGGCCTGCGGCTGGTTCTTGAGGCTGTCCTGATACTGCCTCATCAGATCGTCCATGCGCCTGCTCACATCGTCGACGATGCGTTGAGCCTCACTATGGGCCGCCCTGAGTTCCTGTTTCTCGTTTGCCTCCAGCACGGCGAGTTTTCCCTCGTAATCGTCCCGTAGCTTCTCGAGCTCCTGCTGGTTCACGCTCAGACTTTCCTTGGTGTGACTGATCTCCTGCGAGTCAGTTACGATGCGACTCATCAACTCCGTGGTTGCCTTGTGCTCAATGCTCAGCTCATCGTGGGCGAGCGCAAGTACGGCTTCGGGGAGTCCCAGTCTCTCGCAGATAGTGAACGCATGGCTTTCACCGGGAGACCCGAGGAGGAGCTCATAGGTCGGCCGAAGCGTTTCGACGTCGAACCCCACGGATGCGTTTCGTACCTGGTCATAGCGGTACGCGAGCAGCTTCAGGCTGCTGTAGTGCGTCGTGATGACAGTCGTGACGCGCTTCTGGTACAGGAAGTCGACGATGCCCGTCGCGATGGCCGAGCCCTCCTCAGGATCGGTGCCGACGCCGAGTTCGTCCAGCAGGACAAGGGAGTATCGGGTTGCCTGCCCGAGGATGCGAACGATGTTTGACATATGTGCCGAGAACGTTGAAAGACTCTGTTCGATGCTCTGTTCGTCACCGATGTCGACAAAGACCTCGTCATACAGGCCGACCGTGGATCCGTCCGACGCAGGAATGAACAGGCCGGCCTTGCTGACCAGGATGGTAAGGCCCAGCGTTTTCAGGGCGACGGTCTTGCCTCCGGTGTTCGGGCCAGTGATGACTACCATGAAGTAGTCCTTGCCGATGGAGAAGGAGATTGGCACGCAGTCTGCGACGAATGGGTTGCGGACGTTGCGCAGGTTGGTCTCCAGGTTGGGGCTGACTGCCGGCTTGACGCCGTTCCATGACTTGGCCAGACGTCCCTTGGCCAGACTGAAGTCGAGGTGGCCAGCCACGTTGAGCGATCTTTCGATATCCGGGGCGGCTTTCGCGATGAGGTCTGTCAGGTACAGCAAAATGCGCGATATCTCCTTCTTCTCATCGGACTGCAGGATCTGCAGTCGGTTGTTGAGGTCGATCACGCGTGTGGGCTCGACAAACAGGGTCATGCCGCTATCAGACTGGTCGTGGACGACCGACTGAATCGCGTCCTTGAACTCTCGCTTCACGGGGATCACGTACCTGTCGTTCCGCATCGTAACGATGCGGTCTTGAACGGCACGACTATAGGTTTCGCTTCCCAGGATGTCCTGGAGCACCTTGTTGATGGTCTTCTGCAGTTCGATCTTCTCACGACGAATGGCCGCGATGTTGATCGATGCATCGTCCAGGACGTCTCCATCCTGATTGACACATCGCTCTATCTCCTGGGCAAGAGACGAGAACGGCTTGACGTCCTGGGAAATACTGAACAGCGCCGGATAGAGGTCCTTGATCGTCACAAACGCTTTTCGCACACGTGACAGCTCGTTCAGGACAACACAAACTCTCCACACTTCCTGTCCGGCCAACTGTAGACGGACCTTGGCCTTGTCCAGTTCGGCTCTCACATCGAGGAGATTGCTCAGGGTCAGATCGCCGAACCGCTCCAGATATGAAGACGCTTCGTCGGTCTCGGTCTGCGCTGCCCGGATGGCGTCAATGCTGTCGAGTGGAGCAAGTCCGCGTGCTTCTTCGGCCCCCAGGGTCGACTCGGCCTGTGATGCCAAGGCTTCCTGGATGCGGTCAAAGCCGACCTTGCCGTATGTGTACTCGCGAATCGCCTGCTGAGCCTCTATACCCTGGTTCTTCGTAGTACGCCCCCTACACGAGTTGCGAGGGCGGTCTCGACGGAGTCGACAAGGACATCGACCTCCTCGCCGAACAGGGTTCGGTCGGGTGAGGCAAATTCCATCGAGAAGCCCACGCTCTTCTTGCCTGCCGGTAGACTGCCCCCCTGGAAATTGTCAAATACGACGATTTCCTTCAGCAGGGGGCCACCATGTTCAGCAACGATTGCCTGCAATTGGCCAGCCGATATGCTACTCTCCACGAGGACGGCGATGTCACGCCGGATCGACGGGAACCTGGAAAACTCCTTGAATCCTATGGGCTGGATGCTCTTCAGCAGGGCATCGACAGAAAACTCGGCATAGAAGATGTCCCGTTCCATACCAAGCAGGGCAGCGACGTCTTGCCTGAGAATGCCGAGCATACCCAGAGGCACGGTCCCTGACAAGACCAGGATGCTTGCACCGATCTCCAGGAGAGGACTGTCGGATGACGCAACGCCGAAGGGCACATGCAGGTCGCGAAGAACTGACTCCATGATGCCTTTCAGGACGAAGATGCTGGCGGGAGCGGTGGGCGTCGTCCAGTTCGCGCGTTGCCACGTTCCGGCAAGAAGAAGGCCGAGCTTCGTCTCCTCGTCGAACGACTGCTCACGAACGCTGAACGTCTTGCCGATCTCGAATGAAGCGAAGCCCTCGCGGCCTCGTGAGAGGTTTCGCACCGCAGCTCCTGCAAGACCGATGGCCATCGTGGGACGCAGGGCATCCCAGTCGACGCTGAGAGGGTTGAGCAGGAGTGGTGCCGGAGGCAGGTCCATCGCAGCTATCGAGCTCTCCCGAACGAAACTGAAAGTGCGTGATTCGACGAGCCCAATCCCAACGAGCATCTGACGCAATTGCTTGCAGAGTGCCTTGAGCGGCGATTCTGAACCTCGGCGCAGGACAAGGCTGGGCGTGCGTGAGGGGAACTCGTTGTAGCCCTCCATTCTGACGATCTCTTCGACGTATTCCGGCCACGATGTGAGGTCGCCACGGAACGACGGCGGTGTTACCGACAGTGTCGTTCCCGAGGCCTTCGACGTGATTCCTTCATAGCCGAAGAGTCTTCGCATGCTTGCCGCATCAAGACTGGAACCCAGGTATCCGTTCACCTGATTCACGTCGAGATCCAGCGGCACCTTTGCAGGAACTGGGATACCGGCAGAAGCAACACGTGAGACGTACGAACCGATGCACTGCTCGCGAACAAGTGCTGACAGAACCGAAGGGACGGCCCTGACGGTGAGCCCGGGATCGGTGCCACGCTCATAGAGATAGGCTGCATCCGTCTTGATGCCAAGGTGCCTGCTCGCACGCGCCACCGCTCTTGGATCGAAGTGGGCAATCTCGAAGACGACGCGTGTCGTCGCAGCCGTGACACTGGATGCCTGTCCGCCCATGACTCCGGCGACGGCCACCGGACCTCCAGCATCTGCGATGATGAGCGTTCCCGATTCGAGCAAGCGCGATATGCCGTCCAGCGTGATAATGGTCTCGCCGGGCAACGAGGTTCGTACGATGATGCGATGCTCCTGAAGGCGATCGTAGTCGAACGCATGAGTTGGCTGCCCGTACTGTTTCAAACAGAGATTGGTCATGTCGACAATCCTGCTGACGGGGCGAACGCACAACTGGTAGAGTTGAGTGCGGAACGCGTGACTCGACGGACCAGAGACAGCGTCCTGCACCAGAACACCGATGTATGAGCTGCACAGGGACTGGTCTTCGATGGTCACAGTCAGGTCGCCGTCATTCCGGGCGCGTGGAAGCGACGAGGGCAGCGGCAGCTTGATGTCCCCCATGTCGAACGGCTGATCCGCGTCTCTTGCCTTGAGGACTTCGATCCAACGGGCTAGCCCGAGAACCGAAAGGGCATCGCCCCGGTCAGGCGTGACACCAACCTCGAAGGCGGTGTCTGCTACGGGCCATGCTTCCTCGAAGGGGCTGCCAACGATCGCTCCTGACCCCAGATGCAGGATGCCTTCCTTCTCTTCGGAGGACAGAAGATCGCCTTCGAGCCCGAGTTCCTTCCAGGAGCAGAGCATGCCAGACGATTCTACGGCGTCGAACACGCGCACCGCGATGTGTGTCCCGTCGGCAGTCCTTCCACCTGGAATCGCAACGGGGACGATGTCTCCCTCATGCACGTTGGCGGCAGCCGTGCATACCGTGGCCGTTCCACGCAGACCGATGTCGAGGTCTATGAGCTGAAGCTTGGGACGTGTCGGGTGGAGTGCAGTACACATCACGCGCGAAACGAAGACGTCCTTGAACATGACGTCGGTTCTCTCCATCGACTCGATTTCGATGCCGATGTCGCCCAGTTTCGTGACCAGATCCTCTGGAGTGTACTCAAAATCAATCGTGGCGTGCAGTGCAGACAGCTTGACTCTCATCCTGTCACCTCAGAACTGCCCGAGGAAATCCAGGTCGTTGTCGTAGAACATGCGGATGTCCCGAATGCCATACTTGATCATCGCTATCCGCTCGATGCCCCACCCAAACGCAAATCCCTGGTAGATGCTGGTATCGTATCCAACCTCCCGCAGTACATTCTGGTGGACCATGCCTGAGCCGCCCATCTCGATCCAGCCGGAGCTCTTGCAGGTTGGGCAGCCCCTGCCGCCACAGATCGGACAGGAGATGGCGGTCTCAGCGCCAGGTTCAACAAACGGGAAGAACGAGGGAAGGAGCTTGACCCTGGTGGATGAGCCGAACACTCCTCTCACGAATTCCTGGAGTACTCCCTTCAAATCGGCGAACGTGATACCCTTGTCGATGACGAGACCCTCCACCTGCGTGAACATGGGCGTGTGGCTTGCATCCACCGCGTCGCGGCGATAGCACGTGCCAGTGGCAATCATCCGTATGGGCGGATGTTCGCGTTTCATCGTCCGGACCTGAATGGGCGACGTATGCGTTCGCAGAAGCATTCCGGGCGCCAGGTAGAACGTGTCCTGCATGTCGCGTGCGGGGTGATCTGCGGGGATGTTGAGCGCTTCGAAGTTGTAGTACTCCTGCTCAATTTCCGGGCCTTCCTCGATGTCGAATCCCATGGACAGGAACACGGACTCGACCTCTTCCTCCACTTGTGTGAGGATATGCTTCTTGCCGGCAGGCATAAGCTGCCCCGGAAGAGAGAAGTCGATATCGTACCTGCGCGCCGTAGAAGACAGATCGGACAGTCTCTGCTCAAAGGCCTGCACCGCCCACTGCTTGAGTGCATTGACCTGCTCGCCGAACTGTCGGCGCTGGTCCTCAGCCAGAATCGAGATCTGTTTGAGCAGCACCGTAACCACGCCCTTCTTTCCCAGGTACTCGACCTGTGCATTTCGAACGTCCTGAGCATCGCGAGCGGCAGTCAGCCTCTGCTCCAGGGCCGTACGGACTTCATCTAGCGTGCTTGGCATGTGCTGCTCCTCGTTCAGTGTCAATCCAGCGATGATCATATGAATTGTACGTTGATTCGCCTTGGTTACAAGCGCGCGCGCAGTTCACACGAGTCGCTTGGAGACAAGCGTAAGAGCGTTGCGTCAGGCAAAGGAAGGCCGGCCGATGCCGATGCGACTCTCCTGTGATTGCTGCTATACTGGCTCGTGGCAAAGGTCCGCTCACATTGGTGCAACGAGGAGATGTCATGGCAGTGAAACCAGGGACAGGCAAACACATCGGCAAGAACCAGACCAGTATCAAGGCCGAGAATACCTCCAGTATCCTCCGGACCGTTCACGGAACAAATGACATCTCGCGGGCGGATCTGGTCCGGCTTACCGGACTGACAGCCCCGACCGTCTCACGTATCGTCTCCTTTCTTGTCGAGCAGGGCGTCCTTGCCGAATCCCCGGGAGTGAGTGTGGGCGTAGGGCGCAAACCCATCGTACTGCACTTCAATGGAAGGTCGCGCTACATCGTGGCCATCGATTTCTCGTGGGCGCATGTCCGTACGGCTCTCATGGACCTGGGTGGAGGCATTCTCGACCATACAGAGCGTACCATCGATCCGAAGGGTTCCATCAAGACCGAGTTCGAGAGAGTGATGGAGACGGTACAGGAACTGCTGAATCGGCACCGGGGCGTCAAGGTTATCGGTACGGGCTTCTCCGCCCCTGGTCTCATCAACTCTGAAGCGGGTGTCGTCATCAGTGTTCCGAACTTTCCGTCTATCCGCAATCTCCAGGTCCGGCAGCTGCTGCAAACGCGCTTCGGCTTTCCCACGTTCGTGATCAATGATGCAAATGCCGAAGCTGTCGCTGAGAAGTTCTTTGGCCAAGGTCGTGATACCTCGGACTTCGTGCTTGTCCACCTTGGCTATGGGATCGGTGCCGGCATCATTGCCGGGGGGCGCTTGTACACGGGCAATTTCGGAGTCTCGGGCGAAATCGGCCATACGTCAGTAGACCGCCGTCACGGGAAGTGGTGCGACTGCGGCAACCGTGGATGCATCGAGTTGTACGCGGGACTGCGCGGCATTCTCGAAGACGCTTCTGTTCAGATCGGTCGGCAGGTGTCGTTTGCCGAGCTTCAGCAGCTGGCTGGGGAGGGAGACGCCAAGGTGCTGGGGGTTCTGAAAGAGAAGGGAGAGCTCATCGGATACGCTATCGTCAATCTGGTGAATCTTCTTGCTCCTCAGCGGATTGTCGTCACGGGTCAGGTGGCAGCCCTGGGCGCCCCGATTCTGGAGCCCATGAAACGCATTCTCACCGAACGCTGCTACTACCATGTCGCCGACCAGGTCTCCATCACGCTGTCCTCCCTGTCCGAAAACAGTACACTTCTTGGTGCTATGACGGTCGTGCTGGACGACTTCCTCGAGAACCCATATGATTTCCTGACCGTCCGAGACCAACGCCGTCGCTGAGGAGCCTGTCCGACAGCTTGACAGCTCCCGCCACCATCGTACAATATCATGAATAGTAACGTTGCGTGCAAAATTAGTGGAGAGGTTGGCAATATGGAGACATCAAGAGTGCCGGCGGGTACGGTGGCCGGGGTGGACATTGGTGGAACGAAAGTCACGTTCATCCTTTGGTCGGATGGTGCCATCGTCTACCGGGTGGAACGACCGTATGCTGCCCGGTCCAGTCGTGAGTTTTCAGAGCTCATTCTGAAAGGCATGGGTGATCTCCGCCTTCGGGCGACAGATGCAAAAACGGTCATCACGGGTACCGGTATCGGATGTGCCGGTATGATTGATCAGAAGCGTGGCATGCTGCTCTTCCCTCCCAACATGCCCGGCGTGAGAGATGTGGCAATTGTGGACATCGTCAGTCGGGCAACGGGTGCTCCCGCATATCTGGAGAACGATGCCAACTGCGCGCTCTTCGCCGAGTGGGTCAGCGGGGCCGCGGTGGGTCGTCGCAATGTGGTCATGTTCTCTGTCGGGACCGGCGTTGGAGGAGCGCTCATCGTGGACGGGCATCTGTATGTTGGGCGCCACGGTTTTGCGGGTGAGATAGGACACCTTCCCATGGTCGATCGGGGCCTGTTGTGTGGCTGTGACCGGCATGGCTGTCTGGAGACTGTCGCTTCCGGGACCGGCATCGAGCGGTACGTCAGAAGCGCACTGGCTCGAGGTTCACAGAGTCTCATGACGATGGAGGATACAAACTCGGCCCGGACAATCTCCGAGTTCGCTCACAATGGTGATCTCCTGGCGCAGCAGGCCTTCAAGCGAGCAGCCCGCTACCTCGGCCGGGCGGCAGCGGCACTGATCAACACACTTGACCCCGACATGGTCGTACTCGGGGGTGGCGTTGCCGAGTCAGGGCTCCTGATGGACGAGATGAAACGCGCCGCTCAGCTGCACTCTCTGCCACTCCTGTTTGAGGGCATCGAGTTTGCGATGGCACACTACAGAAACGCCGCCGCCGCCGTTGGAGCTGCCCTGCTCGCAGACCAGCTTCTCAAGGGAGAGACTGTCTACTCGACATAGGCTCTTATGACGCTGATGGAGGCCCCCCATTCCAGCAGCGGAGTTCTGCTTGATCCTGCCTACTTGTGCCCGGCAAGGCGCAAACGGATGTCCGCAGCCTCACGTTCTGTTCCCGGCTTGGCGAGGAGGGCGAACATGTTGTGTTTGTACGCTTCCACGCCAG
>Ga0209450_10001926_pt1 | contig 10457 bp, 12 predicted proteins | sample FrelakmetLWP11LW_FD_187149 | JGI IMG/M metagenome (GOLD analysis project Ga0209450, IMG submission 187149) | Freshwater lake sediment microbial communities from the University of Notre Dame, USA, for methane emissions studies - LWP11 LW (SPAdes)... | ecosystem: Environmental > Aquatic >... | reverse complement strand
CAGGCGTCTGGCCCCAGGCCTCACAGGTCCCCGGTGGCATCGCCCGCGTGGCGCTCGGACCTGCGGCGACACGCCCCATGGCGCATGCACCGGGCGATGGGGGCGACGTGCCCCTGCTGGTGCTGGGCGATGCCATCGAATGGACGGCGCTGGTGGGTATCCCCCTGTCCGCCACGCCGGGCCCCGCGAGCATTTCGGTGCAGACAGAGGCTGGCCTGCGACAGATGGCCTACACCGTCACGCCCAAGAAATATCTCGAACAGCAGTTGAAGGTATCGCCGCGCACGGTCGACCTGTCACCGGAGGACCTGGCGCGCTACGAGCGCGAGCGCGTGCACCTTGCGACCGTCATGGCAACGTTCACCGAGCCCTTGCCGAACGGGTCGGCGCTGCGCATGCGCGTGCCGGTGCCGGGGCGTCGTTCGAGTTCATTCGGCCTGCGCCGCGTTTTCAACGGCCAGGCGCGCAACCCGCACAGCGGCATGGACATCGCGGCCGCCACCGGCACGCCGGTGGTGGCGCCGCTTGCGGGGCGGGTGATCGACACCGGCGACTACTTCTTCAACGGCAATACGGTCTGGCTGGACCACGGCGGCGGGCTGATGAGCATGCTGTGCCACCTGAGCGCCATCGACGTGAAGCCGGGCGACGCACTCCAGGCCGGCGCGCACCTGGGCGCCGTGGGCGCCACTGGCCGCGTGACGGGGCCGCATCTGCATTGGAGCGTCATGCTGAACCGCACCATGGTGGATCCGGCGCTGTTCGTGGGCGCCTGAAACAGTTCAATATCAATAGCTGCGCGTGACCAATCTGAGCTGGCTAACGGCCAGTCTGACACAAAAAAGCCAGCGCAAAGGCTTTGCAGCGCCGAGCGGGTTGACGCAGCGGCCCCTGCTGGCGCCTGACGGTCATCGCGCTTAAGCTGCGCGCTTCGGCGCTTCAAACGCCAGCAAGGGCCACCCCGCCATGAACCGACTCCGACTGGTTTTCCTGGTCACTCTGGCCATGCTGGCCTTTGCGGGCAATTCGCTGTTGTGCCGCATGGCGCTCAAGCAAACGACCATCGACCCGGCAAGTTTCACCACCGTGCGACTGCTGTCGGGCGCCTGCATGCTGTGGCTGGTCGTGGGCGTGAAAGGCAGCAGACGTTCCGCCGCTGACGCCGTGGGAGCGGTCGGTGGCAACTGGCTGTCGGCTGGCGCGCTGTTTGCCTATGCGGCGGGCTTTTCATTTGCCTACGTCAACATGACCGCGGCCACCGGCGCGCTTTTGCTGTTTGGCGCAGTGCAGGCCACGATGATCGGCTACGGTGTGTTCAAGGGCGAACGGCTGCGCGGGCCGCAACTGGCGGGCTTCACCTTGGCGCTGACCGGGCTGGTGGCGCTGATGCTGCCAGGGCTGGCCACGCCCTCACTGACCAGTTCGCTGTCGATGCTGGGGGCAGGCGTGGCCTGGGGCGTCTATTCGCTGCGCGGCAAACGCCCGCAAGGCGCAGGACCCGCCGACCCGACCCGCGTGACCGCAGGCAACTTCATTCGCGCGACGCCGATGGCGCTGGGGTTGAGTGTACTGATGGCCGGCAGCCTGTCGATGGATGGCGCCGGCCTTGGCTACGCCGTGGTGTCCGGCGCGCTGGCCTCAGGGCTGGGCTATGCGATCTGGTATCAAGCCCTGCCCGCCTTGAAGGCGACGCACGCGGCCACGGTGCAACTGAGCGTGCCGGTAATCGCCGCACTGGGCGGCATTGCCTTCATCGGTGAAACGCTGACGCTGACCCTGGTGCTGGCATCGGTCGCCATCCTGGGCGGGATCGCGCTGGTAATCCTGGAAAAGAAGTAGCCCGGCCGTTTCGCCGGAAGCGGCATCAGTTGCCGCTGCGGCGCGCATCGGTTCAGCCAGGCGCCGGGGCGCTGCGCGCGAAGGGCTGCAGCATGCTGACGCGGTTGCCTTCGGTGTCCATGAACGACACGTAGTGGCCGATACCGGGAATCTCCATCGGTTCGCCCAGCACGCTGCCGCCAGCCTGGGCGACCTGCTTCATCGCCGCATGGATGTCGTCCACGGCGATGACGACCGACGGATATTGCGCGGGCCAGTCGGGCTTGCGCTCGAAGAAGCCGCCGTTGATGGCACCGGGCGTTGTGGTCATGCCGTCCACCGTCTCGGTGGTGTGGGCCACGACGTAGTTGCCCATCTCCGCGCCCAGCATCTGGGTCTGCCAGCCAAACGCGGCCTGGTAGAAGCCGGCCATGCGGGCCGGGTTGTCGTAAGGCATTTCAAAGTGAACGACGGGATTCATGGCGGGGTCTCCTGAACGAAAGGTGCCAAGCCATGGGGGTTCAAAGCGTTGCCGCCAGCGCGGCGAGCTGGTCGGTGGCGACGCCCCAGCCCTGGTGGAAACCCATCTGTTCGTGGGCCGCGCAGTCTTCGGCGCTCCAGTGGCGCGCCCGTGCCGTGTAGCGCGTCTGGCCGCCTTCGTCCTCGAAAGTGAGGATACAGGTGAAGAACGGCTTGGCCGATGGCACCCAGGCCGAGGTGTAGGCGTCGGTAAACACCAGTCGCTCGTTCGGGACGACTTCCAGGTACACGCCGCGGTTGGGCATTTGCGTGCCATCCGGACCCTGCATGGTGATCAGACTGGCGCCTCCCGCCAGCAAGTCAACTTCAGCATGAATCGTCTTCCACGGCGGCGGCGTGAACCACCGGGTAATAAGCGCGGGCTCGGTCCAGCAACGAAACAGCTTCTCGCGTGGCACGTTGATCAGCCGGGTGAGCGTCAGTTCGTGGGGTACCGGGTCGGAAACTGCGGTGCCGGGCATGAAGGATTCTCCTCAAATCTGGAATTTTCCCGCCGCCCTTACCAAAGGCGCTGCAAGGAAGATATCGACTTCCTTGATCCGGCGTCAAGCGATTTTCCGTAGCTCCTGACGTACGGCGTTCGGCATCGTTTGGGGCCCGCCTCTCTCAGACTTGCGCGGGCGGGTAGTCGGTATAGCCCTTGGCGCCAGGCGTGAAGAAGGTGTTGCCGTCGGCCACATTGAGCGCCAAGCCCTTGCTGAGGCGCTCCACCAGATCCGGATTGGCCAGGAAAGCCCGGCCCAAGCCGACCAGGTCGGTCAGCCCGTCATCGATGGCCTTCTGACCCGACGCCGCGTCAAAGCTGCCGCCAATGAAGAAGGTGCGTGGCCAGGCCTTGCGCAGCGCCTGCTTGAACGGTAGCGGTACCACCGGCGCGCCCATGGCGGCGTGGTCCACGAGGTGAACATAGACCAGGCCGGCATCGGCCAGATGCCGCAACAGCCTGAGGTAACTTTCCTCGACTTCAGGGTAGGCCTCCATGCCGGAGTTGGTGCCGTAGGGCGAAATCCGGATACCGACCTTGTCACCCCCGATGGCCGCCGCGGTTTCGCGCGCGACCTCGAGCACGAAACGCAGGCGGTTGTCCACGCTGCCGCCCCAGGCATCGGTGCGCTGGTTGGTGTGCGGACTCAGGAACTGCTCCAGCAGGTAGCCGTTCGCGGCATGCAGCTCGACGCCGTCGAACCCGGCGGCAACTGCGTTCCTGGCAGCCAGCACGAACTCGGCCCGGGCCTGGGTGATGTCGGCCTCGCTCATTGCGTGGGGCACGGGATGGTCCTGCATGCCCAGTGCGTCGGTGTACATCTGCCCGGGCAGCACCAAGGCGCTGGGTGCCACGATCTGCGCGTCAGCGGCCATGTTGGCCGGGTGGCTGACCCGGCCGGTGTGCATGAGCTGGGCAAAAATCTTTCCGCCTTTTGCGTGCACGGCGCTGGTCACGCCTTTCCAGGCGTCAACCTGGGCCGCGTTCCACAGACCGGGAATGCGGGCATAGCCCTTGCCGTTGGGGCTGGGTGCGATGCCTTCGGTGACGATCAGGCCGGCACTGGCGCGCTGGCCGTAGTACTCGGCCATGAGCGGGTTGGCCACGCCGGCGGCGTCGGCGCGGCAGCGGGTCATGGGGTTCATCACCAGGCGATTGCTCAAAGTGATGGCGCCCATGGGGAAGGCTTCAAACAAGGAATGCGTGGTCATGCGGATTTCCAGTGAGTCGTTGGACAAGCGCCGATCGTAGGGAAGTTCGCCGCCGCTTGCAGGCGTCGCGGATGCGCGCGCCACGGGCTGGGGAATTGGCGTGCGGCCGGGCATGAAGCGCAAAAAAAGTGCAGGAACATGGCGCAGGGCAAAGACACGTCATTTCTGCCTTACCATCTGCTTTTCAGCCCCAACTCAACCCACCACGGAGGTTCCATGGCCAAAGGCGACCAGCACAAAGAAAAGATGACGAAGAAGCCCAAGAAGGACACTTCGGCCCCCAAGCCGCCGTCCACCTCGGACCGCCCGACCCCGCCCGTCACGACGGTCGTGCCGGTGCGCGGCAAGCTGAAGAACAAATAACAACGACAAGGCCGGCCTGCCGGCCCGTCGGTTGGCTCAGCCCGGGGTTGTTTCAGCGCGTGCCGCGCGACCCAGCGCGCTGTCGATCATCCGGTTCAGCTTTTCAGCGGCACCAGTGACGGCCTGGTACAGGGAATCGGCATGGTGCGTCACAGCCAGTGGCTGGCGTCCCTGAAGGCGTGCTTCCAGCATGCAGCGCTTGCTGCCCTGACCGCCCTTGTGGGCGTTCTCATCGCCCACATGAACTTCCAGCCGCGTGATCTGGTCTTTGTGCCGGCTCAAGGCATTGGTCAGTTCACCCGTCGCCCAAGTGGCGAGGGCCTCGTAGCCTTCAATGTGGTTGTCGGTATGGATCTGGATTTGCATGTATTTCTCCTTTTGCGGGATTGACGGGCTCAGCACCTGCTGGACCCGGTTCGGACCGGATCTGCCATAGCAGCCTCCCTATTATCCAATGCCTTATATGAGGCCGTTTCACCCAAAACCAAGCCGGTGCACAGACAGCCCGTTGCACGAAAAACGGACACTGCCGCACAATGGGTCCGCGCATCTTGCCTGCATCAAACTGAGAGCTGCCCATGAAAGCCATCTGGAACAACACCCTCATTGCCGAAAGTGACGACACCGTGCTGGTGGAGGGCAACCACTACTTCCCGGAAACCGCGCTCAAGCGCGAGTTCTTCACCTTCAGCAACCACAAGACATCTTGCCCCTGGAAGGGCCAGGCCAGCTATTACTCGCTGTTGGTCAACGGCGAACTCAACACCGATGCGGCCTGGTACTACGCCGACCCCAAGCCCGAGGCCGAGATGGTGCGTGGGCGCGTGGCGTTCTGGAAGGGCGTGAAAATTGAATAGCGTGACCGCGCAGGCGGTCCTGGATTTCTGGTTCCTTGAACTGGACAACGCCCGGCGTTTCGCCCGTGACCCTTCCCTCGATGCCGCGATTGCCGCGCGGTTTGGCGCCACCTTGCAAGCGGCGATTCGCTGCGAGCTGCTGGAATGGCGGGGCACACCCGCCGGGCGGCTGGCCGAGATCGTGGTGCTGGACCAGTTCTCGCGCAACATCTGGCGCGACACACCGCAGGCCTTCGCGCAGGATGCCCAGGCGCTGACGCTGGCCCAGGAATTCGTGGCCGGCGGATTGACCGCTGCGTTGCCCGTCGAGCAGCAGGCTTTCGCCCTCATGCCCTACATGCACAGCGAGTCGCCGCTGATCCACGCGCTGGCGGTGCCGCTGTTCTCGCAGCCCGGGTTGGAAGGTTCGCTGGCGTTCGAGCTGCGGCACCAGGCCATCATCGAGCGCTTCGGGCGCTATCCGCACCGCAACGCGATCATGGGACGGGCGTCGACGGCCGAGGAAAAGGCCTTCCTGGCACAGCCGGGTTCGTCGTTCTAGCCGTCGGCACCGAGCGGCGATCCGTTCCCCGCCCGCACGCATTGCCCTCGTGAAATCATTCCTCCCCCTGCTGATCACCCTGCTCATCCAGGCTTTCAGCGCGTTGGCCCTGATGGCCGTGCCGGTGCTGGTGCCGGTCGAGCCCGGGCCGCCGCGGCTGACGACGGCGGGCATTGGCGCGTACGTGCTGTTTGCCTATATCGGCGCCGTGGTGGGCAGCCTGTCGGCGGGTGCCATGGTCGATCGATGGGGCGCCATCCGCACCAGCCAGGGGGCGTTGATCGTCTCCGCGGCCGGCTTGGCCCTGGGTGCCCTGCTACCGGGCGCGCTGATCGTCGCGGCGCTGCTGATCGGGCTGGGCTACGGGCCGATCACGCCGGCGAGTTCGCACGTGCTGATCCGCACCACACCACCCGAGCGGCGCAACCTGGTGTTCTCGGTCAAGCAGACCGGCGTGCCGCTGGGCGTGGCACTCAGCGGCTTTTGCATTCCGCCGCTGGCCGCGGCGACGGGCTGGCTGGGGACGCTGCTGTGCCTGGCGCTGGCTTGTGTGACGGTGGCGGCAGCGGCGCAGCCGATCCAGGCCGACCTTGACGCACAGACCGCCTCACGCAGGACCGGCACGCCGGCGACCGGTTTCTCGGTACGCCGGGTCCTGACGCAGTTCCTGGAGCCGCTGGCCGTGATCTTCCGCCACAAGGGTCTGACAACGCTGGCGGCGGTGTCGTTCGTGCTGTCGGGCATCCAGTTGTCCCTGAGCAGCTACCTGGTGAGCTACCTGACGCAGGAAATGGCGATGACCGCCCTGGTGGCGGGCTCGCTGCTGGGCCTGTCACAACTCGGCGGCGTGGTGGGCCGCATCGTGTGGGGCTTCCTGAGCGATGGCCTGGTGCGCCCGCTGGTCATGCTGGGCACGCTGGCCCTGGTGATTGCCGGCTCGTCACTGACCACGGCGGGTCTGGCGCTTTGGCATGTGGTGCCCACCAACGGTTTGCTGGCCGCCTTGATGTTCGTGTTCGGCGCCACGGCCAGCGGCTGGAATGGCGTCTATCTGGCCGAGGTGGCGCGGCAGGCGCCGCCGGGGACAGCCGGCAAGGCAACGTCGGGCACGCTGGCCCTGACGTTTCTGGGCGTGATCGTGGGGGCGCCACTGTTCGGCCTGGTTGCGGCCAGCCCCGCCGGGTTCGCCGGCGCGTTCAGCCTGCAGGCCATGCTGGCGATGATCGTGGCATCGCTGCTATTTGCCTTCGGGGCGCGGCGGTCAACGCCAACCACATCGAAATAGATAGCAGACTATCTCCATTTAAAGCTGGGGAACGGCCGTTTTTCTTCATTTTTCTCTGCCGGGAGGCGTTTTGCCGCGTCAATCCGCGCCGCGCGCCAGCCGCATTTCGTTGGCACCCTGCGCCACGCCGCTGACGGGCACCGTTTCGCCGGTGCGCTCGGTCACCTCGGCCAGCCGGGCCGCCAGCTGCTCGGGCGCATCGGGGCCGTTTCCGATGAAGGCGCCGCGCGTCAGCGTGATGTGCGCCGCCTCGAAGCCGCCGGCGCCCGCGCACAACGTGGTGCGGTTGGGCGCACCGTCGCTGGCCAGCACCAGCATGGCGGGCACCACGGCGCTGGCGTCGAAGGCCGACAGCATGTCGGCGGGGAACAGGCTCTCGGTCATGCGCGTGGCCGCCGTCGGGGCCAGGCTGTTGACGCGGATGCCGTGGCGTTCGCCCTCGATCGACAGCGTCTGCATCAGGCCCACCAGCGCCAACTTGGCCGCACTGTAGTTGCTCTGGCCGAAGTTGCCGTACAAGCCGCTGGACGAGGTCGTCATGACGATGCGGCCGTACTGCTGCGCGATCATGTGCGGCCACACCGCCTTGCAGCAGTGCGCCGCGCCCATCAGGTGCACGTCCAGAACCAGCCGGAAATCGGCGAGGTCCATCTTCGCAAAGGACTTGTCGCGCAGGATGCCGGCATTGTTGACCAGGATGTCCACCCGGCCCCAGGCATCAACCGCCTGCTGCACCATGGCCTGCACGGCGGCAAAGTCGGTGACCGAAGCGCCGTTGGCCAGGGCCTCGCCGCCCCCGGCGCGAATCTCATCCACCACGGCCTGCGCGGCCGAGACCGAGCCACCCGATCCGTCGAGCGAACCGCCCAGGTCGTTGACGAGCACTTTGGCGCCACGCGCCGCCAGCGCCAGCGCGTGCTGACGCCCCAGGCCACCACCCGCGCCCGTGACGATGGCCACGCGTCCGTTGAAATCAATCGTCATGCCGCTTGCTCCTTGAATGGGTCAGATCTATCCCGAGGATTGTGGCGCAGTGATCTGCTGGACAATGCAGCGCAGGTGACTGAGGGCCAGCCGACCGAACCCTGGCGGTCGACCCAAGCCGCGCCTTCGCAGCGCGACCTGTCGGCTTTACACAACACGGCCTCACCACGGCGTGGCGGCGGGCCCAAAGACGCAATTGCGCCCCTCCCCTTGCGTTCGCGCGGGCCTAGAATGCCCAGTCTGCCCTGGAATTCGTCTCAGCTGAACCGGTGTGAGGAAAGGTCAGATCTTTTCAACTCCAACGTCACGAGGAACACATGCACATCCCTTCTCCAGTCAAGTACGGCATTGCCGCAGTGTCCCTTGCCGGCGCTGCCCTGATGCCCACCGTTGCCTCGGCGCAGACCCTGCCAAGCAACATGCCGGAAGCGAAGTGGCAATATTCGGCCACGCTCTATGGTTACTTCCCGACCATCGGTGGCTCGACGACCTTTCCCGGACTGCCGGGCAACCCCAGTCCGAGCCTCAGCGTCGATGCATCGACCATCATCGACAACCTGAAGATGGTCTTCATGGGCTCTTTCGACGCTCACAACGGCCAGTGGGGCCTGTGGAACGATGTCCTGTACCTGAACGTAGGCAACTCGAAGTCCGCCACCCGCGACTTTTCGCTCATCAACGGCATCATTCCGGCCAGTGCGACGGCGGATCTGAGCCTGGACGTCAAGAGCACGATCTGGACCATCGCTGGCGAGTACCGCCTTTACAACGCCGATCCCGCATGGACCAACGACCTGCTCTTCGGCGCCCGCATGCTGTCCATGACGAACACCCTCGGCTATTCTTTCTCCGGAACCGTTGGGCAGCACGCTCTGGCGGGGCGCTCCGGCTCGGTCGAGGTCAGCGAGACACTCTGGGACGCCATCATCGGCGTCAAGGGCAAGTACGCGTTCGGTGCCAACCGCGAGTGGTTTGTGCCTTACTACCTCGATGTGGGCACCGGCCAGTCGCAGCTGACCTGGCAAGCTGCTGCCGGCGTCGGCTACCGGTTCGGCTGGGGTGATGTGAGCGCCATGTGGCGTTACATGGACTACAACATGAAGTCCGGCAAGCCGATCGAGAGCCTGAACCTCAACGGCCCGCTGGTCGCCGCCACGTTCCGCTGGTAAGTGCCGGCTCGACGCCGCAGGGTGGTAATCCAGACGTGAGTCCGCAACGCGCCCCGCTCCGATGATCGGAATTGCCACCACCACAGGTTGGCTCCTGCTCGCCGTCCTGGTCGCGGCGACGGGGGCCTGGGGCGCCCTCGCCCTGTCCATTTCCGGGCCGCAACCCGAAGCCCTGCGCACCCTCCTGGCGGCTGCCTTTGCCCTGGCCTCAGTCGCAATGCTAGTGGCCATCATCCTGAACCGCCGGCGCTGGCACGCGCTGACGGCCTGGCTCGTGCTGTTTCTGGGCGTGCTGGCATGGTGGGCGACCCTGCGACCGTCCAACGACCGCGACTGGCTGCCCAACGTGGCCAGGTTGCCCTGGGCCAGCGTGGACGGCAACATCGTGACGGTGCACAACATCCGCAATTTCACCTACCGCAGCGAAAACGACTTCACGCCGGCCTGGTACGACAAGTCCTACGACCTGAGCAAACTCGAAGGTATCGATGTGATCGCGGTCTACTGGATGGGGCCGGACATCGCCCACGTCTTCGTCAGTTTTGCCTTTGCCGGCGGTGACCAGCTGGCCGTGTCCATCGAGACCCGCACCGAGAAAGGCGAAGGCTATTCCACCGTCAAGGGCTTTTTCCGGCAGTACGAGCTCTACTACGTCGTGGCCGATGAGCGCGATGTCATCGGGCTGCGTACCAACTATCGCCGCGACCCACCTGAGGATGTCTACGTCTACCGGCTGAAAAGCACGCCGCAGGGCCGCCAGCGCTTCTTTCTGGAATACATCAACCAGATCAACGCCTTGAAGGACAAGCCCGAGTTCTACAACAGCCTGACGACCAACTGCACCACCAACATCTGGATGAATGCGCGGGTCAACCCGAGCCATCTTCCGTTCAGCTGGAAGATCTTGGCCAGCGGCCACGTCCCCGAGTTCATTTACGAGAACGGGGGGCTGGACGACGCCGGCCGCCCCTTTACGGAACTCCAGCGCCGGGCGCACGTCAATGACCGCGCGCATGGCGCAGGCATCACGGCCAATTTTTCACAGAACATACGCCGGGCCCAATAAGCTGGCAGGCGGATTTTTCTGTGCCCATGAATGAACTTTCCTTCGAGCCTCCGACATGACACTTGACCGGGCGATGCGATTTATGCGCGGTGGCACCCTGCTTTGCGCGGGACTTGTCTTGGCGGCCCTGTCGGCTGCA
>Ga0209450_10001925_pt1 | contig 10468 bp, 7 predicted proteins | sample FrelakmetLWP11LW_FD_187149 | JGI IMG/M metagenome (GOLD analysis project Ga0209450, IMG submission 187149) | Freshwater lake sediment microbial communities from the University of Notre Dame, USA, for methane emissions studies - LWP11 LW (SPAdes)... | ecosystem: Environmental > Aquatic >... | reverse complement strand
GGAGGCCCTTATCGGGCAGCTCTATCCGGCAATCCTGATCGCCCGCCTGGTTTCCCTGCACGTGGAGACGAAAAGGGAAAAAAGGGCAGGGCATCAATGACCCCCTGCGATGCCGATGGCAAACTCTTGAGCCCGGATGTGTTGCCTCAGGAGGGAGGCAATGATTTTGGGGAGGGAGCAGCCGGGGCCTGATCGGGAGTGATCTTTTCGGGGGGTTGGGACGGCGGGCTGTCGGCTTTTTGAGGTTCTTTTTCTTCCGGAGTTTCCTGGACGATGAAAATACTTCTGGCAATATTTTTCCCGTCCATCTCAATGTATTTGACGGTCGCTTTCGTTCCGACGGCGATATCGGAAAGTCTGCCTTTGTCCCTTCCAATCAGGATGTTTGTCTTTTCCGTTGCATAAATGTCTACATCCCCGTCCTTTCCTCTGACGGTCAGCTTGCCCGCCCTCGGATTGACGCTGGTCGTCTCGCCGGCGACATGGATGATTTTAAGCGGCTTCTCTTTCGCAGACGCAGGCTTTTCCCCGGCGATCTTCTTGGGTTGACCTTTCTTTTCCGGCTGCTGGGTACAGGATACACAGCAGAAAAGAATCAACGGCAGCAGGAGGTGGATGAGGTATCTACCCTTCACGAAATCCTCCATGATATCAATCATATAAAAGGCGATAGGGCAAGCCGCGTACGTTGTTCAATTGATGGACGATCAGACTGAAAAGAGGGGCATTGCCTTGACAATGCCCCTCTCGGAGATGCGAAATCAGGATGTAAGGGTGTTACTTCTTCGCGGGAGCTGCCGGAGGCGCTGCCTGACCCTCAGCGGCCTTGGGAGCTTCCGCCGCCTTCTTCTTATCGGGGGTCTGAGCCTGGCGCTTCTTCGACTTGTCGGACTTCTTCACGGGCTTCGTGTCGGGCTTCGCCTGTCCCTCAGCGGCCTTGGGAGCTTCCGCCGCCTTCTTCTTGTCGGGCGTCACGGCCTGGCGCTTCTCAGCGCCCTCGGTCTTCTTGCCCTCGATCGGCTTTGCGGGAGTATCCTGCTTCTGCTGCTGCGCAAGGGCCATTCCCGTCGTGCCGAATGCAAAGAGAACTGCTACCATGATCGCGATATACTTCTTCATTCGTTGTTACCTCCTTATGCTAGAGTTGAATTGTGATTTCGTCTATAGCAAAAACCAAACCATAAAGTATAGTAAATAATATGTGAATAAATACAAGTAGTTGGCGTATATGCTCTGCGCATTTTCCTGGCAGAGAATACGAAAATTGGAGAAATGCTTCTTTATTCCAAAAACCGTGACAAATGTTGGAAAATAGTTACATTTTTAAGGTGTCGGTTGCATATTTCAGAAATAAAAGCAGCGCGGTACGCCTCACTGGTTGTTTATGCCCAGCATGATGTAGATGGTTCCACTTCCGTCGGCAGCACGGCCGTAGGCGGCATGGAACGGCCCGAGGATCGTGTCCGCGCTAAAGAAAAGACTGCCGCAGTAAAGAGTGCCGCCCGCCGTCGTGGGGTCGAAGCGGTTCCGGACCTCGCCTGCCTCCAGCGAGCCCCCGAGGTAGATCCCGCGGCCCAGCGGGGAGGGCAGGTCGGCAAAACGGTAGGTATAGACCAGGCGGCCCATGTAGTAGCTGTCTCCGACGAGCTGGTCCATGACGTAGCCCGAGAAGCGCTGGAAGCCGCCGGTCTGGAATAAATCGTAGACCGGCAGTTTGCTGTCCGGGCTGTCGGCCCAGACAAGGCCGAGGGTCAGGGTGTGCCGGTCGATGTTGAAGGGCTTCTGGAAGGTCAGCTCGTATTTGTTGTAGTTGTCCTCGGCGCCGAAGGCCTCGTTGGTGACGAAGAAGTTTCCCATCAGGGAAAAACCCGTAGCGGGGAAATTTGCATTGTCGAGCTGGTCGAGGGCGAGCCGCCCCATGAACCCCCCTTGCCTGAGGTCATACTCCGGCACCAGTCTGCCGGAAGGCGTAACGGACAGGATTCCGAACTTGCCGTCCGTCTTCAGCGTTCCCTGGAAGAACCCCGCGCGCAGCTCCCCCAGCCTTCCCTGCACGCCAAGATCGAGTCCGCCGCGGGTGGTCCCGACATCGTATTGCCCGACCCAGTCGTCGCCGAGGTAGTAAGTGATGGGTGCTTTCCTGAGATCCACCCAGGGCGCGGCAAAGACCCCGACCCGCCGGCTGAAGGGCTGGTAGAACTCGGTGTAAAGCTGGTCGATATAGCCGATGCGGGCGTCTGTGCGCCACTCCGCCCCGAGGCTGTTGAGCCAGGTCATGCGATACATGAAGGCTGAACTGAAGCGCTGCTCGCTTTTGAAATCCGTTGCGTAACCGATGCCGAATTTGAAGTAGTTCGGGCCCCAGGACTTCTCGATGCCATCCACGGTGATGATTCTCTTTCCCTTGTCGTCCGTCAGGCTGTAGTCCAGCCTCTCGAAATCGCCTCGTCCGAATACGGTCGTGAGTTCGCGCTGGAGGGTTTCCACCTGGGTTTTCTCGGCCTCGCGGACAAGCCGCTCCTCGATCCCGGCCTCGAGCTTGGAGGGCTTCTGCTTGATCTCGTTCTCGATGACCTCCGGGTTCACCCGTTTCATATTTTCGGCCACCCGGATGTCGGCGATCTCCACCTCGCCAGGCTTTCTTGCGGCGCGGCTTGCCTGCCAGGAGCTGTAATCTGCCTCGCTGACGCTCAGGGCCTTGAGCCGATCCTCCACGGACCGGGCGGCCTCGATGCCGATGGGAACGGTATCCATTGCCTTGACGAAATCGCTGGAGCTGAAATCGCCCAGCCCCGGGATCAGGTTGATGAGGATGTCCTTCTCCGTCAACTCGCCGAGGGAGGCCCTCACGTTCTGCTCCGTCATCAGGTTGATCGCCTGGAGGCCGACAGAGGCAGGAGAGGTGATCTGGTCACGGCGAAGGGGGGGCGTACCCAGGTTCACGGCAATGATGATCTCGCAGCCCGCACTGCGGGCCACGTCGACGGGGAGGTTGCGCACCATGCCGCCGTCGACATAGAGGCGCCCGCCGATTTCCACGGGGGCGAAGGCAGCCGGGATCGACATGCTGGCCCGCATGGCCTTGACAAGGACCCCGCGGTCAAAGACCTTCATGTCCCCGCTTTCGAGATCCATGGCCACGGCGCGGTAGGGGATCGGGAGGGTGTCAAAGCTCCTTTCGGCCCGCCCTTCCTCGAGGCCGACGAAATCCGTCATGAGGAACTCGAACTTGTAGCCTGCTGTCGTTCCCAGGGGCAAAAAGATTTTCCCGTCGCGAAAGCCGAGTTCGAGCCCGTAGAGGCCTTCGTAGTCGTCTCGCTTCTGCCGCCAGGGGATGTCCTGCCTGGCCGGGTTGTCGCGAAAGATGTCCTCCCAGTCGATGGCCTTGATACGCTTTTCCATCTCGTCGGGCGACATCCCCGAGGCGTAGATGCCGCCCACCAGCGAGCCCATGCTGGTGCCGGCGATGAAGTCGACGGGGACGCGGAGCTGCTCCAGGACCTTGAGAACGCCTACATGGGCAACCCCGCGGGCACCGCCCCCGGAGAGGACGAGACCTACCTTAGGCCGGCCGGCTGCCCGGGCAAGGGCGGGCTCTTTTTTTTCTTCGACAATCTGGGCAAAACAGAGAGGGATGAAGAGCAGGAAAAGAAAGACCACAGCAGTGAACACGACTGCAGGATGACGGCGGTTTGCGATCATGTCGGACTCCCTCGGGCCGGAGTTGAAAGAGGCGCCCGTGAAAGGGGCGCATAGCATCGCTGAAGGCGGGCTCAATCACGGAAAGAACCCCGTGACGGCTTATACAAGGGGCGATGAGAATCTTTAACAGAAAACGCCAGCCGAGGCAATGAGGGGATTCCGTTCGAATGAGAAAAGACCGGCCCGAACGGGGCTATTCACTATCGCGGCAGAAAATACGAATTTTGGAGAACAGGTATTTTACAACCAGTGACAGATATCGGAAAGCGGTTACAAATCAAAGGCGCCTGTGGCGTATTTCGGAAAAGAAATATGGCTCGACAGCCTTACTGCATGCCGATACCCAGCAGGACGTAGAAGCTTCCGCTTCCGTCGGCAGCACGGCCGTAGGCGGCATGGAAGGGCCCGAGGATCGTGTCCGCCGCGAAGAAAAGACTGCCGCAGTACAGAGTGCCGACCGCCGTCGTGGGGTCGAAGCGGTTCCGGACCTCACCGGCCTCCAGCGAGCCCCCGAGGTAGATCCCCCGGCCCAGCGGGGAGGGCAGGTCGGCAAAACGGTAAGTGTAGACCAGGCGGCCCATGTAGTAGCTGTCGCCGACGAGCTGGTCCATGACGTAGCCCGAGAAGCGCTGGAAGCCGCCGGTCTGGAAGAGGTCGTAGGGCGGCAGTTTGCTGCCGGGGCTGTCGGCCCAGGCAAGGCCGAGGGTCAGGGTGTGCCGTTCGATGTTGAAGGGTTTCTGGAAGGTCAGCTCGTATTTGTTGTAGTTGTCCTCGGCGCCGAAGGCTTCGTTGGTGACGAAGAAATTGCCCATCAGGGAAAAGCCCGTAGCGGGGAATTTCGCGTTGTCGAGCTGGTCGAGGGCGAGTCGCCCCATCCATCCCCCCTGCCTGAGGTCATACTCCGGTACCAGTCTGCCTGAAGGCGTAACGGACAGGATTCCGAACTTGCCGTCCGTCTTGAGCTTCCCTTGGAAGAACCCAGCGCGCAGCTCGCCCAGCCTTCCCTGCACGCCCAGATCGAGCCCGCCGCGGAAAGTGTTGACATCGTATTGCCCGATCCACACGTCGCCGAGGTAGTAAGTGATGGGGCTTTTCCTCAGATCGACCCAGGGCGCGGCAAAGACCCCGACCCTGGGGGTAAAGGGCTGATAGAACTCGGTGTAGACCTCGTCGATATAACCGATACGGGCGTCTGTCCGCCACTCCGCCCCTAGGCTGTTGAGCCAGGTCATGCGGTACATGAAGGCGGAACTGAAGCGCTGCTCGCTTTTGAAGTCCGTCGCGTAACCGATGCCGAACTTGAAGTAGTTCGGGCCCCAGGATTTCTCGATGCCCTCCACGTTGATGATTTTCTTTCCCTTGTCGTCCGTCAGGCTGTAGTCGAGCCGCTCGAAATCCCCCCGGCCAAAAACCGTTGTCAGGTTTCGGTGGAGAGTCTCCAGCCAGGATCTCTCAAGGCCCAGCCGCTCCTCCATCCTGGCCTCGATACGGGTGGGCTCTTGCTTGATCTCGGCCTCGATGACCACGGGGTTCACGCGCTTCATCGTGTCGGCCACCCGGATGTCGGCGCTCTCCACCTCGCCGGGCTTCCGCGAGGCGAGGCTCGACTGCCAGGCCCTGTAATCCTCCTCGCTGATGCTCAGGGCCTTGAGCCGGTCACCCGCGACGCGGGCAGCCGCGATGCCGATGGGGACGGTCTTCATTGCTGCAGTGAAATCGCTCGAGCTGAACTCCCCGAGCTGCGGAAGGATGAGGATGTCCTTCTCCGTCAGCTCGCCGAGGGAGGCCCTCACGTTCTGCTCCGTCATCAGGTTGACCGCCTGCATTGCCACGGAGGCGGCCGAAGTGAGCTGGTCGCGCCGACGGGGGGTCGTGCCCAGGTTGACGGCGATGATGATCTCGCAGCCGGCCTCGCGGGCCACATCGACGGGGAGGTTTCGCACCATGCCGCCGTCCACATAAAGGCGCCCGTCGATTTCCACAGGGGCGAAGACAGCCGGGATCGACATGCTGGCCCGCATGGCCATCACCAGGACCCCGTGGTCGAAAACCCTCATGTCCCCGTTTTCCAGATCCATCGCCACGGCACGGAAGGGGATCGGGACGGTGTCAAAGCTGCGTGAGGCCCGCCCTGCCTTGAGACCGACGAAGTTCGTCATGAGGAACTCGAGTTTGTAGCCTGACGACGTGCCCATGGGCAGGAGGATTTCCCCGTCGCGAAAGCCCAGTTCGAGCCCGTAGAGGCCTTCGTAGTCGTCCCGCTTCTGCCGCCACGGCATGTCTCTTCTGGGCGGGTTGTCGCGAAAGACGTCCTCCCAGTCCATTGCCTTGATCCTCGTTTCCATCTCGTCGGGCGACATCCCCGAGGCGTAGATGCCGCCCACCAGCGCGCCCATGCTGGTGCCGACGATGAAGTCGACGGGGACGCGGAGCTCTTCCAGTACCTTGAGGACGCCGATATGTGCCACCCCCCGGGCGCCGCCGCCGGAAAGGACGAGCCCTACCTTGGGCCGGTCGGGCACCCGGAGAAGAGGAGGCTGCGACGTTTCTTCTGCAGCCTGTGCAAAACAGGGGGGAACATAGTGCATCATAAAAAAGGCGGATGCAAACAGCAGCGCGACAACATGGCGAGGCTTCGTGAACATGCCCGGCTTCCTTTGTGTTGGGGTTAAAGAGGGGTGTTTGCGCAACGAGCGGCATGCCGAATTTCTGTTTGACTCTGTTCCGATCCGGAAACGGAAAATAAGACAAGAAGATAGCTGGTTAGAATCTTTAACAGAAAAAAACGGTTGTGACAACAAGAGGATGCGTGCGATCGAACGGAAAAAACACCCTCCATGCCGGCAACGACGGTTCGGCTGCCGTCACGAAGATTGAACGGGAGCGCATCCCGCAGGCCCCGCCCTGTGGGCGGTGAACTTCACTTTATCATCAGGAACCGGTTGAGCGCGTGCCTGAAATCGGATATGCTGCAATGAATCGTGCTGTCTCGAACCTGTATCTGAAAGAGGGAGGGACGTCGCCATGAGAAAAAGAAAGATCGCGTCAGGGATTGTGCTGGCGGTGGTTGTTATTTTTACCCTGCTTTCCATCCCGGCACCCGACCCTGTGATCGCCCAGGGGGCTGTCGGCCAACCCTTCCTGTGGAAGCAGGACGAAACATGGAATGCCCTGGAGGCATCCTTCCGGCAGGCGCGAAGCGTCGGCTGCGATGGTCTCAAGGCGCCTATTGAAGGGGACTTCCGTAAAGGCCGGCAAACCCTGACATCCCTTGTCGCCGCGCCGCTCGGCCCGAACGCACCGGTCTTCACGGAGCTGGAAAACAATATCTTCAGCCTCGGGACCATGGTGGCCGCCTGCCCGGAGAGGCTCCTGGATTACATCGACCTGGTGACAAAAACGAGGAGCCTTCTCAAGCGGCAGTCGGAAAGCTGGGACATGAACGACCGTGCCGTCCGGGACCGTCTGTACCGGTTGATTTACGGTGGGCGGACCGCCCTGGAGGAGGTCATGCTCCAGGCGCCGGCAGGATCCTTTCCGGCCTTCGTACGGGGAGATGAAGTGTCTTCCGTCACCCCGGCCTATGTCTTCAATGGCCGTACCCTCCACAGCGGGGACATCCTCATATCGCGCGGCGGCGCAGCGACGTCGGCCCTGATCGCCCGCGGAAACGACTACCCGGGGAATTTCTCCCACGTGGCACTGCTTTACGTGGACGACAAGACCGGCGTGCCGGGCATCATCGAGTCGCACATCGAGGTGGGCGTTGTGGTGTCGACGATCGAGGCCTATATCAAGGACAAGAAGCTCCGAGTCATGGTGCTGCGCCTCCGGCCGGATCTCCCGCAGACGAAGGCCGACCCGATGCTTCCGCACAAGGCGGCAAAGCGGGCCTATGAAGAGGTAAAGAACCGTCACATCCCCTACGATTTCGAGATGGACTACCTGGAACCTACGAAATGGTTCTGCTCGGAGGTGGCATCCTGGGCCTACCGCCAGGTCGGCGTCGAGCTCTGGAAGGGGACGACGACCATGTCCGCCCCCGGGGTCGTCAAGTGGCTGTCTTACTTCGGCGTGACACACTTCGAGACCCAGGCGCCGGCCGATCTCGAGTACGACCCGCAGCTTTCCGTCGTGGGAGAATGGCGCGACCCCGAGACCCTCTGGAAGGACCACGTGGACAACGCCGTCGTCGAGGCCATGCTCGAGGGAGCCGACGAGGGGGACGGGATCCCCTACTCCTGGTGGATGCTGCCGCCGACGCGGCTGGTGAAGGCGTACAGCGCCACTCTCAATTATTTCGGGGGCGTCGGCCCGATCCCCGAGGGGATGGACTCGACGGCGGCGCTTCGCAACCTCGAGCTCACCTCCATGCACGAAACGATCAGGGATCGTGTCCTTGCCCAGGCAGCAGCCTTCCAGGAGAAGCAGGGCTACAGGCCCCCCTACTGGGAACTCGTCAGGATGGCCAACCAGGCCAGGAAAGAATCGAAGTAATCTTTTCATGGATTACTGCCTGCGCAGGATGAAACCGCTTGATGGTTATGCCGCAATCTCGGATTGCCAGGGAGGTATTCGATGAAGGGGAAGACGGGCAGCAGCGGAGCGACCTGCAAACCGCTCATCACGGACGAGCGCATCCTTCACGGCATCATCGACGGCTCCTTCATCCCGACCTTTGTCATCGACAGGGATCACTGCGTCCAGCACTGGAACCGCGCCCTCGAGGAGATCAGCAAGATCCCCGCCTCGTCGATCATCGGCACCAACGAGCACTGGAGGGCGTTTTACCGGAAACAGCGGCCCTGCATGGCGGACCTGCTCGTCGACGGGGCCATGCAGGAAATCCCCCGGTGGTATGCGGGCAAGGTCCGTGAGTCCCCCCTGATCCCGGAGGCCTTCGAGGCAACGGATTTTTTTGCCGAACTGGGGGAGGGCGGCCGATGGCTGCGGTTCACGGCGACCCTGATGCGAAACAACGACGGCGAGATCGTCGGCGCCGTGGAGACTCTCGAGGACATCACGGACCAGAAGCTGGCCGAAGAGGCGCTCAGGGAGAGCCAGCAGCGGCTCTACCAGATCCTCGAGGGCTCCCCGATCGCGGCGTTTGTGATCGACCGGGACCACCAGGTGATCTTCTGGAACCGGGCCCTGGAGGAACTCAGCCGAATCCGAGCCGACGACGTCGTCGGTACGGACCAGCACTGGAGGGCCTTTTACGGTTCGAAGCGCCCCTGTATGGCCGATCTGATCATCGACGAGAAACTGGCCGAAATGAAGAAGTGGTACGCCGGGAAGGGACACCCGTCGAAACTTCTCAAGGAGGCCTTCGAGGCGACGGATTTCTTCTCGGACCTCGGCGAGGGAGGCCGCTGGCTGCGCTTCACGGCGGCGGCGATCCGGAATTCGCAGGGCGCCCTCGTGGGCGCCGTTGAGACCCTCGAGGACATCTCGGAGAGAAAGACCGCCGAGCAGGCGCTGAAGGAGAGTGAACAGCGGCTCCACAGCATCCTGCAGGGCTCCACGATCCCCGCCTTCGTGATCGGAAATGACCATCGGGTCCTGTTCTGGAACAAGGCCCTGGAGGAACTGAGCCGAATCCCCGCAAGGGAGGTCCTGGGAACGAAGCAGCACTGGAGGGCCTTCTACAGTGAAGAAAGACCCTGCATGGCGGATCTGCTCGTCGATGGAGATGTGAAGGAAGTGCCCCGCTGGTACCAGGGAAAATACAGCAAGTCAAAGCTTTTGAAGGATGCCTTCGAGGCGGTGGACTTCTTCCCGTCCCTTGCAGAAGGGAAGTGGGTGCGGTTCACGGCGGCGGTCATCCGGGATGCGCAGGGAATCATCGTAGGCGCACTGGAGACCCTGGAGGACATCACGGAGCGCAAGCGCAGCGAGATCGCCCTCCAGAACGCTCACGACGAGCTCGAGCAGCGGGTCGAGGAGCGGACCATGGATCTGCTTCAGTTCTCGGAGTCCCTGAAGACGGAGATCGTCGAGCGCAAGGAGGCGGAAAAGAAACTTCGCAAGCGGGAGCGGGAGCTGAAGATGAAATCGAGCAACCTCCAGGAAGTGAACACGGCCATGAAGGTGCTGCTCGACCAGCGGGAGCAGGACCGCCGGGAGGTCGAGGAAACGGTCATGAACAACGTGAAGGAGCTGCTGGCTCCCTACCTGGAGAGGCTCAAGAAGACGAAACTGACCGATGTCCAGCTGGCCCACGTCCGGGTGCTCGAAACGAACCTGGACAACATCATCTCGCCCTTCCTCAAAACCCTGCATTCCAGGCACCTGAACCTGACGCCGAAGGAAATCCGGGTAGCCAGCCTGATCAAGGAGGGGCGCACCACGAAGGAAATCGCCGAACTGCTCGGAATGTCCGTAGCGGCAGTCGATTTTCACCGCAACAACATCCGGAAGAAGCTGGGCCTGAGAAACAAGAAAGCGAACCTCGTCTCCCATCTCGCCAGTATGTAGACAGCGCCGGCCCCGGGATGTGCACGGCGCGGCATCCCGGTATGCAGACCGAAGACAACCCTCGAAGGCCAGGCGCTTCATCATCAACTGCCGCCCGTTCGACACCTCGGGACAGAAACCGCAGAAAGCCGAAAGACGCCCATCCTGTTCCGCTGGAAGACCTCTGAAATCAATCCTGCACCGATACGGACAAGAAATGTGAGTATTAGGATATACCTAGTACTAACCTATTGATCTATTCATATTGTACCTTTCTGCACTCTTAATTACAGTGAAATCCAAGGAAATC
>Ga0209450_10001924_pt1 | contig 10470 bp, 11 predicted proteins | sample FrelakmetLWP11LW_FD_187149 | JGI IMG/M metagenome (GOLD analysis project Ga0209450, IMG submission 187149) | Freshwater lake sediment microbial communities from the University of Notre Dame, USA, for methane emissions studies - LWP11 LW (SPAdes)... | ecosystem: Environmental > Aquatic >... | reverse complement strand
CATTGAGCACCAGTTGTTCGGTGGTCGGCCGCTGGGCGACCAGCTTCGGAGGGTTCAAAGGGGCGGTCTCGTCGACCAGTGTGCCCCGGGTGTTGCCGTAGACCCACACGCCGCTTGTGTAGATGAGCGTCTTGGGCGGTGGCCCCTGTCGGGCGAGAGACAGCAGGAACTCCACCGTCTGCTTGTCGAGTGCAAATGAGTCGGTCTGGTAATCGACCGCTGCATGGATCAAAACGGAGCAGTTCTGCGCCGCCTCTGCCCAGCCTTCGGTCTTCTGCATGCTGCCAGCCACCGGCCGGATCTCGTGCCGGGAGAGAATCCGCGCCTTTTCTTCGCTTCGCGTCAGCCCCCATACGGCATGGCCTGCCCGGCGATAGGCCATGGCGACATTGAAGCCGACATATCCCGTTGCCCCCGTGATGAATACGTTCATGGTTTCCCTCCTTAATTGGATAGAGTTGAATATCCGTGTGAACTTTCTGTTATTCATCGCGGCGCTGTTTGGCAAGTGCGGCAAGGTTTTCACGCACGTGCGAAATGGTGATTGACAATCCGAGCCCGTTGTCGTATAAATATCAAAAGGTATCCGAAATACCTGTTATTTGTCAGGTAAAAATCCAGTCGTCACAAGCCCATTGGATTTTTGTCGAATCCAATGGGCTTTTTTTATTCACACATTCATCAAGAAAGAAGAAACATTAATGAGTTTTGAACTGTTCAACCTGCATTCATCCATCACCGCCGGCGTGAAGGCGCTCGGCTACGCTACACCCACCCCCATCCAGCGTGAAGCCATCCCTCCGGTCATGGAAGGCCGGGATGTGATGGGATTGGCCCAGACGGGCACCGGCAAGACCGCGGCCTTTGTGCTGCCGATCCTGCAGCGCCTGCTCCTAGGGCCGCAAGGCAAGGTCCGCGCGCTGATCCTGGGGCCCACCCGGGAGCTGACCGAACAAACCCACCAGGCCATCGGGCAGATGGGTCGCAGCACGCGCATCCGCAGCGCCGCGGTATACGGCGGCGTCGGCATGCAGCCGCAGCTAAACGCCCTGCGTCGGGGGGTGGACATGGTGGCGGCCTGCCCCGGCCGGCTGATGGACCATATCCGGCGGGGCACGATCGATCTGTCCCGCGTCGAGGTACTCGTCCTGGACGAGGCCGACCAGATGTTCGACATGGGGTTTCTGCCGGAGATCCGCAAGATCCTGAAGCATCTGCCGCGGAAACGCCAGACGCTTCTTTTTTCCGCCACCATGCCGTCCGACATTAAGAAACTGGCCGACGAAATCCTGCACGACCCCGTGAGGGTGCAGATCGGGCAGACGGCCCCGGCCGAAGGCGTCGCGCACACCTTTTACCCGGTGGCCGTCCAGTCCAAAGACGCCCTGTTGAAGAACATCCTGGACACGACTCAAACCGCTGCGGTGCTGGTCTTCACCCGCACCAAGCGGCGCTCAAAGAACCTGGCCCGGCTGCTCGAGGAATCCGGCTACGAGGCCGCGGCCCTGCACGGCAATCTCAGCCAGACCAACCGCCGCAAAGCCATGGACGGGTTTCGCAGCGGCCGCTATAAAATTCTGGTGGCCACCGACGTGGCCGCCCGCGGGATTGATGTCCGCAGGGTTTCGCACGTGATCAACTACGACATCCCGGGGACGGTGGACGCCTACACCCATCGCATCGGCCGCACGGGCCGCGCGAGCGATACCGGGGATGCGTTCACGTTCGTCTGCCAGGAGGACCAGGGACTTTTGCGCGCGATCACGCACCTGCTGGGAGACCGGGGCAAGTATCGCGTTATGGAAAGGTTCGGCGGCTCCGACCGACCGCGCGCCGGCGCCCACGAACAAGCGGCCGCGCCGCGCCGACAGCCCTATCGCTCGTTCAGCGCCAGGCCGCGGAGCTGGTCCGCTCCCCGGAAGGCTCGCAGCGTCTGATCCACCGGGTCCGCCCGGTCGAACATGGCAAAAAAAACAGGAGGGGGCAACCCACCCCCTCCGGTTTTCTTGTTCGATTGAATCAGTATTCCGCGTGGCGGAAAATTTCGCCTTCCACCAGGTAGATCACCTCTTCGGCGACGTTGGTGGCGTGATCGGCCAGCCGCTCCATGTGGCGGGAGATCAGCAGCAGGTTGATGTAGTAGCCCACCCGCTCCGGCAGGTCCTGGATGGCCTGCTTGATCGTGTCGTAGGCATCGTTCTTGATCTGGTCCACCTCGTCGTCCATGGTGATCACCTTGTAGGCCATGTCCACATCGAGGTTGACGAAGGCATCGAGGCTCATCTTGAGCATGCGTTGGACTTTCTCAGCCATCACGGAGTAGTCGAACATGAACGGCGGCTTCGGCCGTTTGGCGATGATCTCCACGCGCTGGGCGATGTTGACGGCCTGGTCGCCGATGCGCTCCAGGTCGTTGTTGATTTTGATCACGGCGATGATGAAGCGCAGGTCGACCGCCACCGGCTGGTGCAGGGCCAGGACCTTGAGGCACTCCTCCTCGACCTCGACCTCCATGGCATCGACCTCGTAGTCGGTTTTAATGATGCGCCCGGCGATCTCGGCATCGATCTGATCGACGGATTGGACTGCCAGACGGACACGGTCTTCCACCAGGGCGCCCAGAGTGAGAATGCGCTTCTTGATGCTTTCCAATTCCTTGCGGAAGTGCTTCGTCATAAACTCGTCCTTCCTGAACCGGCGGTTTGCGAATCTACCTCACTATCATACCAAAAATTTAGGTGAATGTGAAAAATTAGTTAAGATTCGGTTAGCCTCACCTGGAGTGGGTCCCCTTGATTGTCCACCGAAATGGACGCGGCGGTTTTAATATAGAGATGATGCGACGCCCAGATTCTGCCATTCACCCACGCCGGCCGTCATAGCGATTCGCAGTTTCAGCGCCTGATCAACAACTCATGGTATCCTAATACTACCCTAACACGCGGCTGGTATCCGTCCCCCAGACGTGATGGTTTTCAAACGGCGTGCATGGCCGAGGAGGCAGTTATGGCGGAATGGCTGGTGGCGCTCATTATCGGGGTGTGTTTCCTCGTAAGTATACTGGCGATGACTCGAGGATCCTCCTGAGCTGCGGAATGCGGCGTCCCGCGGCCATAGGACCGGACGCTTGCGTCTTTTGTGAGACGAGGCTCACTTAAGCAATACCTGCGATCCCGTGATCGATCGTTCTCTCTGCCCATCGGCGTTGCATGGTGTACCTCATGAATCATTTGAACAGCGGGGTAGCGCATGTCGGATCAACTGAACGTGCTCTTTATCTGCTTGCACAACAGCGGCCGTAGCCAGATCGCCGAGGCTTATTTGAAAAAACTTGCCGCCGGGCGTATCCAGGTCGAAAGCGCAGGGTTGGAGCCTGCGGCGGCCGTCAACCCGCTGGTGGTCGATGTGATGAAGGAAGACGGTTTCGACCTCTCCCAACAAAAACCTCAGAGCGTCTTCGAACTTTTCAAACAGGGCCGGCTTTTCGACCATGTTGTTACCGTCTGCAGTGAAACGGAACTCCAGTGCCCTATCTACCCCGGCATCACCCGGCGTTGGCACATGCCGTTTCCGGACCCTTCGAAAGCAACCGGCACTCGTGAAGAACAGGTGGCTCAGGTTCGCGCGATCCGGGACAGGATCAAAACCTGGCTGCTGAGCCCCGGGCCTGATGATTTCGTCATTCAGGCAAGGCTTTTGGGTTGAGGGCGACTGCCGCTCAGGCCCCGTCTTCTTGATATTCTAATCTCCCCCTAATCACATCCTAATCCGCAAAGCTCAGATTGCCCTGTCATGCAACCAGGCGAGGGCTCATGGCGATAGCATCTCAACATAGAAGTGCCGAGTTGACTTGGGTCGGTCCGGATCCCCAGATCCACCCTTCGGCCTGCGTCACCGAGTCCGTCATCGGCAGCTACACGGACATCGGCCCCAACTGGACGGTGATGGATACCCACCTCGGTGATTACAGCTATCTTGCCGGCTCGGACGGCACGGTTATCCACACCGACATCGGCAAGTTTTGCTCCATCGCGTCTCATGTCGTCATCAACCCCGGCGACCACCCCATGCACCGTGTCACTCAGCATCACTGCACCTACCGCCGTCGGCGTTACGGGTTCGCGGCCACCGATGATAGGGAGATTTTCGAGTGGAGGCGCCGGCGCAAATGCCGCATCGGGCACGACGTGTGGATTGGAGCCGGCGCCAAGGTCATGGCCGGGGTCAGCATCGGTACCGGCGCCGTGGTGGCGGCCGGCGCGGTGGTGACCCGGGATGCTGCACCCTACCAGGTGGTGGCCGGGGTTCCGGCCCGGCCTCTGCGGCTGAGGTTTGCTCCTGCGGTCATTGAAAAACTGATGACCATCGCCTGGTGGGACTGGGACCGCCGTACCCTGGAGCAGCGGTTTGACGACTTTTCAAGCCTGGAAAGGTTTCTCGAGACCTATGGATGAATTACATGCTCCGGCGGGTACGGGAGTCCTTGCCGCAACGACATCGGGAAGGCCGGCGGGAATAAAAGAGCGCCTGCTCGCGGCAATTGCCGCAGCCGGTCTTGACGAGATCACGGCCATGCTGGACCGGCTCTGGTCGTCAGGGGAGTTTCGCGTGCAGCGCGCACCGCGGGCCGGCGTGGTGATGTACACCGTGCGTGATCCGTTTGACACGCCTTTCCACCTCGGCGAAGTGCTGGTCAGCGAGGCCGTTGTGGATTTTGACGGGCACTCAGGCTACGGCGCGATCTGCGGCGATGAGCCCGAACGGGCGCTGATGTTGGCGGCCGTCGAGGCAGCCGAGCGCAGCGGCCGTGCGGAAGTTCTCGGCCGCATCGGCGAGTTTATCGGCAGGCTTGAAGTAAAACGCACCGAAGAGAGGGTTCTCTCCTCCAAACTGGCCGCCGCAACCGGAGTCCGGTTCGAGGCCATGAAAAAAGAGACCGTGGATTTCGGTTCTCTGGGCGGATGAGGTAAGCGGAGCGCATGGATAACATCGGTCGTCGCAACCAGAAAAGCTATCGCAGCCTGCTTAAGGCCATGAGCCGCCCCGGCCGGGTCTTTCGCCTGGAAGCATTGGGTGCGGTGTCGCCTTTTGCCGCTGCGATGGCCGTCGGAGAGTGTCTGCTGGATTCGGAGGTGAGCCTCTGCGTGATAGGAAACGGCAGTGTCCAGGCCCTCCAGACGGTCCTGGTCGCTGCCACCCAGGTGCGGACGGAATCCCTGGAAACGGCGGATTTCATCTTTGTTTGCGGGGTGCAGAGCCAGGGCGGCGTGCGCCTGGCCAAACGCGGCCGTCTCGAATCCCCGGAAGAGGGGGCGACGTTCGTGTATTGCATGGATTACCAGCCGGCGGGCGCTTCAGACCGATTCCGAATCAGGCTGACCGGCCCCGGAATCGCCGGGCAGGGCGGGATTGCGCCGGAAATGCGCGGGGTTCCTGTGGAAGAATTCAAAGAGCTGATGGAAGTCAACACGGACTACCCTCTGGGGGTGGATGCTATTTTTCTCCGGCCGAACGGCGAGCTGATGGCGCTGCCGCGCTCAACCCGCATCCACGTGAGGTGACGGCATGGGCTACGTGGCAGTCAAGGGCGGCGCTGCCGCCATAGAAAACGCCGAGAAATTTTCCCTGGTCCGGCGCGCCGGCGGTGCGTCCGCTCTGCTGAAACCGGAGCAGATCCTCGAGCAGCTTCATTTCGCCGTAGACCGGGTGATGGGCGAGGGGTCTCTTTATGCTCCGAACCTCGCAGCGCTCGCCTTCAAGCAGGCCGCCGGCGACACCTTCGAAGCGGCCTTCATCCTGCGCTCCTATCGTACCACGCTGCCGCGGCTGGGGCCCTCGGAGCCGATCGGAACCGACGGCATGCGGGTGATCCGGCGCATTTCGGCCGCCTTCAAGGACATTCCCGGCGGGCAGATTCTCGGGCCGACGCCGGACTACACGCTCCGGCTCTTGAACTTCGATCTGCAGGATGAATCGCCAAGCCGAACCCGGCAGCAGATCCGACAGTTGTTTCAAGACACCCAACGGCTGGACCCGTTGCCCGAACGATTTCCCAAAGTGGTTGAAATGCTCAGGCGTGAAGGCCTGCTGGTGCCCCGCAGGCACGGGTCCGGGGAAGGCAACGGCCTGGTTGACATCACCCGCCAAGCAATCTCCTACCCGGCCCCGCGCAGCGCTCAGCTGCAGACCCTGGCGCGGGGCGAAACCGGCGGATTGCTGGCCCTGGCATACTCCAACATGCGCGGCTACGGCTCGGTGCACCCGGTGATCGGGGAACTGCGGGTAGGGTTTCTGCCGGTTCCCTACAAAAACCCCTTCAGCGGTTCGGTGGAGTGCATCGGCGAGATCCAGGTGACCGAGGCCGAAGTCATCTCGCGCATTGCGGAGGCCGAAGGTTCCGCCTTGTTCAGCCTGGGCTACGGGCTGTGTTTCGGCCACAACGAGACCAAGGCTATTTCGATGGCGGTCCTGGACCGGGCCATGGCCGGCGAGGAGCCTGCGGCGCCATCCGAGGACCAGGAGTTCGTGCTGACCCATGTGGACGGCATCGAATCCATGGGGTTCTGCAACCACTACAAGCTGCCCCATTACGTCACATTTCAGTCGGAGCTGGACCGTCTGCGAAACATTCAGGCCGGGCAGCGGCCAACCGAGGACACCCGTTCATGAAACCGAGCTTGCCATCGAAGGCGACCCCGCTGCCGGCGGACTGGCGCGACAGCGGTTCTCCTGCCAGGGGCCGCTATTCCTATGCCTTCCTCGACGAAGGCGCCAAGCGTGAGATCCGGCGCAAGATGCTCAAGGCCGTGGCCATCCCCGGCTGCCAGGTGCCTTTCGGCTCGCGCGAGATGCCGATTGCCAGGGGCTGGGGCACCGGCGGGCTGCAGCTGACGCTGGCGCTGATCGGCCAGGACGACGTGCTCAAAGTCATCGATCAGGGATCGGATGACAGTGTGAATGCAGTCAATATCAAGAAGTTCGTGAGCCGGGTTACGGGCGTAACCGTCACGACCGACACGCGCGCGGCGACCCTGATCCAGACCCGGCACCGCATTCCAGAAGAGCCTCTGCGGCCGCACCAGCTGCTCATCTTCCAGGTACCCATACCGGAGCCGTTGCGCCTGGTGGAGCCCTCGGAACGCGAGACCCGGCGCATGCACGCCGAGGCGGACTACAGCCGGATGTGGCTCTATCTCTTTGAGGATATCGTCAAATTCAACGAGATCACGGTGGGTGCCCGGTACCCGGTCCTGGTCAATCGCCGCCATCTCATGGACCCCAGCCCCATCCCGCGCTGGGACGTGGCCAAGCTGAACCAGGGGGAGGCCCTTTTCCTTTTCTGCGCCGGGCGCGAGAAGCGGATCTACGCCGTCCCGCCCCACACGGAGGTGGTGCCGCTTTCGTTTGAGGATTTCGCCTTCCGCGCGGAGGAATTCGGAGGACGGCGCTGCGGTCGCTGCGGGTCACCCGGGACCTATCTGGACGAGGTGATCGACGATGCGACCGGCCGACGGACCTACTCCTGCTCGGATACCGCTTTCTGTGAAAAAGTCCGCAGGCGGGGCGGCGTCAGAGGGTCAGATGGTCCGGGGGAGGAGTCTTCGTGAAGCCGATTCTTCAAGTCCGGAACCTGACCAAGCGCTACGGCAAAGGTTGCCCGGAATGTCTCGGGCGGACAGGCCCCCTGCGGGAGACGAACCAATGCCCGCGTTGTCTATCGATCCTGGCCTGCCGCGGGGTGTCTTTCAACCTCTACCCGGGCGAGGTGCTGGGCATCGTCGGCGAAAGCGGGTCCGGCAAGAGCACCGTGGTGCGCCTGCTGCATTTTGACTTTGAGCCTACCAACGGCGAGTTCTTCCTCCGTCTCAACGGGAACGGCGGCACGGACCGGCCGCCCGGGATCGATCCCGGGCAAAACCTCTTCGCCCTGAGCCCGTTTCGCCGGCGGCAGGTCCGCAACGAGCTGATGGGGATCGTCTATCAGAACGCCCGCATGGGCCTGCGCATGAAAGTGAGCGCCGGCGGCAACATCGCCGAGCGCTTGCTGATGGCCGGCTGGCGCCATGTCGGCCGGATGCGGCAGCGGGCGGCCGATCTGCTGGCTCAGACCGAAGTGCCGGTCCAGCGCATGAACGAGCTGCCGCGAAATTTCTCCGGCGGCATGCAGCAGCGGGTGCAGATCGCCAAGGCCCTGTCCACCCATCCGGCGGTGCTGCTGTTGGACGAGGTCACCACCGGCTTGGATGTCTCGGTGCAGGCACGGGTGCTGGACCTCATTCGATCCCTGCAGCAGGAGCTGGGAGTTGCGACCATCGTGGTCTCCCACGATCTCGGCGTCATCCGTCTTCTGACGTCGCGCACCATCGTCATGCGGCACGGGTGCATTGTCGAGGAGGGCCTTTCCGACCAGATCCTCGAGGATCCCCAGCACCCTTACACTCAGCTGCTGGTGAATTCGGTTTTGTAACCAAGGGGGGTGTTTTGGTTTTGAGGTATTTGGGCGTGTTGCAACAACACCCCCCGGCACCAAAACACAACGCCAAACACCCAAACATCCAAACAACGAAACACCCAGACACCCAACATGCTGACCGTCCAGAACCTCGAAAAGCGCTTCGTTTCCCACTTCCTTAACGGTAAGGAGATCATCGGTTTCCCCCGCGTCTCCTTCCGGGTTCAGGCCGGCAAAGCCCTGGGATTGTCAGGGCCGAGCGGCTACGGCAAAAGCTCCGTTCTCAAGTGCATCTACCGGACGTACCTGGCCAGCTCCGGCAGCATCACCTACGACTCCGCGGCCGGCGGCCGGGTGGACCTCACCGCCCTTTCCGAAAACGAGATCCTGAAGCTGCGGCGGACCGAACTGGGGTATGTCACCCAGTTCCTGTCGGTGCTGCCGCGCATCCCGGCCCTGGACGTGGTGGCCGAGCCGCTGGTGGCTGCGGGCGTACCCAGCGAGGAGGCTCGCCAGCGCGCCCGTGGTCTGCTGCAGCGGCTGAGGATCGATTCCCGGCTGCACGACGCCTACCCCTGCACCTTCAGCGGCGGGGAGAAGCAGCGCGTGAACCTGGCCCGTGCGGTCATTCGGCCCTCACGGCTGCTGCTCCTCGATGAGCCCACGGCCTCGCTCGACTCCGAGGCCATGCAGGTCGTGCTCGATCTGCTCTCGGAGATGAAGGCCCAGGGGACTACCATGGTCGCCATCTTTCACGACCGTTCCATCATGGACCGCCTGATGGACGACATCTACGGTATGCCGGAAAAGGAAACGCATCAATGACACACGACACCCTCGCGGCTCCCAACATGACCTTTCGCAATGTCCGCGTGGTCACACCGAATGAAGTTTTATCGGATGCAGCGGTGGTAGTGGAAAAGGGGATCATCCGCGATGTCACCACACGCCCCGGCGCTCCGGCAGGCTCCACGGAGATCGACGGCCGCGGCCGCCTGCTGATGCCGGGGTTTATCGACATCCACAGCGACGTCATCGAAAATGCCATCCAACCCAGGCCGGGCGGCCGTTTCCCGGTGGACGTCGCACTCCAGGAGCTGGACAAGCAGTTGGTGGCCTGCGGCGTCACTTCCATTTACCACTGCCTCTGTTTCCTGCACAGCGACGAGAACCCGCCTTTCCGCAGCGCCGAGATGACGGATTGCCTGGTCCACCAGATTCATGATCTGAAAGGCGGCTTCAGCGCCCGCACCCATATCCATGCCCGATATGAGATCACCAACGACGAAGCGTTTTCCCAGGTGGAGAGCCTGATCCGCCGGAGGCTGATCCATTTCTTCTCCATCATGGACCACACCCCCGGCCAGGGCCAGTTTGCCGATGTGTCCCACTTCCGTACCTATTACTCCAAAGCCCGGGGTTTGACCCAGGAGCATGTCGATACGATCATCGAACGCCGGCTCGAAGCCAGCCGTCGAATCGATTGGGCGGGTCTCGAACATTTGGCGCAGACCTGCCGGACCAACTCGATCCGCATCGCGAGCCATGACGACGACTCCACCGAAAAAGTGGCGGCCGTCAGCCGCCTGGGGGTGACGCTATCGGAGTTTCCGGTGAACCTCGAGGCCGCCCGCGCGGCCCGCCGGCACGGCATGATGATCTCCCTGGGGTCTCCCAACGTTTTGCGCGGCGCCTCGTTGACCGGCAACCTCTCCGGCCGCGAAGCCCTGACCGCCGGCCTGGGCGACATCCTTTGCTCGGATTACGCCCCCATGTCGCTGCTGCACGCCGCTCTCCAGTTGCACCGTGAGGGAATCACGGACCTGCCCGCGGCTGTGCGGCTGATCACTCTCAACGCCGCCCGGGCAACGGGCATCGATCATCTAACCGGCTCCATCGAGCCGGGGAAGGCCGCAGACCTGGTGCTGGTGGACGACCGCCGCAAGGTCGCCGGCGTTGCGCGCACCTTTGTGGCCGGCCGTGAGGTGTTCAGCGCCGGCGATTGAAAAAAAAAGGAG
>Ga0209450_10001923_pt1 | contig 10478 bp, 9 predicted proteins | sample FrelakmetLWP11LW_FD_187149 | JGI IMG/M metagenome (GOLD analysis project Ga0209450, IMG submission 187149) | Freshwater lake sediment microbial communities from the University of Notre Dame, USA, for methane emissions studies - LWP11 LW (SPAdes)... | ecosystem: Environmental > Aquatic >... | reverse complement strand
TTTGGCAAATTATCTAGTTTGTTAGAAAGCTTATTCATAAACTCTATTATACCCCCAACGAGCTTATAGTTTAATTTTGCCCAATTCTGTTCTATGATATCAGCACTGCACCTTACTATCGGGGGGAGCATGGAGCTCGAATCAGTATTAAGTGGTTATTGCTATAACGATCAGAAAGCAATTTTGCTATTAGTACTAATTTATTCGCATACGCTTGTGCGCCTTGAAGAAGATCCTAAACTAGTCTTTCTTCAAACAAGAAAACAAGAATTCCTAGAGGGCCTAACAATTAGCTCCCTTCAAGTTCCAACCTGCGTAATTGAATCTATAAATTCAAATCCGTTGGATTGGTTCTGTCAAACTATGGAATACTTAGATAAAAACAATATATAGCCCCTGCTTATGCGGGGGCTTTTCAATTTGATAAAAACTATACATTGTTCTATAATTTACCTCCGCACCTCAAAAGGAGAAAGCTTGTGGCAAGTGAAGTCGTAAAGCTCTATATGGATTACCCTGCCAAGCATCGAGATCAGTTCTATCAGCTACTGCTGATTTACATCCTCAACCAAAATTCTTGGAAGTGCAGCGATGGCACTGATTGGGATGCCTTCGATCAGCTTCAGCGGGCCCTTGCTAGGCTGAAGCATGAACCATTCAGCCTTTCTACCGAAGTGATTTAAAGTATCGCCGACAACCACGAGGACTGGATGGCAGATCTGATGGATATGGAAAAGTTCAATGGCAAAACCAACCTACAATAATCCTAAAGCTTTTATAGAGTCCTTCGATGAAAAATTACAAGGAAAACTAGCAGTAAAAATTTTTGTTTTTTGTGTCACGCTTAGTAGTTGGAAAGATATGTCTTATGAAGATTACTGGAAAAGAAGTTCGATTTATAATTCAGAATCATTAGCTTTTAAGTTTCGTAAAGAACTTCAATCTGAGCCCTTTTTCTTAAACGATTTTGTTATAGATTCAATGAAAGAAAACACAATTGAATGGATCACTGAGTCATGCATCATTTGGGATGACAAAATTAAAGCCTCAAAAAAATGAGGCTTTTTATTTTTATGCTTGCATAATTGCATTAAAGTTATATATTAAAAGTGCAACCTACCGAAAGGCTTGGAAGTGTTCCTACACGAACTCACAAGTCGCTACCACACAAATCAGGTAGCGGATTTCGTAAAGCTTATTCGAGAATTCATTAATTGCGAACTCCAGCTCTACATTGGCGACACGCACCTACGAAGTTGGGCCGAACAAGAGGCACGCCTTAGGGCAAATGAAATAGCTATGCAACTAAGAGCTCCTCCTTGGCAGCTCACAATTCATGAGCTTGATAAGCTTTGTGATAATGCTCAAGATATTCTAAATGAACTCAATGAGTTTCACGGATACTAAAAAGACCCCGGGCAATTCGGGGTCTAATTATTTAAGAATTAATTTCTATCTTCTTTTAAGTGCGTATCCTGCAGCCAAAATTCCGCTCAAGACTAGAATTCCTGCAACAAGTGCAGGGGTCTTGGCATCCCAGCCGGTGCCCGCAAGAGAGCCGCCGCCACCACCGCTATCTGGAGTTGGGTAAACATATTCATAAGCTCCGCTATCTGCCAAAGCTGCCTGAGGGCGTGCAACACCTCGCTGATCAATACTTGGAGTGGCTGGTGTACCAGCTACAGCATTTTCTAATGCTGGAGATCCGGCCTGGAGGGGCATCACAAAGGTACTACCTACTTGCTGATAAGCGCCTAGTAATGGGTCGGTAGCGTTTTTGTCATTGGTAGAGGTAAATAATGCGTTGCAGGTGGTGTCGTTAGAGATATTGCCACCATCACTTGTTAGGGTTCCATTATCGCCTACTAAATTACCACAATTGTATGGGGCATCTGCAAAACTCAAGTTATTGTAAAATATATTATTTCGCATTTTTATTGAAGCATCATAGTAGGCAGGTTCTGCCCCAATATTTATATTAAACATAAAGTCTGTGAACTCTGAATAAGGCTTATTTTGCACAACTGTATTATTGTAAAAGTTAGCTACTGCCTGTCCTGGTTCTTCAACAGAGTTGGAAACTGCCAATATAGCAGCGGTATTATCGTAGATGGTGTTATTAAATATATTAATAGTGGGGTTGCCAGCAGCTACTTCACCTGGCACTCTTACATTTGCAATTAATACAAAGGCCGTGTTGTTGTAAAATACGCTATTTGAAATTGTAGTGGTTATATCGACAGGGCCGTATGTGGCTGCTAACGCGCATACAGGAGCGACGTTTGTGCATGTGTTGTCTTTAACTATCAACTTATTGGCAGTCACATTACCGGCACCATTGATTATGATAGAATTGCCATCACCATCACCTACAAAGTTTTGGAAAGTTAAATTCTCGATGAGATAATTACCACTTGCTGCGACGGTGATTCCTGCAAATCCTGCACCATCAATTATAGTGTTGGTGGCATTTTCTCCGATTATTGAAATATTTCCTACCGTTACCAGGAAGCCCAGGTCGGCTGTTAATGTGTATGTACCAGCACCGACATTAATCGTATCGTCGGCATCTCCAGCATCACAGCTGCCTACAGGAGCATCGGTAGCAGCAGATGCAAGAGCGTCTTCAAGAGTACAGGCACTAGATGGTGTTACATTGTACGTTGTAGCTTCTGCTTTTGGGGCAAAGGTCAGCTGCGTTGCCACAACCAAAGACATAAGACCTAGGGCATATCCCACAATCTTTATCTTATTTAAGTAACTAATTTTTGTTTGCATATTTAATTTGCTCTTTTATTTATGTAAATATCATAAGTGTTTTGAATCAACAACACAAGTACTTTCGGGGGGGTAAATGTTTATTTTTATTGATATTTGAAGTATAGTTATTGTTCGATTCTGCATGCGGAGCAAAATGCTACTCGAACCTATCAGCAAAAACATTCAACCGGCATTTCGGCCGGCACTGAGAAATGAAATATTGCGCTTTGCAAACGCGCATTTGAGACTCAAAAGGCCAGCTTCTAAGTTTGAACCTGAAGACACCGAAAGCCTTAAAGAGTCGGCTGCCTTTTCAGCAGCAAAACTCAAAAATCAGCCCTTTTTTCTTTCTAGCGAGGTAATTGCAGAGATTGCCTACAATCCTCAGCCGTGGATCGATGAGATCTACGACTTGCTCTAGCCCCAAGATTTTTCTGGGGCTATTTTATTTGGCTTATGCTTATTGCTCCGCTAAGATTATATTATGTGGATTGTATACTCAGTTCTGTGCGCGCTTAGCGACAGCCTAGCAAGCCTATTCAATAAGCAGTTGGTAGCAAAAAAACAGGATGCTTTTTCTATTTCTGTTTTTATTCATGGCTTTGGTGCCATTACTATGCTGGTTGTAGGCATTGTAACTTCTGAAAAGCTCTTAGATTTACCATTAAATGCCTTCTTGCTACTTATAGCTACCGCAGCTTCTGCTGCCGCAGCTGGCGTAATACTGCTTTTGGCACTCAAAAAGGGCGATTTGTCTCTGATTGCTCCTATTCAGACAATCACACCGCTGTTGATACTCATAATTGCGATATTCTTTTTAAATGAGGCTCCTAAGCCAATTGGACTTGCCGGAATAATGCTAGTCGTAATAGGCGGAATCTTACTAGATAAAAGCCCAAAAGAAAGCTTTAGATCAATTATGATTAGAATTGTAACTTATAAGCCTGCACTGCTCGGTGTAGCTGCGGCAGCACTATATGCGCTTGCATCTGTATTTGATAAAGGCGGGCTTAAACTAGTAAGTGTTGGGGTTTGGATATTTTATGTCTACTTTTTTGTATTTTTATTTGTGCTTCCTATGGTTTTAATCAAAAAACGTAAAGAATTTATAAAACTAAAAGAACACAAGGGTCTAATGCTTAGCTCTTCGGTATTTAGTGTAGCTGCAATTTACTTGCAACTTTTAGCATTAAAGACTGCGCTAGTAACTTATGTGCTGTCTATAAAAAGGCTAAGCTCCGTATTTGCAGTCATTCTGGCTTACTTGGTATTGAACGAAAAAAAAGCGCTCTTTAGATTAAAGGGCGCAATCCTGATGGTGTTGGGTGCAATACTTATTGGTATAAGCTAGTCTTTGCGCTTTTTGGCCTGTGCAACAACTAAGCTCATACGTGGGTTGCTCTTGAATTTATCAATGTTGTTTTTAATAAATTCCCAGTAAAGCTTGGTAAATTCACTGTTTTGCGCATCTTTGAGGCTTGGCCACCAGCCTCCCATTTTTTGCAGATAATTACCCCCAGAAATATACGGCTTCGTGGCGGTAAACCCGCCATCGGCATATTGGCTCATACCAAAAACGTTAGGCACCATCACCCATTCGTAAGCATCAACATACATACTGCTAAACCATTTATATACTTCTTTTGGATCGTAGCCATTTAGCAAATACCAATTGCCCAAAACCATCAAGCGTTCTATATGGTGGTTATACCCATACTTGAAAGTCGTCTTTAGCACTTCCCGAACTGGTAACTCTAATTCCTTTGGCACTTCCCCACCAAACCACCAAGGCTCGAGCTTCTTTTTAAAGCCGAAATAATTTTTAATTAATTTGTCTGATTTATGCATATATAAACCATACATGTATTCTCGCCAACCAATAATTTGTCTTATAAAGCCCTCATAAGAATTGAGCGGGACTTTGCCTTTTTGATAAATTTTGTCGGACTCTTTTAGTACTTGCGCCGGGGTAAGCAAGCCAATATTCAAAAGTGGCGAAATCACCGAGTGAAATATAAAGGCTTCACCTGATTTCATAGCATCCTCATACGCGCCAAAGTTTTCGAAGCGGTGCTTTAAAAAATCCTTTAGCCAATTGTCGGCTTCGCTATGTGAGGTGGGTAACCAAAAATCCTTAATATCTCCAGCGTTTTTTGGATACAGTTTATTTATTAATGCTGCGGCTCTTTTGAAGTTATTTGGTGAGATGCTTGGCATTGGAGGTGGAGTTAAATTTTTTGGTAGGGGCTTTCTATTTTGATCATCATAACTCCACTTTCCGCCAATTGGCTTATCCCCGTCCATTAAAATTTTCATTCGCCTTCTTTGCCAGCGGTAAAAATTATCCATTATCGGATTGTTTTTTTCTTCAAACCAATTCTTTAGATCTTCCGATGGGGTTAAGAAAAGTTCATTTTCCAACACATCATATTCGGCACCACAACTCTTAGCCAATTCAGTAAACATAAGGTTTGGCCCCTTGTCGCTCGATGACATCCAAATTATCTTTTTAAAATTATTAGACTTAATTATTTTAGAGAGGGCCGATTTATAGTTAGATCCCTTTTTAAGTTCTTGGTAGATTATTTTTTGCTTAGAACTTCTTAAGTAGTCGCGATAATTTCGCATGCTAGCAAGAAGTAAAATCATTTTATGCTTATGGTAAGGAAGCCTACTAAAAAGGTTATCTGCTTCTATCATTATTACTGTAGAATTTGGATATTTTTTTAAGGCAGGATGATCTTTAAGGAGCTGATTGGCCAGAATAATGATTGCTGTTTTTTTTAGCTCAGCCATTTTTTAGTGTAAACCTCTACGTCAAATTTATTTTTTAGGCCGTTGTAATTCATATAGCGAATTTTTCCAAATATCGGCTGCTCAAACCAAGGCCTGTCATGCAAACCACCAATAGACCAAAGCACTCCTACATAACCGTTTGGGTCTCCGCCGTCTATGGAATAATGATCGTTTAAATAGTTGGCATGATCTATTGCAATTTTTGGATTCGGGCTCCACTCCAAAATCTTTTTAGCCCAATACATTCTCATATAGCCATGCATTTTGCCAGTTTTTTGTAACTGTGCTTGAGCGGCGTTCCAGGCATCATCGTGAGTTTTACAGCTCTGTAATTCTTCTAGGTCATATTCATAGTCGCGCTTGTCATGAATATGTTCTTCTAGGGTCTTTTTGGCCCAGTCCTTTATGCCATTATAATTTTTATAATTGACGTTGTTATTACAATAGTTGTCAGCAAGCTCTTTTCGGACAATCAACTCCTCCAGAAACGCATCTATACTGTCATTAACTGTTGGCTCGCCCTCATATTTTGCCAATTTAGCCTCTTTGATTAATAGAGGGGTATGATTTTTGGTAAGTTCTAAGGCTATACGAAGAGATGATATCTGCCCGAAGTGTAAGTATGGGCTTAAGTTGCTTTGCCCATCAAGATTTGGGTTGTTTCGATTTTTTGCATAATCATCAAGCCTGTTTTCTATAAAGTCTTTGAGCTCTTTTTGGGCATACTTTTCGCCTGATTGAAATTCAATCTTAATACCGTTAGATTTCTGCGCTTCTACAATCTTTTCAAATTGCTTCCAATCAGCATTAATACTCAACTTTTCAGATTGCTTACTAATCTTAGCTGGCTCACTCAGCCACTGTTCTAAGTGCTTATGTACCTTGCCCCTAAAAGTGTGAGCGGCGAACTCTTCTTTATCCGATGCTATCCAAGTAGGTATGATATTGTGCGCATCAGCCACCTCAACCTTATACTTTGCGTTCTTTGCTATGTAATTTTTTAATGCTTTTGGCCCATTTAAGGGACTGAAGTCAAATACTAAGGCCGAAGGATTTAATTTATTAATTTCATTCAATAAAGATTTATGACTATCTTCAAATAAAAGTGTGAAGCCGATATTATACTTGTCTAATTCCGCCTCAATAGCCTTCAGCCCTTCGAGCATAAATTCATAATGTTCTTTTGCACGCTCCCCAGTTTTTGATAGAACATTAAAGGCTACTACTATTTTTGAATCTATTTCTTTTGCTAATTCTTGAGCTCTCAATAATGCATGGTTATCATGAACTCTTTGGTCGCGACTCATCAAGTAAACTACGCAGTCGACACTGACAATTTCTTGATTATTTAAACTAGATATTCGCCCTTCCATCGCTTAATTATACATAATAAAGCTATCGAGTTGTTATTTACTGATAATTCTTTTGAGATATTTGCCGGTATGAGAATCCTTGATTTGAGCAATTTGCTCTGGTGTTCCACTACCCAGGATGGTTCCGCCCTTACTGCCGCCTTCTGGCCCGAGATCTATTATCCAGTCTGCACTTTTAATAACATCTAGGTTATGTTCGATTATCAATACCGAATTCCCCATCGCTACGAGTGCGTCCAAAACTTCCAAAAGTTTTTTAACGTCCTCGAAATGCAATCCTGTAGTTGGCTCATCAAGAATGTAAAGTGTACGGCCGGTGGCTCGCCTACTCAATTCTGAGGCAAGCTTGATTCGCTGTGCTTCACCCCCCGAGAGCGTGGTGGCTGGCTGACCAAGCTTGATATAACCCAGGCCGACACTCTTTAAAGTTTCTAGCTTTCTGCTAATGGCTGGAATATTTCCGAAGAAATCACAGGCTTCCTCGACGGTCATTTCTAAAACATCAGAAATATTTTTACCTTTATAGACTATTTCGAGAGCTTCACGGTTGTAGCGCTTTCCCTTGCAAACGTCGCAAGTGACATAAACGTCTGGCAGGAAGTGCATTTCGATTTTGATAATTCCATCGCCCTTACAGTTTTCGCAACGCCCACCTTTGACATTAAAGCTAAATCGACCGGCACTATAACCGCGAATCTTGGCTTCTGCAGTCATTGCAAATAGCTCACGAATATCATTAAATGCACCCGTGTAGGTCGCTGGGTTACTTCGTGGAGTTCGGCCAATTGGGCTCTGGTCGATATCAATCACCTTATCAAGGTTTTCGGTGCCCTCGATTGCCTTGCATTTACCAGCAGGCTCTTGGCTGCGATGGTATTCCTGGCTTAATCGGCGTGCCAAAATATCATTTATAAGTGAGCTTTTACCAGATCCAGATACACCTGTCACAACAGTCATAATGCCCAAAGGAATATCGGCTGTTACATCCTTTAAATTGTGCTCTGTCGCGCCAATTATTTTTAGGGACTTTCCATTGGACTTTCGTCTCTCTTTTGGAACTTCAATCTTTCTAGCACCACTCAGGTATTGACCAGTTAGCGAGTCTTTGACCTTAGCGACTTCGGCAGGACTTCCGGCGGCCACAACCTCACCGCCATGTTCCCCAGCAGCCGGACCTATATCAATTACATAATCCGCCATTTTTATTGTATCCTCATCGTGCTCTACGACTATAACGGTATTACCGAGCTCTTTAAGCCGCTTAAGTGTTGCAATTAAACGGTCATTATCGCGCTGATGCAGCCCAATAGACGGTTCATCCAAAATGTATAGTACGCCCATTAGGCTGGATCCAATTTGAGTTGCCAAACGAATTCGCTGGGCTTCTCCACCGGCCAAAGTGTTGGCACTTCTATCTAGGCTCAGATAACTCAAACCAACATCATTTAAGAATGTTAAACGCGACAAAACTTCTTTAGTAATTTGATTAGCTATTTTTTGCTCTTGCTCACCCAGCTTTAGGCTCTTGTAATAGGCTAGTGCATCCTCTACTGTCATTTCAGAAATATCAGCGATTGATTTATTGTCTATGGTTACGGCTAGAACTTCCGGCTTGAGTCTTTTCCCATCGCACACTCCACAGATTTGGCTTGTCATATACTTTTCAATTTCTTTTTTAACAAAATCACTATCTGATTCACGGTAGCGACGCTCTAAATTAGGAATTATTCCTTCAAACTTAGTCTTGTAGGTTCTGCCGCCTGGGCCTGGAACACTAATTTCTTCATCACCCGTTCCATAAAGAATTGTGTAGAGTTGATCTTGGCTGAGTTTATCGACTGGCTTTTCAATGCTAAATTTGTGAGCTTTTGCGACTGCTTGCACTAACTTCGTGTACCAATTGAGCCTTTGGGTTGTCCGACTCCAAGGCCTTATAGCCCCCTCTAGAATACTTAAATTTCGGTTTGGAATAATTAATTCTGGATCAATCACAAGAAGAGATCCCAAGCCCATACAATTCGGGCAAGCACCGTGCGGCGAGTTGAAACTAAATAGCCTTGGCTCAATTTCAGGAAGAGCAAAATCTGAATCAGCGGTGGTGTAGTGCTCCGAATAAAGCTTCTCTTCATTTGTGTCATAATTTAAAACACTGATTACGCCCTCGCCCAAATGCAGAGCAGCCTCTACCGACTCTACCAAGCGCTGAGGATTTTCTTTGTCTATAGTTAGGCGATCGGTTACTACCTCGACTGTATGCTTCTTTTGTTTATCGAGCTTAGGAACTTCATCAATTGGAATAATATTTCCATCCAAACGTATACGGCTATACCCGGCCTTCTGAACCTCTGAAAGCAAATGCACGTGTTCGCCTTTTTTGTCCTTAACAACTGGCGCGAGCAAGACGACTTTGGTGTCTTTTGGGTATTCCAAAATCATATCCACAATTTGCTGTGGTGTTTGCTTGGTTAATACTTCGCCTGTTTTGGGATTGTGTGGAACTCCAACGCGAGCAAAAAGCAAACGTAAATAGTCATATATTTCAGTAACAGTCGCAACCGTACTGCGCGGATTACGACTAGATGACTTTTGATCAATCGAGATAGCTGGGCTCAAGCCTTCAATCTGATCGACATCTGGCTTTTCCATTAAGCCTAAAAACTGCCTGGCGTAAGCACTTAGGCTTTCTACATATCGGCGCTGACCTTCGGCATAAATAGTATCAAACGCCAATGAAGACTTACCGCTTCCAGAGAGTCCAGTAATCACCACCAACTTGTCGCGCGGTATTTCGACGTCGATGTTTTTGAGGTTGTGTTCTCGAGCACCCTTTACAATTATCTTATCGTGCATAAGTTCTCCTCGATTAAGCGATTATTGGGACGCAAAATCAGCTATCAATTGTACTCTTGATGTCAATATATTTCAAGAGTACAGGTCTTAAGCTATCTTATTTTTTTACTTTTTATAATGTCTTTAATTTCTTCGACTTGGTCGCGCAATTCGGCAGCTTTTTCAAATTGCAGATTTGATGCGGCCATCTCCATCTGTTCTGTCAATTGCATGCTTAAATATGCAAGCTCATCTTTAGGTACTTTATAAAAATCAATCGCTTCCACATCAATCGTTTCCGCTTCTACTTCGGCTCTCAGCGAATCAGCAATGGCTTTTTTAACAGTTGTTGGGGTAATTCCATATTCTTTATTGTATCGTTCTTGTAGCTCGCGTCTGTTCTTGGTTGTATCGATTGCACGCTGCATACTTCCTGTCATATTATCTGCATACATAATTACCTTACCCTCTTGATGCCTGGCCGCACGACCTATCGTTTGAATGAGTGAAGTTTCGGAGCGTAAAAAGCCCTCTTTATCGGCGTCAATAATTGCCACTAGGCTTACTTCCGGTAAATCCAATCCCTCACGAAGCAGATTTATACCAACCAATACATCATAAATTCCAGCTCTCAAATCTCTCAAAATATCGCTGCGCTCAAGCGTATCGACATCAGAATGCAAATACTGAACTTTAATTCCTAACTCATTGAGATAATCC
>Ga0209450_10001922_pt1 | contig 10478 bp, 7 predicted proteins | sample FrelakmetLWP11LW_FD_187149 | JGI IMG/M metagenome (GOLD analysis project Ga0209450, IMG submission 187149) | Freshwater lake sediment microbial communities from the University of Notre Dame, USA, for methane emissions studies - LWP11 LW (SPAdes)... | ecosystem: Environmental > Aquatic >... | reverse complement strand
CGAGGTCGAGTTGCCGGCGGCACGCTCTAGCGGCTCGCGCCGGGCGATCACGAAGCCCATGCCCGGCGGCCCCTCGATGCACTTGCCGGAGGCCGCGACCAGCGCGTCGAACGCGACCCTGCGCGCATCGATCGCGAGCGCACCGAACGAGCTCATCGCGTCGATCAGCAGGCGACGCCCATGGCGCGCGACGACCTCCGCGATCGCCTCGAGCGGATTGTGGATCCCCGTCGAGGTCTCGCAGTGGATCAGGCCGACGTGGGTGATCGAGCCGTCGGACGCGAGCAGCCGGTCGACGTCCGCGGGCGTCGTCGGCACGTCGTCGGCGGTGACGAAGGTCGTGACCCGGCGCCCCATCATCGTCGCGAGCTTGGCCATGCGGTGGCCGTACGCGCCGTTGATCAGCACCAGCAGGTGCCCATCGCGCGGCACCAGCGTGTTGACCGCCGCCTCGACCGAGAAGGTGCCGCTGCCCTGCATCGGCACGCAGACGTGCGTGCCTTCGGCGTTCGCGACTGCGAGGAGCCGTCCGCGCACGCGCGCGGTGATCGCATTGAACGACGCGTCCCACGACCCCCAGTCGCGCAGCATCGCCGCCTTCGTCGGCAGCGAAGTGGTGAGCGGTCCGGGGGTGAGCAGGATCGGATCGCGGGACACGAGACTCATCGTCGACTCCTTGGGATCGGCGCAGGTACGGGCACGCGCGCGCTTGAACTCATCGGTTCGAACCGGTGCGCCGCCACGCCTGCGTGCGCCGCAACAGCATGCTCTCGGCGAAGAGCGAGAGCACCGTGACCACCGCCGACGTGCCGACGATCAGCGTCGCCATCGCCGACGCCGGGCCGAGTGCGCCCGCCTCGTCCATGTGCAGGATGGAGATAGAGGCGAGCGTGGTCTTGGGCGAATAGAGGAACACCACGGCCGAGATCGTGGTCATCGCGTTGACGAAGTAGTAGCGCGAGAGGTCGATCACGGTCGGCAGGCACACGGGCACGGTCACGCGGCGGAAGGTCCGGTAGAACGGCACCTTGAGCGAAGCCGACACCGATTCGAACTCGCTGTCGAGCTGCTTCAGCGCCGTGACGGCGGTCAGGTGGCTCGACGAGTAGAAGTGGACGACCGTCGACAGGACCAGGATCGCCATCGTCCCGTAGAGAAAGGTCAGCGGATTCGCGGGGTGATTGAAGAACAGGATGTAGCCGATGCCGAGCACCATGCCGGGAACGGCCATCGGCAGCATCGCCTGGAAGCGGATCACCGGACGCAGCGCGTCGGCGCCGCGCGTCTTTTCCACCCAGTAGGCGCCGGCGAACGTCACCGCCGCACCGAACATCGCGCAGAGCGTCGCCATCACGAGGCTGTTGCGGTAGGCGTGCTCGACGCCCGCCTCCTCGAAGCCGTAGCGGTAGTGGTCGAGCGTGAGCGACAGGTTGTACGGCCAGAACTTGACCACCGATCCGTAGGCGGCCATGCCGATCACGAGCAGCAGGTACGCGGAGACGACCAGCACGAACGCGAGGAGCACCGCGTCGCGGCCGCGTGCCGGGCGCGGTGCGTAGGGCACGCTGCGCGCGCCGACGAGCGCCTTCTGGCGGCGCTGCACGACGGAGTCGATGGCGAAGGCGAGCACGGCCGGCACGAGCAGCACGAGGCTCACCACCGCGCCCATCTGGAAGTTCTGCTGCCCGATCACCTGCTTGTAGATGTCGATCGCGAGCACCGGATAGTTGCCGCCGATCACCTTGGGAACGCCGAACTCGGACACCGCCATCGTGAACACGACCATCGCCGCCGAGATCAGGCCGTACTTCGCACCGGGCAGCGTAATGGTCAGGAACTTCCGCAGACGCGTTGCCCCCATCGCGTCGGCCGCCTCGTAGAGCCGCGCGTCGGAGAGCGACAGCGCCGCAAGCAGGATCATCACCGCATGCGGGAACGCCGAGAACGCCATCGCCAGCACCATGCCCGCAAGACCGTAGATCTCCTTGAGGCCGAACCACGGCAGCAGTGCCTTGAACAGCCCCTGATTGCCGAACAGGTAGATGAACGACAGCGCGGCGAGCAGCGACGGCGCGAGGATCGGCAGGAGCGCGATCGAGCGCCACAGTCCCTTGAGCGGAATGCAGCTGCGCTGGATCGCATAGGCGAACACGAACGCCAGCGGCACGACGATCGACGTCGCGAGCAACGCGAAAGTCAGCGTGTTCCACGTCGATTGCGCGAGCGCCGGGGTCTGCACGTAGCGCACGAAGTTGACGAGACCCGCGAACGCGCCGTCCTTGTCCTGGAAGCTCCGCACCAGGATCATCGCCAGCGGCAGCGTCAGGAACACGAACAAGGCGGATGCGAGCAGCACGAGACCGCCGCGCGCCGCGAGCGCCTCGCGCCACTGGCTTGCGCCGGGAGCGGCTGCAGCAGTCACGGCAGCGGTGGTCGCCGGCATCGTGATCCGTGGCGGCGACCGCGCCTCAGGCGCGGAACACGCGCACCCGCTCGTCGCGCAGCGCGAAGCCGAACGGCGCGCCCTCGCGGACACCGAGATCGTGGAGCTGATTGAGCGACATGGAGATCGCGACCGACTGCCCGAGCGCGGGACAGGCGATCTCGGCGAGGCAGAACGTGCCGAGGTAGTCGATGCGGCTCACCCGGCCCGCCAGGTAGTTGGGCATCGCCGCCACATCGCCCTCGATGTGGCGGTCCTCGGGCCGCAGGTAGATCTTCACCGCCTCGCCGGGCGAGAAGCCGTCGGCGCGCAGCGCGAGCTCCGTCGTGCCGACCCGGTAGCGGCCCGCGCCGAGCGCGGCGGCCGGCAACACATTGACCCGGCCGAGGAACGTCGCCACGAAAGGCGACGCCGCGCGCTCGTAGACCTCCTGCGGCGAGCCGCACTGTTCGACGCGGCCGTGATTCATCACCACGATCCGGTCGGCCATCGACAGCGCCTCCTCCTGGTCGTGCGTCACCATGACCGTGGTCACGCCGAGACGCTTCTGCAGCATGCGGATCTCGCCGCGCAGGCGCTCGCGCACCTTGGCATCGAGTGCCGACAGCGGCTCGTCGAGGAGCAGCAGCCCGGGCGACGTGGCGAGCGCCCGCGCGAGCGCGATGCGCTGCTGCTGGCCGCCCGAGCACTGCCCGGGGTACTTCGATCCGGCATCCGGCAGTCCGACGAGCGCCAGGAGCTCGGCGACGCGCGCCGCGGTCTCCGCCTTCGCCCGGCGGCGGCTCACCAGGCCGTAGGCGACGTTCTGCGCGACCGTGAGATTGGGAAACAGCGCATAGGACTGGAACACGATGCCGTAGTCGCGCGCGGCCGGCGGCAGGACCGAGACGTCGCGGCCGTTCTGGATCACCCGCCCCGAGGTCTGACGCTCCAGGCCGGCGATGATCCGCAGCAGCGTCGTCTTGCCGCAGCCCGAGGGCCCCAGGAAGCAGACGAACTCGCCGCGACGGATCGCGAGGTCGATGTCGGCGACCGCGACGAACGTCCCGAACGTCTTGCCGATGCCCTCGAGGCGCAGCGCCTCGTCGGAACGCTCGTCGGACACGATGGCGCGGGCTACTTGGGCGCCGCCTTCGACTCGTATCGTTTCGACCACTCGGCGAGGATGCGGTCGCGGTTCTTCGCGGCCCACGCGAAATCGTTCTTGACGAGGCGGCTCGCGTAGTCGGCCGGCACGTTCGGCAGCGGCTTCGACAGCGACGGCACCGCGACGATCGCGAAGTTGTTCGCGTAGAGCGCCATCGCCGCGTCGGAGATCGACCAGTCGACGAGCTTCTTCGCCGCATCGGCCTTGGTCGTCGTCTTGACGATGCCGATCGCCTCGAGGTCCCAACCCAGGCCTTCCTTCGGGAACACGAGATCGATCGGCGCGCCACGGGCCTTCTCGCGGTTGGCGCGGTACTCGAACGAGATGCCGACGACGTACTCGCCGGCGGCCGCGGCCGCGCACGGCCGCGAGCCCGAGTGCATGTACTGCGCGATGTTCTCGTGCAGGCCGTCCATGAACTTCCAGCCCTCGGCCTCGCCCCACATCTGGAGCCACGCGGTGACGTCGAAGTAGCCGGTACCCGAAGACGCCGGGTGCGGCATGACGATCTGCCCCTTGTACACCGGCTTGGTCAGGTCCTTCCAGGTCTCGGGCTTCGGGATGTTGCGCTTGGCGGCCTCGGCCGTGTTGAAGCAGATGGTCGCGCCCCAGACGTCCATGCCGACCCACGCCGGCGGGTTCTTCGGGTCGCGGTACTGCGCGTCGACGCGAGCGAGGCCGGCCGGTGCGTAGGGCATCAGCATGCCCTCGGCGTCGAAGATGCCCATGCTGGTCGCCGCCACGCCCATGATCACGTCGGCCTTGGGCGCCGCCTTCTCGGCGAGGATCTTGGCGGTGATGATGCCGGTGGAGTCACGCACCCAGGTGATCTCGATGTCGGGATGCGCCTTGGCAAAGCCCTCCTGGTAGGCCTTGAGCTGGTCGGTCTCGAGCGCGGTATAGACGGTGAGCTGGGTCTTCTGCGCGAGCGCGGCGCCGGGAACGGCGAGCACGACTGCAGCGATCGAAGCGAGCCAGCGGAAGCCTCGTGCGGGGTTCATCGACTCTCCTTGTCCTAGGGTTCGGGTAACGGCGGGGGCGGCGGGCGTGGCCGGCAGCACCGCCGCGCTCGACCCGCCGGATGCTACGCGCCCTGCTCCGGCGATCGCAACCTCGGCGTGATCGAGCCGGCGCGACATACCGTCGTCACCGTACGCGCCGACCCACCGAGTTGACCATCGCCGGATTGCAGATTGTTGACAATCTACACAACCTGACCGTCTAATCGCAACATGGTCGAGGATGGTTTCCCTCCGGGAGGGGGCGGCACTGCCGTCGCACCCGCGCGCGCCGTGCCCGACGACGACCCGATCGCCATGGTCCGGTCGCACTCGCTGCCGTCCCTCGTCGGACGGGAACTCACCCACCGCATCCTCGCGGGCGAGCTCGCCGCCGGGTCGAAGCTCAACGAGGCCGACATCGCGCTCCGCCTCGGCGTGTCCCGGGGTCCGGTGCGGGAAGCGTTCCGCGCCCTCGAAGCCGCCGGCCTCGTCCGCCTCGAGAAGAACCGCGGCGTCTACGTCCGCGAGCTTTCCGGCGCCGAGGCCGACGAGATCTTCGAGTTGCGTGCGCTCCTGGACGAGTTCGCCGGGCGCAAGGCCGCCCAGCACGCCTCGGCCGAGGACATCCGGACGCTGACCGCAATGGTCGAGCGGATGGACGAGGCGACGCGGCAGGGCGACGCCGACAGCTATTTCGAGCTCAATCTGGCCTTTCACGACCGCATCGTCGGTCTGGCCGGCAACGCGAAGCTCCGCGAGCTCTACCGGCGCCTCGTGAACGAGCTGGCGTTGTACCGCCGCGCGTCGTTCGACCACGCGGCCAACCTGCCCCGCTCCGCCGCGGAGCACCGCGCGATCGTCGAGCGCATCGCGGCGCGCCAATCCGAGGGGGCGGCAAAGCTGCTGAGCGAGCACGCGATGGCGAGCCGCGAGCGTGCCCGTCTCGCCCGCGAGCCCGGCGCCGCCGACCCGCCGCCGCGGCGGCCCCACCGATCCCCCGGGAGACGACGTTGAACCCCGCCCCGATCACCGTCAATGGGCGTCACTACCGCCTGCCCACGCGCCCGCTCGTCGTCGTCTGCATCGACGGCTGCGAGCCCGACTACCTGAACCAGACGATCCAGGCGGGCCTCGCGCCGTGGCTCGCGTCGCTGCGCGAGCGGGGCACGTGCATCACCGCGAACTGCGTCGTGCCGTCGTTCACCAACCCCAACAACCTGTCGATCGTCACCGGCGTGCCGCCGTCCGTGCACGGCATCTGCGGCAACTACTTCTGGGACCGCGAGGCGGGCGCCGAGGTCATGATGAACGACGTGCGCTACCTGCGTGCGCCGACGATCCTCGCCGCGCTCGCGCAGCACGGCGCGAAGGTGGCGGTGATCACCGCCAAGGACAAGCTCCGGTCGCTGCTGGGGCACGGTCTCTCGGGCATCTGCTTCTCGTCGGAGAAGGCCGACCAGGTCTCCGTCGCCGAGAACGGCATCGGCGAGGTGCTGTCGCGTGCCGGCATGGCCGTGCCTTCGGTCTACAGCGCCGAGCTGTCCGAGTTCGTGTTCGCTGCGGGCGTCGCGCTGATGGAGCGCGAGCGTCCCGACGTCACGTACCTGTCGACGACCGACTACGTGCAGCACAAGCACGCGCCGGGCACCGCTGCGGCGAACGCGTTCACGTCGATGATCGACCGCTATCTCGGCCGTTTCGACGCGCTCGGCGCGACGGTTGTCGTCACCGCCGACCACGGCATGAACGCGAAGACCGACGCATTCGGGCGGCCGAACATCGTGTTCCTGCAGGACCTGCTCGACGACTGGTACGGCGCCGGGACGACCCGCGTGATCCTGCCGATCACCGATCCCTACGTCGTGCACCACGGCGCGCTCGGATCTTTCGCCACGGTCTACCTCGCCACCGACCGGCTGATGGACGCGGCGGTGCGCATCAAGTCGCTGCCCGGCATCGGCCTCGTGCTGACCCGCGACGAGGCGTGCCACCGCTTCGAGCTCCCGCCGGACCGCGTCGGCGATCTCGTCGTCGTCTCCGAGCGCCTGTCGGTGATCGGCACCAGCCGCGGCCGCCACGACCTGTCCGGCCTCGACGCGCCGCTGCGCTCGCACGGCGGCCTCTCCGAGCAGCAGGTGCCGCTCCTCGCCAACCGCCCGGCGGTCGACCTGCCCTACCGGCGCTGGCGCAACTTCGACGCGTTCGATCTCGCGCTCAATCACCTCGACACATGAATCCGGACGATCTCTCGGGCCTGCGCCACGGTCACGTGCTGCGCGAGAAGATGCGCATCGACGGCGAGCGGGTCGGGTGCGATCGCGTGATCGAAGTCCGCAATCCCTGGAACGGCGCCCTGGTGGGAACCGTGCCCAAGGGCACCGTGGAGGACGTGCGCCACGCATTCTCGGTAGCGCGCGCCTTTCGCCCGCAGCTCACGCGCTACGAGCGCTCGCGGATCGCCTATCGCACCGCCGAGATCCTCAGGAGCCGCGCCGACGCGATCTCGGACCTCATCACCGCCGAAAGCGGCCTCTGCAAGCAGGACACGCTCTACGAGGTCGGCCGGGCCTGCGACGTGTTCACGTTCGCCGGCAACGCGGCGCTGGTCGACGACGGCCAGGTGTTCTCCTGCGACCTGACGCCCCACGGCAAGTCGCGCAAGGTCTACACGCTGCGCGAGCCGCTGCAGGGCGCGATCAGCGCGATCACCCCGTTCAACCACCCGCTGAACCAGGTCGCGCACAAGGTCGCGCCGGCAATCGCCACCAACAACCGGATGGTGCTGAAGCCCTCCGAGAAGACGCCGCTGTCGGCGCTCCTGCTTGCCGACGTCCTCTACGAGGCGGGGCTGCCGCCCGGGATGTTCGCGGTCGTCACCGGCGAGCCACGCGAGATCGCCGACGAGATGCTGACCAACCCCGACGTCGACCTCGTCACGTTCACCGGTGGCGTCGCGGTCGGCAAATACATCGCGGCCAGGGCCGTCTACAAGCGGCAGGTGCTGGAGCTTGGCGGCAACGACCCGATCATCGTGATGGAGGACGCGGACCTCGACGAGGCCGCGACGCTCGCGGCCGCGGGCTCGTACAAGAATTCCGGCCAGCGGTGCACGGCGGTCAAGCGCATGCTGGTGCAGGCACGGGTGGCCGACGCGTTCGTCGAGCGCCTCGTCGCCCGCACCAGCGCGTGGCGGTACGGCAACCCGACGGACCCGGAGGTCGAGATGGGCACGGTGATCGACGTGGCGGCGGCGACCCACTGCGAGACCCGGGTCAACGACGCCATTGCCCGCGGTGCGAAGCTCCTCGCCGGCAACGTCCGGCAGGGGGCGCTGTATGCACCGACCGTGATCGACCACGTCGACCCGGAGATGAACGTCGTCCGGACCGAGACCTTCGGTCCCGTGTCGCCGGTGATCCGCTTCGACACGATCGAGGACGCGATCCGCATCGCCAACGGCACCGCCTACGGCCTGTCGTCGTCGGTGTGCACCAATCGGCTCGATTACGTGACACGTTTCGTCGCCGAGCTGCACGTCGGCACCGTCAACGTACGCGAGGTGCCCGGCTATCGCCTCGAGCTTACCCCCTTCGGCGGGATCAAGGATTCCGGCCTCGGCCACAAGGAAGGCGTGCAGGAGGCAATGAAGAGCTTCACCAACGTCAAGACGTATTCGCTGCCGTGGTGAAGGACGTGAAAGTAGGGTCAGACTCGACTTTTCGGAGCTCGCCGGCTGCCTGTGCGACAGGTTCGCCAAAAGTCGAGTCTGACCCTACTTTCACTGCTTTCGCGACTCTCGCCGATCCCAATGCCTCGGCCGAGGGCGACGTGAACCTCTCGCCACGCCGGCGCGCGTACGAGGCGCGCCACGTCGGGCCTGAGACGCGCGCACTCCTCGATCGCGACGCGGCGAGCTTCCTGCACCAGTCGCTGTCCACGCCGTGCTTCGACGCGCTGGTCGAGGCCGAGGGCATCTGGCTCAAGGATGTCGAGGGCCGGCGCGTCATGGACTTCCACGGCAACAACGTGCATCAGGTCGGCTACCGCCACCCGCACGTGGTCGCCGCGGTGAAGCGGGCGCTCGACACGCTGCCGTTCTCGCCGCGCCGGTTCACCAACGCCCACGCGGTCGAGCTCGCGGAGAAGCTCGCCGCGCTCGCCCCCGCCCCGCTCGGCAAGGTGCTGTTCGCGCCCGGCGGCACGCTCGCGATCGGCATGGCACTGAAGCTCGCGCGCGTGGCCACCGGGCGCCACAAGACGATCTCGCTGTGGGACAGCTTCCACGGGGCATCGCTCGACGCGATCTCGATCGGCGGCGAGGCCGTGTTCCGCAAGGGCATGGGGCCCCTGCTGCCGGGCGCCGAGCACGCGCCGCCCTGCGATCCGCGCGACTGCCGGTTCGGCTGCGCCGGGACGTGCGACGCGCGCTGCGCGGAGTACATCGCGTACGTGCTGGACAAGGAGGAGGACGTCGCGGCGGTCGTCGTCGAGACCGTGCGCTGCACCGACGTGCAGATTCCGCCGCCAGCCTACTACCGGATCCTGCGCGAGGCCTGCGACCGCCACGGCGCGATGCTGATCCTCGACGAGGTTCCGATCGCGCTGGGCCGCACCGGCAGGATGTTCGCGTTCGAGCACTACGACGTCGTTCCCGACATGGTCGTGCTCGGCAAGGGACTGGGCGGCGCGGTGTTCCCGATGGCGGCGCTCGTCGCGCGGCGCGACCTCGACGTCGCCGCCGAGCGCGCGCTCGGCCACTACACGCACGAGAAGAGCTCCGTGGGATGCGCGGCGGCGCTCGCCACGCTCGAGGTGATCGAGCGCGAGCAGCTGTGCGAGCGGTCGCGGCGGCTTGGCGAGCGCGCCCTTGCGAGGATGCACGCGCTGCGCGCGGCGCACCCGCTGGTCACCGGCGTCCGCGGGCTGGGCCTGCTCCTTGGCGTCGAGCTCGTACACCCCGACGGCGCGCCGGCACGGGACGAAGCCGAGCGTACGATGTACGAGTGCCTCGCCCGCGGGCTCTCGTTCAAGGTCGGGCAGGGCAACGTGCTCACGCTGTCGCCGCCGCTCGTGATCGACGAGGCCGACCTCGACCGGGCCTTTGACATCCTCGACGCCGCGCTTGCCGCGGTGGAAGCCGGTTCGGACGCGTAGAACGCATGCAGACACTGCTCAACCTGCTGGCCGGCGTCGCGCTGCTCGTCTGGGGCACGCACAACGTCCGCGCCGGCATTCTGCGCCTCTACGGCGGGCCGTTGCGCCGTCTGCTCCGCCGCAGCGTCAACCACCGCGGCACGGCGTTCTTCGCGGGACTGGCCGTGACCGGCCTCCTGCAGAGCAGCACCGCGACCGCGCTGATCGTCGCCGCGTTCGCAGGCCAGGGGCTGATCGCCACCGCGCCCGCGCTCGCGGTGATGCTCGGGGCCGACGTCGGCACGTCGCTCGTCACGCTGGTGCTGTCGCTCGAGTTCAACTGGCTCGCACCGATCCTGATCGTCTCCGGAGTCACGCTCTACCTGCGCCAGCAGGACACGCCCTACGGGCGCTTCGGCCGCATCCTGATCGGCCTCGGCCTGATCATGTTCGCGCTGCAGTGGATCCGCACGGCGACGCAGCCGATGGTCGACACCGCCGGCGTCAAGGTGCTGTTTTCCACGCTGACCGGCGACGTGCTCCTCGACATCCTGGTCGCTGCCATCGCCGCCGTGGTCGTGTATTCGAGCCTCGCCGTCGTGCTGCTCGTCGCGACGCTGGCCTCGCTCGGGGTCATCGGACTGCCGGTGGCGCTGGGGCTGGTGCTCGGCGCGAACCTCGGCAGCGGCCTGCTCGGCATGCTGTCCACGCTGCAGGCCGAGTCGGAGGCGCGAAGGGTGACGCTCGGCAACTT
>Ga0209450_10001921_pt1 | contig 10480 bp, 7 predicted proteins | sample FrelakmetLWP11LW_FD_187149 | JGI IMG/M metagenome (GOLD analysis project Ga0209450, IMG submission 187149) | Freshwater lake sediment microbial communities from the University of Notre Dame, USA, for methane emissions studies - LWP11 LW (SPAdes)... | ecosystem: Environmental > Aquatic >... | reverse complement strand
ATCCATGGCCCGCGGAACTCGTTGATGAAGTAATTCATCTGCCCGGTGATCCAGTTTCCCCGGCCGTCGTCCCAGCCGACAAAACGATCCGCCGTAGCATCCCAGCCGAAGAAAAAGGTGCCGGTCTTGGGGTCGAAAAGATGGGAATAGCCCTCTTTTTGAAGCTCGATGAAGCGCTCCATCTCCTCCCTCAAGCCGGCGACCTTCGGATCATTCCGGATCTCGGGCCGCAGGAGCGCACCGACCGACTTGGCGAGAGAGGAGGTGAGATTGACGTTGTCGCCGAATATGATCGTGACAACCCGTTGATCAAGGAGCCCCATGATTCTGGATTTGAGGGGGTCATGCGCATAGGGAGCAAGGACCCCGTCAAAGAACGCTGCGCCATATTTCTCGGTTCGGCGAATTCGCCCCTTTCTGCCGTTGTCTTCTTCCAGGATCCAGCCCTTTTGCACCAAGGCCCGCCAGACCGCGTGGCCCGTGTGATCGCCAAAGGCGTCGAGGAATTTTCCCCTTTCAATCGACTCCAGGAGAGGGCCGGTTCTTTTCCCTCCTTCCAGACCCAGGAAATTGACCAGCAGCCCCTTGGCCGCAAGGGATGGGTTCCTCTGATCTTCCCGCAGGTTCTTTACAGCGAGAGAGAGGCTGCTCATTGCCGATTCTCTGGAAAGATAAGGGTTGTCCGCATAGCCTGCGACGATGTTGGCCAGGAGCTCAATCCAAGTTCCGATGGCGGTGAGCTGGGTGAAGGAGCGAAGGAAAAGCCCCTTCTGAGGTTCCTGGTTCCAGCCCTCCGCCGGATATCCGGAAACAGGGTCCACGATCCCGTGAGCCGGGTCTACATACTGGAATGCGTTTTCCAGCAGGAGCCGCATGTGATTGTGGCTGGGAGGGACTTTCGGAGAAAGAAATCCCTGGCTGGTCTTTGCGGATAGACTTACATCTTGTTTTTCGCCGAAGCACGTCGACGGGGAATAGCACAATGCCGGCAACAGTGAAAAAACAAAAAGAAACAGCCGTAATGTTTTGTTTGCAGCACTCATGGGGGAGTGTAATTACCCAATATTCTTGCTAAGACGCTCGCCCTTTTTCCCGTAGATGAAATCTATACCATCAGATGACTCAGTCATCAAGCCTCACACTGCGCTGGATGCTGGGCTTTGCCTCCTCAGCACGCGGCCAGAGCTTCGGAAACCGATCTCTCGTCCTCTGAAGCGCACAAAACATCTAGACATCCTTTCCAATAAAGTCTATCCTTCAGTAATCATTCTTCAGGTCAACTTTCAGAAGACCCCTGACCTTCTGGAGATGGTGATGAAATTGCCCATTCGAAGGGTTTGAGAGTGAAGCCTCCGAGGGACGCGGGTTCCTTCCGGAGGCTTTTTAATTCGTCTGTTGCAGTCGTCAAACAAGGAGGCTTAGCAATGTCCAAACTCATCCATGGACCGAAAACCAAGGCTGCGGGGGACAAGAGACCAAAGGCCACGAGCCGCCGCCGTTTTCTCAAGGGCGCTGCGGTGACCGCCGCAGGCGCGGCCCTGGCCTTCCCGCAAATATCGAGGGCACAGACCGTAACCCTGAAGATGCAGACCTCCTGGAGTTCCGGGGATGTCTACCAGGACATGGCACGGCAGTATGTGGAACGGGTAGAGGCAATGTCGGGCGGCCGCCTCAAGATTAGTCTCTTTGCCATAGGCGCTGCGGTGGAGAGCTTCCAACTGCAGGAGGCTGTCCACAAAGGCGTGCTGGACGGCGCCCACACAGTGGCCGCCTACTGGTACGGCAAGCATAAGGCCGCATCGCTGTTCGGCACAGGCCCGGTCTTTGGCGCCAATGCCGCCCAGATGCTGGCGTGGATTCACCTCGGCGGGGGCAAGGAGCTGTACCGTGAGCTGGTACAGGACATCCTCAAGCTGAACCTGGTGGGCTTCTTCACGAATCCGTTTCCAACCCAGCCCTTGGGCTGGTTTAAGGAGGAGATCAAGAGCGCCGATCAGTTGAAGGGCCTCAAGTATCGCACCGTGGGCCTGGCGGCCGACGTCATGCAGGGCATGGGGCTGGAGGTGGTGCAACTGCCGGCGAGTGGCGTCATGCCCGCCTTCAAACGAGGCGTGATCGAGGCCTTCGAGTTCGCCAACCCGACCTCAGACCGCGAGCTCCGCGCCCAAGAGGTCTCCAAACATTACATGATGGGGAGCTACCATCAAGCGGCTGAGTTCTTCGAGATCATCTTCAACAAGGACAAATTCGAGTCCCTGCCCAAGGAGCATCAAGCCATCCTCGAGTATGGCGCCGAGGCGGCCAGCACCGCCAACTACGCCCTTGCGATGGAGCGCCACTCGAACGATTTGGAAACCCTCATCACGAAGGACGGCGTCAAAGCCTATCGCACGCCGCAGTCGGTCATGGAAGAACAGCTCAAGGCCTGGGATAAGGTCCTCAGCCAGATGATGAAGGATCCCTTCTTCAAGAAGGTGGTGGACAGCCAGAAGGCGTGGTCGCGCCGGGTGGGGTTTTATGAACTCATGAACACGGCCGACTACAATCTCGCGTACAAGCACTACTTCCCGGAGCGGATCACTTTCTAGACTGTGAACTTCGGATTTGCACCATGAAACTTCTTAACCGTCTTAGCGTCCGTGCCTGTCTCGTCCTGGCCTTTGTCGGCATCAGCGGTTTCGCCGTGCTCGCGACCGTGGCAGCGATGTACAGTTTCCAGCGGGTGCAAACGCTTCTGGACAAGATTACCGAAGAGCGGGTTCCTACGGCTTTAACGGCTCAGAAACTCTCCTCACGGGTGGGGAGAATCCTGGCCGAAACGCCGACCCTGCTTGCGGCCGGCACCCCGGTCGAGCGTTCGCAAATCTGGACCAGGATCAGCGCCGAGATCGAGGCGATCGATGGCCTGTTGCTTTTGCTCCGAGACCGCGGGTTTCCTGCCGACACCCTGGCGTCATTGAATCATGTTCTGGATTCGTTGCGTTCCAATTTGTCCTCCCTGTACACCCTGGTGGGCGAGCGCATCGTGCTTGCCAAGACAAAGGCCATCGCGCTGGAGGAGATGCTCAAGGAGCATGAAGAAACCATGGCGGTGTTAGGGCCCTGGATCATCAATGTGAACAACGATGTCCGGCGCCTGCGAACCGCCGTCAATGATTCAAGTCTTCCTGCGGCAGAGCGGTCGACCTCTGAGAGGGAGTTGATCGCGTCGCTGACCCTGCTCACGTCGCTGCAGCAGATCTTACAGGGCGTCACTGAGGTTCACGCAAGCCTTTTGGGAGCGGCCTCCGCCGAAAAGCCGGATCGCCTCGACTTGCTGACGCTTCGTACCCGGTGGTCGATGGAAGCCCTCGGCACACTGGCAACGGTCGTCGGAGCACAGCCAAGGCAGCTTATTCTCGCCGAACTCGAGTATTTCCGGCGGTTGGCAGAAGGTGAAAACAACATCCCTTCTCTGCGGGCTCGGGAACTCGAGCTCATAGGCCGCGGCGAAGCCGTACAGCGCGAGAACGCCCTTTTATCAAGAGATCTGAGCGAATCGGTGGAACGGGTCGTCCGAAACACCCAAATGGACATCTCCCAGGCGACCTCCCAGGCCCACGCCGTGCGAACGGGAATCAGCATCACCCTCATCCTCATTGTGTCGCTGAGCCTGGCGAGCTCCGTCCTGATCGTGTGGCTCTATGTGGGCCGCAACCTGGTCGCCCGTCTAACCGCACTGAGCAACAGCATGATGGAGATTGCGGGCGGCAATCTCAGGACGCCGCTGCCGCCCGCGGACAGCGACGAGATCGGCCGCATGGCAGCGGCGCTCGCCGTGTTTCGCGACACGGCTGTCGAAGTCGAGGAGAAGAACCTCCGCGAAATCGCCGAGACACGCCAACGTTTGGTAGATGCCATCGAGAGCATTTCGGAAGGCTTCGCGCTGTACAACAAAGAGGACCGGCTGGTGCTGTCGAACAGCAGGTACCGGGAATTGATGTATCCCGGCATGGATGACGTGTCACAACCCGGTGTGTCTTTCGACAGGATCATCCGGGCGGCCGTGGAGCGCGGTTTGGTCAGCGAAGCAGAGGGACGCATCGACGAGTGGATCGCGGAGCGATTGGCCCAACACCGCGATCCCAAGGGCCCGCACGTGCAACGGCGGGGCAAGGACCGATGGATCCAGATCAGCGAGCGGAAAGCAGCAGACGGCGACACTGTTGCCGTTTACACGGACATCAGCGAGCTGAAGCAGCATGAGACTGAGCTGGCGAAACTCGTGGAGGAGCTCGAGGTGGCTCGCGATAATGCGATGGAGGCCGATCGGGTGAAGAGCAAGTTCCTCGCCAACATGAGCCACGAGCTGAGAACCCCTCTGAACGCCATTCTCGGGTATACCGAGCTGATCCTTGACAAGATCTACGGTGACGTGCCCGAAAAGATCCAAGAGGCCCTGGAACGAGTGGGAAAGAATGGGCGTCATCTCCTCAGCCTGATCAATGATGTTCTTGATATTTCCAAGATCGAAGCGGGCCAACTTAAGCTTTCGCTCAATGAATATTCGATGAAAGAGGTGATTCAAACGGCATTGACCTCGGCTGAAGCTTTGGCCTTGGAAAAAAATCTCGATTTGAAGGTTGCAGTCCCTGATGATTTGACAAAAGGCGTGGGGGATGAACAGCGCATTGTCCAGGTGCTTTTGAATCTCCTCGGAAATGCGATCAAGTTCACCGACCAGGGGGAAGTTCGAGTGGAGGTGAGCGTTTCCAATGAAACGTTCTTGGTCGCCGTGTCGGATACGGGGCCCGGGCTCTCGGAGGCGGATCAGAAAATGATCTTCGAGGAGTTCCAACAGGCTGACGGATCCAGCACCAAGAAAAAGGGCGGAACCGGCCTCGGTCTCTCCATCGCAAAAAGGATCGCCGAAATGCACGGAGGCCGCATAGGGGTGGAGTCCGTCCTTGGGAAGGGCTCGACGTTTTCTTTTTCCCTGCCGGTACGAGTCGAAAAGCAAAGGAAGCCATGATGAGCAAGGTGATTTTGGTGGTTGAAGACCAGGAGGACAACAGGCGGATCATGCATGATCTGCTCACGAGCAAGGGCTATGACGTGATCGAGGCCGTCAATGGATTCGACGGGGTGAACGCGGCTGAGACCCGCCGGCCGGATCTGATCCTGATGGACATCCAGTTGCCCGGCATGGACGGATATGAGGTGACGCGGCGGATCAAGGCGAATCCCGAATTGAGAAAGATCCCGATCATCGTGGTGACCTCCTATGCTCTGAGCGGAGACGATCTGAAAGCTTTTGAGGCGGGTTGCGATGCTTATGTGGCAAAGCCCTTCAGCCCGCGCAAGCTCCTGGAGAAAATCCACGAGTATCTCCCGTGAAGATGGAGCAAGCCGAACATGAGAACGCCGCCGCTCATCCTGATCGTCGATGACAATCCCACGAACCTCGATATCCTCCGGGCTCGCCTTGCGGCCCACAACTACCAGATCCTCACTGCGGCAGACGGCGAGGCCGGCCTGGCCATGGCCAGAGAGAAGCAGCCGGACTTGATCTTGCTCGACATCATGATGCCGAAGATGGACGGCATTGAAGTCTGCCGCCGGCTCAGGGCCGATTCCTCTCTGCCCTTTATGCCCATCATCATGGTCACAGCCAAAGCGGATTCGAAAGATATTGTGGCCGGTCTTGAGGCAGGCGGTGACGAATACCTGACCAAGCCGGTGGACCACGCCGCCCTGGTGGCCAGGGTCAAGTCCATGCTCAGGATCAAGGAGCTTCATGATACGGTCTCAGACCAGGCGGCTCGACTGCAAGAGCAGTCGGCTGAGCTTTCCCAGTGGAATCGGACGCTCAAGGTCAAGATTGAGGAACAACTCATGGAGCTGGAACGGGTGGGGCGTCTGAAGCGCTTTCTTTCCCCCCAGCTTGCTGAAGTGATCGTTTCCTCGGGAGAGGAGAAAGTCCTTGAGAGCCATCGACGAGAAGTGACCGTCGTTTTTGTCGATTTGCGCGGGTTCACGGCCTTCTCAGACGCCGCAGAGCCTGAGGAGATCATCAGTTTTCTGAGGGACTATCACGCTGAAATGGGTCGACTTATCTTTCAGTTTCAAGGGACGCTGGAGCACTTTGCTGGAGACGGAATCATGGTCTTCTTCAATGATCCGTTTCCTACGGAGGACCACACGCACAAGGCGGTGTGCATGGCCGTTGAAATGCAAGCCAGGGTAAGAGACCTGCGCCCCGGATGGCTCAAGAAAGGCTATGACTTGCATCTGGGAGTGGGGATAGCCGCCGGATATGCGACCATAGGCACCATTGGTTTTGAGGGGCGAAGGGACTACGCAGCCGTGGGCAAGGTCACGATCCTCGCCTCTCGCCTTTCCTCAGAGGCGAATGGAGGTCAGATTTTGACTGACCAAAAGACGCTCAGTAAAGTGGAGCATTGGGTTGAGGCTGAACTCTTAGGGGAGGTGCAGCTCAAAGGATTCAGCCGACCGGCGACCGTATTCAACATCTTGGGGCTCAAGACGTGATTCATTTTTTGATTAACTCCAAGGCGATCTTCCTCAGTTCGTTGTCGGCGAGGCTTTCAAGTTTCTTCTTGACCACCCGCGAGTAATACTCCCTCTCTGTCTTTGACAGCTGATCTCCTTTGAGCTTCTTCAGCGTATATTACTTCTTCTTTTGATGAGCGACTTCTGGAGTGCAGGAGGGGCGAGCTTGTGAACTTCTACCCGATCGACGTGCTTCACTGCTTTCAGCGCAAAGTCATACACGTCGCGCTGAAGGCAGATCAGAGGATCTTCGGCCGGAAAATAATCTTTTTTGCCCCGGAGGAAACGCTGGGTGGTCTGATGAAACACAATCTCACGCAGCGCTTCGTTGTGGTCGTAGGACCCATTGCCCAGGAGGTGAGAGAGATAGCGGACACACCACTCGTCTTCCGGCGCTATCTCCTTGGCCTCCCAGCCCATGGCCACGAGGCTCACAGTATCCGGCCTCTTGGAGAGGATGTATTGGGCCGTCGGTCTGGCGAGGGCATAACTTCCCAGCAATACCTCGTCGGCCACGTTGAGCGCCAGAAGAGCGCCCTGGACGCCCGAGCTCGTCCTCTGAAGAACGGTCCGTCCTTTGAAAAACGAAGGGTCTTTCCGGAGAATCTCGCTGGGCGAGTTTCCAAGGTCAAACCCTTTTATGGGAATGCCGCTGATTTCGCCCACGAGGATGAGATCCTTGTCCTTTTCTTTCAAAGCAAAGGCCTGTTCAGGGGTTGCAATCAGGAAAAGCTTCTCAACGCCCATGGACAAGAGGAGGGGGGCGCAGGTGAAGGCGCGAAACACATCAATGATCACTGCCACCCCTCTGGCTTCAAGTGCACCGTTGTACAGACTGTCACAAATGATTCTCATGAGTCTAATTTCTCCTAGTTCCGTTCACGCGGGTTTACACGGTTGCCGTCATTCCAGCGGAAGCCGGAATCCAAGGAGATGGCCTGGTTTCCGTGTCAAGCACGGAAGGACATTCAATCGACCCCTGCTTGCAGCATGGTAGTTCTTGTTTTCCCTCCATCCTGCAGGCCAGTCTTCCCTTGCCAGGAGGGACCGCTAGGCATAGAAGCTTGATACAGATGTGCAAGAATCGCTCACTTGTGCAAGACTTTCTTCTTACTCATGAAGCAGGATAAAGTCAACGCTCCTCAATCCTCGCCCGATGCTGCGGCAAACGGAACTTTGCCCGGAATCGTTACGCCCGAGAGCTCCTCTGATGTGATCGTCATCGCAGCAGGGATTGTGGGCTCCATGATTGCGCGGGAACTGAGCCGTTTCAAGGGCCGCTTCGCCCTGCTGGAGAAGGAGCCGGCCTCAGGATTCGGCGTTTCCAAGGCCAACGTTTCCATGCTCCATTCCCCTCTCATGTTCCCTTCCGGCCCCTTGAGACGCAGGCTCGCGTACAAGGCCGCAGAGCGGTACCGAAGACTCGCCAAGGATCTGGACCTCGTTCCCCTGGAAGTCGATGAGATTTTCGTCGCCTTTGATCAGGGCCAGCTGGAAAAGGGGCAGGCTTTCCGGATCGGGGCCGAAAAGGACGTCCTGGGGGAAGTCTTCCCTACGGGATCTGCCATTTCGTTTATGTGAGCACGAATTTCGAGGAGGACGTGGAGGTCGCCAAAATGGCGGGAGCCAGGATGATCGGGGAGGTGGCTCATATCCCTGCGCAGTTCGGGTAACGCGTGGTGGCGTTTTTCCGGGCTCCGGGCGGGTGGAACTTCGAATTCCTGAGAATCATCCGCAACCTTGTTCCCGAAGTCATGTGATCTAGAGAGGAGGGAGGAAGGACCACTCAAGGCGGTTCTCAGCGGAAAGGGAAGCGATTTGCGCTCCTTTCCTCTTTTCATCCTGGTTGGGGAAGTCGGTTCTGGAATGGGCGCCTCGCGTCTCCTCTCTGCGCAGTGCTGCTTCTAAGATCACCCTGCCGGTCAGAAGCCCCTGGCGAAGATCCAGAATTCGGGACACGTCGAGGGGAGAAGGTCCCGGGTGAAAGGCCTTCACCTCTTCCTCCAGCTGGTCCAAGCGCCGCAGGCCTTCAACGAGGCCGGCTTTTTCACGAAAGATGCCCCCGCATTCCCAAAGGATTTGACGCAGACTCTGTTTGAACTCGCGAGCAGGAGAAAGGGACCGCGAAGTCGGCGAAAAAGCAGGAATCAGGGCCTCCAGCCTGCCAAAAAGTGTTCTCTCCAAAGAATCCCTTTTCTCAGCGGCCCATGAGGCGGCGGACTTGCCCGCCCTGGCGCCGAAGACAATGCACTCGCTCAGCGCGTTGCCGCCGAGCCGATTGGCGCCGTGCAGCCCACCCACGACCTCTCCGGCTGCAAACAGACCTGGGACGCCTGTGCTGCATTCAGGAGTGATGGAGATGCCGCCCATCATGAAGTGAGCCGCCGGAGCGACCTGCAGGGGTCGCTCCCGGGCGGGGAAAATCCGGTTCACATAGTTCCAGTTGGCGGAGTTCAAGTAATCGCGGGAAAGGCCTTGGACCGGGGCTCTCGTCAGGTCGAGGTAGACCTTTTGCCCCAGCTCATGGATTTCGCGGAACAGGGCCTGGGCGAGCCGATCGCGAGCTCTCGATGCAGCAGGCCTCTCGTGGATCTGATATTTTTCGAGAAGGTTCTCCCCGAGGTCATTGACAAGATGTCCCTGATCGGCAACTCCCGGCATGATGAGAACTGCCGGCCGGCCCGGTTCGGCAGCGGCCAGGGAATAGAACTGGACGAACTCCATGTCCCGGAGCTTTGCCCCCGCATTCAGGGCAAGGGCATAGCCGTCCCCGGTGATCCGCTGAGGGTTGTCGTGTCGGAGGTAGAGGGCGCCGGCACCGCCGCTGGACAGAACAACGGCCTTGGATGCGAGCCCTATCCAGAGTCCCTTGTTGAAGTCATAGGCGAGGGTTCCTACGCCCCAAGCCCCGTCCGGCGTGAGGCTGCAGGCCACGAGGGGGCTAAGGAAACGCACTCCCGCGCGGCGGGCCTGATCCAGAAGGGTTCTTGTGATTTCCCGGCCAAACGCCGGGGCAGCCCCCTGAGCCATGGCATAGCCCGAGGAAATGCTCACCTTCATTCCCCAGGCGGCCAACTCCTGTATGCGTCGAGGGGCTTCTGAAACAAAGGTTTCGACGAGATCAAGTTGGTTGATTCCCCGGCCGGATTCAAGAGTCCTGGCCAGGTGCTCTTCCTGGGAGAGGCCTCCCAGAGCCGCCCCGAGTGCTCCTCCACTCAGAAGGGTGCAGGTGCCTAACCCGGGAGGGGACTTGCTGATGACCAGAACGTCTGCACCGGCCTGCCTGGAAGCGATGGCTGCCCGAAGACCGGCGGCACCATTGCCGATGACCAGCACGTCGCTAGAGATCTTCTCCATATAGCTGTGAAGACTCCCTTATTATCCGTTGTGTAGGTGGTTTCGAAGAAGCCCGGCGAATTGATGACCACGTTCGTCAAATTGTGGAAGGTCAGGAATTCCTTTGAGCTGAACCGGGCAAAAGGCCCGTTGAAAGTCTTCATTCCCCTCAGAGAATGTTCATTCCCGGACAGAGAAGGCTTGCCCCACTGGGAACCCGAAGGACTGTGAAACATGGAAAATGAAACACTCCACTCCTGTCTTTAAAATCACCCCCTCCCTATCTCCTAAGCCCGCATCCCTATGACGGATGTGGTTCCCTTTGTCAATCTTTTTCTCGCGTCGATCTCTCCAGCAGGCTGGCGGCGGTGTCCTCATCCGTGATGAGAACGTTGAGAAGTTTGCCCTTGAGGGCGCCAAGGATCCCCTCCACTATTTCCCGCCCTACACCGACACCGATCTTGTGGTTAATCTTTCTGAGCTCATCCAGGTTCAACCCAATGGGGCGATCATCCAGCTCGTTCCAGCATTCCCGTCCGTTGGCGTCCGAAGGGTCGGAGCTCACGACGACCTGGGCTTTGCCCTCGAGAAG
>Ga0209450_10001920_pt1 | contig 10486 bp, 3 predicted proteins | sample FrelakmetLWP11LW_FD_187149 | JGI IMG/M metagenome (GOLD analysis project Ga0209450, IMG submission 187149) | Freshwater lake sediment microbial communities from the University of Notre Dame, USA, for methane emissions studies - LWP11 LW (SPAdes)... | ecosystem: Environmental > Aquatic >... | reverse complement strand
TCCGTGATGGGCATCGATATCAATATAAGCCACTCTCTTCCCACGGCTTAAAAGTCTCATAATTCCAATCACGGGATCATTAATAAAACAGAATCCAGAGGCCCTTGACCTGAGCGCATGGTGAAGTCCACCCGCGATGTTGAAGGCTATCTCTCCCTTTCCATCTGCTACAAAATCAACTGCCTGAAGCGTTGCTCCGGTCACCAGAAGGGACCAATGATAAAGACCAGGGAAGATGGGGTTATCTCCTGGCCCCAGTCCATACAAATAAGCATCTCCTACTAAAAAACCTTCACTCCCTTGCTTCAATATATTTAGATATTCCTGACTATGAAAAATGGCTAATGTCTCTTCTTCTGTTTTGAGGGTAGGAATGAACTGAACCGAAGGAAGGTCCAGGAGTCCATAGGCTTTGATCAGTTCGTAGGTCAGTTTAAGCCTTATCACCCGAAGGGGATGAGTAGGTCCATAATCATAATCGAGATAGGCATTGGTATAGATGAAGGCGGTGTTCATGATAGTGTGTTAACTTTGGACTCTTAATTTCCCCATTTAAGACTTAACAAGATAGCTTCTGAACTTTATCTTGATACCAAACTTTTTTCAAGGTCTTTGAGAACTTCTTTAATCGTATCAATAATTACTATCTATTCTAATGGCGTTAAAACCTAAATTGAGGCAAAAGGTCTCGCTTAAATTATAGTAAAAGAAAAAACGTTGCTTGTGAATTTTATTTTATTGACAAAATCGATAAAAAAACTAACATTGGAAATTGATATGAGCGTACCTTAAACTCCTATTCTTTTTTCCATTTAAGGCTAAACCGTTCTTTATTTGGAGAAAGAAATGGAAAGAGATTTAAAAAGCCTGGTCTTCAATACAGCGAAGCCAGGCTTTATTTTTTGGTTTGCAGAGAAACTTTTGATCGTAAGCCATTATTTTCTTAACCTCATTTAAAATGACCATTCTTGGTTGAAAGGAGGTTTTTATTCTTTCCTCATTTACCCCGTTTGAAAGCCCAATTAATCATGGTACGAATGTAAAAAGAAGAGATTTATTCAATAATAAAGCTAAGACTAAAACCTCACCTTTTCTAACGGGGTTTACGACCCGCTTTCATAATTTTATCTGGTTCTTAATCTTCACCTTCACTCTCTATACAACCCCTTACCTTGAGAATCTTCTTCCTTACGAAATCAACCTTTCCTTTCCTGAGGCAGAGGCCGCCGAAGCCCAACAAGAAACCCAGCAAGAGGTGACATCGTCAAAGACTCCGGAGCAGGATCCAAACTTTGATGGAACCTATAAGCCAGATTCTTCAGCACCTTCCGCTCCTGAAGGGGTTGTTGCCGCAGGATCGGATACGACAGAATCGAAAAGCCTGGATACTCCAACTGCCTCCCTGAAAGTGGACGAGTTCACAGGGGCAGCCCACATGAGCTATCCTATTGTTGTTCCTCCCGGAAGGAGCGGGTTATCCCCCCAGCTCTCGATCAATTACACGAGCACAGGCGGCAACGGTTGGTTAGGAGTTGGCTGGGACCTTCCCGTGGGATACATCCAGAGAAGAGGTCCGAGAAAAGCTGTTCCCAAATATGATGACACCAAAGATGTCTATGAACTTAACCTCGGGGGTTCTTCCCAGGAACTTGTCCCAATTGGAAGTGATGAATACCGGTTAAGGATTGAGGGGGCATTACTTAAAATCAAATACAATTTATCTGGAAACTATTGGGAGGTTTGGGACAAATCCGGCGCCAAGATGAGATTCGGTTATTCGGCAGCTACAAGAATTGGTAAAGTTCGAGCCCCTGCTCTCAAAAATGATACTTACCGGTGGTGCCTAGACCGGGTTGAAGATCCGAGAACAAACTACATGGAGTTTATATATTGGAAAGATGAGGAGCAGATCGAGGGTCAGTGGGTGACCAACCAGATCTATCTCCAGGAGATAAAATATAATGGCCAGGTAAGCGGATCTCTTCCGCACAATCACAGGGTTATCTTCAATCTTGAGTCTTCGAATCGGACAGACCCTGTTTACAACTACCGGGGAGGGTTCAAGATACTTACCCGGAAAAGACTCTCCACTATAGAAGTCAAGACAAACGACACCCTGGTGAGAAAGTATCAGATTCAGTATAAAGAGCCTTACTCAGATCCAGCCAAATACAATGTGAGATCCCTGCTCTCCCAGTTCACACTCTTCGGGAATGATGCGGTGAGCAGCCTTCCTCCAGTGAAGTTCACTTACCAAGCCCTGGATAACAGCCCCGGTAATACTAATAAAGGCTTTGGAACTGCGCAAGAGGTGTTTAGCTGGCCCAATCCCAGTGCCTGGAGCAACGTTAATGGAAACTACATACAGAATACCAGCCACCTCGGTATGGGAATTTATACCGATGTGATAGACATGAACGGGGATGCATTGCCCGACAGGGTAGTATTCGCCAAAGACTCTCCCCTTAACATTTGGACAGTCTACCTTAACAATGGTGCTGGATTTGACCAGGGCACGAGTTGGCTCAATCCCAGCTTTTGGGACAATGTGAATGGAAACTACATAAAAAATACCAGTTGGTGGGGCTTTGGAACTTATACCGATGTGATAGACATGAACGGGGATGGTTTGCCGGATAGGGTAGTGTTTGCCAAAGACCGCCCTTTTGACTGCTGGACAGTCTACTTCAGCAATGGTACTACTGGGTTTGGTGAAGGCGAGAGTTGGCATAATCCCAGTGTTTTTGGCCGTGTGGATGGAAACTATATAAAAAATACGAGTACAATCGGTTTAGGAACTTATACCCATGTGATTGACATGAACGGGGATGGATTGCCTGACAGAGTAGTATTGGATAAGGATTCCCCCTATAATACTTGGACAGTCTACTTTAACGATGGTACAAAGTTTGGCCCAGGAGAGGATTGGCCCAACCCCAGTATCTGGAGCAACATTAATGGGAACTACATACAAAATACCAGTAACGTCGGTTTGGGAGTCTATACCCATGTGATTGACATGAATGGGGATGGATTGCCGGACAGGGTGGTATTCGATAAGGAATCCCCATATGACACCTGGACAGTCTACTTTAACAACGGTAAAGGATTTGAGAAAGGGGTGAATTGGCCTAATCCCAGTATCTGGAGCAGCGTTAATGGAAACTATATCCAAAACACGAGTAACGTCAAGCTGGGAACTTATACCCATGTGATTGACATGAACGGGGATGGATTGCCCGACAGAGTAGTATTCGATAAAGACGAACCCTATAACACCTGGACAGTCTACCTTAACAACGGCTCTGGGTTTGGACCTCCATTGGGTGTGGATTGGCCTAACCCCAGTGCCTGGAGCAGCGTTAATGGAAACTATATACAGAATACCAGTAACGTCGATTTGGGAACTTATACCGATGTGATAGACATGAACGGGGATGGACTGCCGGACAGGGTGGTCTTTAACAAGGATTGTGATCCACCTAATTGCCCCTGGTCTGTCTACTTCAATAAAGGCCCGTTTCCTGACCTTCTTTCAAAGATGGAGAATGGGATCGGAGGGACAATTGAAATCAGCTACCTTCCATCCACCGCCTATGAAGACGCGGGTGGGAACAAGGTCAATAAGATTCCCTTCGTTGTTCAAACCGTGAATTCCTATACCGAGAAAGACGGGAGAGATAATTCCTATACCCATAAGTATTTTTACTCTGAGGCTTCATATGATCCTGTCGAGGCGGAATTCAGTGGTTTCAGGAAAGTGATGGCGTACCAGATGTTTGATGCCGAAGCATATGAATCCATGACCGATACCACGTTTCATCAGGATTACTTCAGAAAGGGCAAGGTTGAGAGACAGATTCTAACCTCCAAAGAGGGGCATACGAGGCAAGTGGATAATGTCTGGGTTGCCCAAGACAATGGAAACGGGACGAAATTTCCACGTCTCGATGAAACCAAATCGACCATCACGGACACGGGAGCCCCATCATTCAATCATGCCAGTAAGTATTTCTATGACCCATATTTCAATGTCAGCACTGAGAATAAAGGCACATACGTTGGGCTCAATTTTACTCTTGATATTGAGAGCAACTTTGAATATACTACCTGCACCTCCATTCTCTCGAAGCCCACAAAGATCACCGTGAAAAATGGTTTCAACCAAATTGTCAGCCGGAAATGGACAGACTACGACTGCAATACTGGTAACCCTACAACGGAAGAAGTTTGGAAAAGTGACTCACCCTGCCCAATAGGTGTAGACTGTACCACGCGGAATTCAAACAACCCAGTAATTTCTTATCAGTATTATACTTCGGATGGGACCAACAACCTCTGGAAAATCACCGATCCGAGAAATTACACAACCACTTTGAATTATGAAGCCACCAAGACTCATGTCTATGAGACGATTAATTATCTTAATCATAAAACCACAACAGAATATGATCTTGGAACAGGGAATCTGAAGAAACTCATTCCACCCCACCTTCAGGAAACTTCCTATTTTATCGAAAACACCTATGATCAATTTGGAAGAAAGCTTCGTGAGATCCAGCCGGTGCCGATTGGAGGATGGACCGGGTATACCTACCCAAGCCTTTCTGATCCCGACAATCGATGGGGTGATCCCTACACACAACATGTACAGAAGCAGCAGCACGTTGTCGGAGGACCCTCTATCCTCGAACATTATACTTCCAGCTACTTCGACGGAATGGGTCGAACCTATTGGGTATCAAGCACTGGTCCTGATGGTAAATCCATCATTACAGAAACCCAATTTGATACCATGGGAAGAGTCTGGAAAAAGTTCAACCCCCGTTTCAACACCGATCCGCCTCCCTACCCTTACACTGAGTTTGCATATGATGGTCTCTCCCGGGTCATTGAGACTGCGATTCCAGATGACCATGATCCTTCCGGATTTACCTATATCAACATGACCTACCAGGGTTTAAAAAAGGTCGTCACCAATCAGAGGGACTACTCAACTGCTTACGCTTACGATGTTTATCAGAGGCTTGTGAAGGTTGAGGAACCTACCACGCCAACAACGACCTTTACCGAATACAGTTATGATACCCTTGGAAATCTCACCCAGGTGAGGGCGGCGAAGGACGCCTCAGGGAACGACCTCTTGGGGGCGCCAATAACCACGACCATGACCTATGACAGTCTCTCTAAAAAGAGAACCATGATCGATCCGGATATGGGCTCCTGGGAATACGATTACGACAAGTCAGGGAATCTCACGTATCAGAGAGATGCCAAAAGCCAGACCATTACTTTTGACTATGACGGTCTCAATCGCCTATGGCATAAATACTATCCCGACCGCACCGTCACCTTTACCTATGATGACCCAGCAGTTCCCAATTCAAAAGGTAAGCTCACCAAGGTCTCTGATCCTGGCCCTTCTGCAAATCCGCTTCTGCAGGAGGATCTCGTCCTTGAATATGATCTCCCGCAAAGGGTGAAAAGTAGCCAGAAGAAGATTGGCACGGATCCCGCGAACTGGAAGACTTTCGAGAAAACCTATGATAGCGCAGGAAGAGTGATAAGCATTACATACCCCGGAAGCAGAACCTACAGCTATGAGTATGATGTTGCAGGGAATCTTCTTCATGTCAAGGAGAACGCTACTCATAACAACGTAATCGCGTATTCTAACTTCACCGCCTTGGGTCAACCCAGACAGGCTAATTTCTCTAATTCAGTCAGTACCACGTATAATTATTATGCTAAAACAGGGAAGCTTCATACCCTGCTCACACAGAAACCAGGGACTCCCGCCTATCAGAATCTGAACTATCAGCAGTATGACGGCAAGGGGAATATCATTAGCCTTGTCGATTCTGTGAACAATATTACCCACAGCTATATCTACGATTCCCTTGACAGACTTAGAGAAGCCAATGGAGGAGGAGCTTATCCCACTCAGTTCTACGATTATGACCGGATTGGAAATATCAAATCCAAGTCCGATGTTGAAAATGGAAACGAGTATATCTATACCTATGGCGCCAAGCCTCATGCTCTGAGGCAGGTCGGAAATGTCTCATTTCAATATGATAACAACGGCAATATGATCCAGAAAGCAATCTTGGGAGGCTTCACATGGGATATCGTTTACGATTGCGACAACAAACCTACATCGATAACCAAAGGAAGCACCACCGTTTCATTCACTTATGATGGCAATGGCCAGAGGGTGAAGAAGCAAAGCTCTGTCAGTGGGGAGACGTTCTACTTTGGAGAACTCTATGAAAAAAGAGGCGGAGTGGAGATCCTTCATCTCTTTGCGGGAAGCCGGCGAGTTGCCTCGATTCGAATAACAGATGGGAAGAATCAATTCTATCATTCCAATCATCTGGGTTCTGCCTCTTTCATTACAGATTCGAATGGAGATCCGAAGGAGAAGATCGAATATTATCCTTTTGGGACTTATAGAGATGTTGGAAGCCCAACAGGGACCTATGATTATGATCCCGACTTCCCTGATGTGTATTATACGTATACCGGCCAAGAGGATGATGACGACTTGGGTCTTTATAACTACGGGGTAAGGCTCTACGATCCTGTCCTTGGAAGATTTATTTCTCCGGACAGACTCGTTCAGGCTCCCGAGAATCCCCAATCCCTGAATCGTTACTCTTACTGTCTGAATAACCCCCTGATCTACGTGGACCCATCCGGGGAGTTCTTCATCATAGCTGCAATCATAGGGGCTGTGCTCGGAGGAGTAAGTTCGGCGATCCAGGGAGGAGATTTTGGTGATATCCTTAAGGGAATAGCAATTGGAGCTGTCTCCGGAGCAGTAGGAGGCGGGGTTGGCGGTATCGTTGCGGATTTGGCCAGTGGATTAGGAGAGGTTGGAGCTGCTGCAGTCGGTGGCGCAGCAGGAGGAATGGCTGGAGGGGCCACCAATGCTGCTCTAACGGGAGGGAATATCGGCCAAGGTATGCTCATTGGAGGAATTTCAGGTGCTATTGGAGGGTCTTTGGGTATCGCTATGAAGGGCAGCGACTGGGCCATAAGAGGATTAGTTCAAGTCGGGGCTGGAGCTGTAATTGGGGGCACGGTGGCAGAACTAACCGGTGGCAGGTTCTTACAAGGGGCAATTATGGGGGCTGCCTCTGGAGCGATTGCATTTGGAGTTTCTGAATTAGTGGGACCATATGCGAGGGCAGAAAAGCAAGCGAGATCCGAATTGCGGGAACAGGGCTTAAGTGGAGAAATGGATGGTGCCGAGGAAAGGTTCAATCAGAATGACCAGAACCGAGATTTTTCCAAAAGAGATGCCGGACGGCAACCAATACAATCCCATCAATACGGAGCTGCAAGACAAATCTATGATCGGATGATCAAGAGCCTAAGTCCTGAAACCAAGTTCTGGACGACTTTCGACAAGCACGGAGGCTTCAAAATTGGGCCTTACCATTTTCAAGAGAATGTACAGGACTTTCCTTATTCTGTTCATTTTGAGCGGGATATTGTAAGGAATCCCTTGGGGCATGCAGTTTATGATGTCCGGATACCGTAACATGGGCAAAGGGACTTTAAAGATGCTCTTTATCACCGGAGGAGTGTTCTTGCTATTCCAGTCAATGACACCGGGAATGGCTTGGTCCGATGAAAACGAGATCTTTTACAAGAAGGATCTTGTCTTTGTAGAAAAGAGGAGAAGTTTGGTGGGAATGTCTACCAAATATCTAAGAGAGGCAGACAGAATGAAGGGCAAATCAATAGTGGAAACATTCACGATACGGGTTTGGTCAGCGGATAGTGGCACAGTGGAAGAGACTTTGCGGTTTTCCCCCAAAGAGGAACCGAGGAGTATCGACGGTAGCCGGGCTGGAGACTGTTTAGTTGCCACTTTTTGGAACCGCCCAGAAAAGGAAAAACATGGGCACTCTTCAATTGCATGTTACTCTTTAACTGAACATAAATGGACCTGGAGAGAGGATTGGCCAAATGAATTTGTTGATACTGCCAGGAGGGTTAAGTTTTCCTCCGACGGCCTAAAGGTCATAGCCACAGGCTATAAGCACGTTGTTGTGTATGACGCAAAGACTGGAAGAAAGCTGGAGACCATTGAAGACCCATTAAAGGATTATCCTTTGTTGAGTATGAGTATCCGGGGGAGTGTTCTTAGTCCGAGCGGGCGGTATATTGTTATCTGGCAAGAACTCGCGCCTCCAGGGCACCACGTCTGGGGAAAATGGATTGCCAACAAATGGGTAACGGTATGGGACCTTCAAACGAGGAAGGAGATAGCTAAGTGGAGAAAGCCTGAGTACGAAAATCACTGTGCCACTTTTACCCAGAATGAGAAGCATATTTTGTTTGGCTCAGGTGGAGGGCACGTCAGGATTTGGTCTGTTGAAAAGCAGGAGATCATTCGAGATTGGTCGTTAGGTTTTCTTGGTGTTGTAGCTGATATGAAGTTTTCTGATGATTACCAGCACTTGGCTATAAGTCTCGCGGGCAATGAATTCTACATTCGGGTCTACGACTACTCCAGCGGGAAGGAGATCCACTCTTTTGGACAAGTGGGTGCCCCTGCCGAAGGAGACCCTTATCCTATGACTTTCTTTGATAAAAGCGACTTTTTTGCATTTGCAAAAAGAAAGAACCAGGTGTGTGTTTATGACACTCAAACTTGGAAAGAGAAGTGGTGCTATCCTTAATGCAGAACCACCTTTGCGGTCGTGCCTTCAGAATTCAATTTGGGTGCGGCCCTTTGTTTCTGGTTCATCCTTTCCCTCACCCACACGTCCATTCTTTCAGACGAGGACATTGGTGTTATGAAGGAGGGGAGGAGCTAGCGGGGTCAGCCCTTGACGGGCTGTTGCCCAAATAACAGTTGCATAAATACTACTTTTAAGGTATAACCGTGGCAAATCATTTTTTAGGAGCTTGCCATGATGGGTTATGAAGGAGATTTTCAGCCGAAGCTTTTTTATCATCAGATTAACCTCGATCAAAGAGTCCCCGAAACCCACATTTTAAGAAAGATTCAAGAGAAGATTGACTTTGACTTCATCTATGGGGAGGTCAAAGACACTTATGGAGACAATGGCAACGTTTCTATTCCCCCTCCTGTTATCCTGAAGATGATGCTTCTTTTAGTTTTCTATAATGTTCGTTCCGAGCGAGAGCTCATGGATACCATTCCTCTACGTTTAGATTGGCTCTGGTTTTTGGGGTACGATCTGGACAGTGAGGTACCGAATCATAGTGTCCTGAGCAAGGCCCGAGCCCGGTGGGGAGTAGAGGCGTTTAAGAACTTTTTTGAACGGATTGTGTGGCAGTGTGTAGAAGCAGGTTTGGTGGATGGCAGTAAAATCTTTATGGATTCAAGCCTGGTGGATGCGAATGCATCGAATAATTCGGTGCTTGATACCCAATTCTTGAAGATTCACCTTCGAAAGAACTATGATAAGTTAGAGGAGCGTTTGGAGGAGGTTGAGGAGGATACCGGATTTTCCAGGAGGTATGTCAAGAAGAACAGTCGGTATATGTCGACGACCGATCCGGATGCTGCCATTGTGAATCGGGGGAAGCCGAAGCTTTCCTATCAGGTTCATCGGGCTGTGGATGTAAGGAGTGAGGTCATCACAGCCACCGAGACCACAGCCGGAGATGTGAATGAAGCTCATCTGATGGTCCCTCTGTTGGAGAGTCATCAAGTCAACACAGGGAGAGGGGCAGAGGCGGTGGTGGCGGACAGTAAATATGGGACGATCGAGAACTTTTTGGCCTGTCATGATAGAGGGGTAGAAGCCCACATGCCGGACTTAAAGGAATTCTTAGTGAAGCGAAGCGATAAGGTCGATATCTTTTCCGAAGAGCGGTTTGAGTATGATCGAGACAGCGACACTTATCGTTGTCCGGCAGGCAATCGGTTGAAGCCAAAATCATTGCACATCCGTCGACAGAGCCGAGATTATGCTGCGCCCAAGAAGATTTGTGCGGTATGCCACTTAAGAGACCAATGTACGAGGAACAAATCGGGTCGAACGATCAAACGTCATCTGCGGCAAGAAGAACTGAATAAGATGCGGGAGGCGAGTCGTTCCTCTGAGGCGAAGCGGGATATCAAAATGAGGCAGCACTTGATGGAGCGTTCCTATGCCAGAGGGACGCGGTATGGATATGATCGGGCACGATGGAGAGGGCTTTGGCGAGTACAAATCCAGGAATACTTAATTGCTGCTGTTCAGAACATTGAAGTTTTGTTCAGGTACGGAGCGCAACCCAAGAGAGGGCTAGCTTTCAAGGTAGATCAGATGAAAGGAGGGCTCACTCAGGCCATAAGGCCAGTTATAGATAGGGTGAAAGAATTCTTTAGCCTTAATTTCAACAGAACCTTGATAATACGTTTCGTTGGTTTTGGATATAACAAAAGCGGAAATTTGAGGTCTCAGATTCTCTGAATGGGGTTCGGGCAACAGCCCGTTGAGACCTGACCCCTACT
>Ga0209450_10001919_pt1 | contig 10486 bp, 7 predicted proteins | sample FrelakmetLWP11LW_FD_187149 | JGI IMG/M metagenome (GOLD analysis project Ga0209450, IMG submission 187149) | Freshwater lake sediment microbial communities from the University of Notre Dame, USA, for methane emissions studies - LWP11 LW (SPAdes)... | ecosystem: Environmental > Aquatic >... | reverse complement strand
GCATGTAGACATGCATGGGTTTTCCGCACGCCGGGCAGGCCGGACGCTCCTCTGCCTCCAGGCGGCCGGGGGGCTTCAGGCTGAACTGGCGATGGCAGACCTGGCAGAGATACCGCTTGCGGCCGCTGGCCGTTTTGCCGTAGCGATAGATGGCCTCCGAATGGCAGCGCGGACACCAGACTCCCTCTACCAATTTGCACCTCTTCCTTCCGCGCCTTCCGGATTGCGAGCCGATCGCTCCGTCCGTCCGGCTCCATCCGCTGCAGATGTCCATCGAGGGTTGCATCGGCATCCTGCCTCAATGTTCTCGATGATGAAGGAATGGCGTTAGATGGTTGTTAGCGGCGTATTAGAAGTTGGTTGCCGGCTGGGTCTTCAAATTCCCCGGCACGGCCGGCGGCCGAGGTCGAGGTCGAAGGCGGCAAAGACCACCTCGTCCGGTCCGAACTTGGAGCGCGGCTTGACCTCATAGCGCAGGTAGTCGATCAGATGCTTGATCCGTTCGGCATAGTCCTTGCCGCAGCGCGTCGTCCGGGGTTCGGTTGCGCGCACCCTTAGAAACAGCCGCTCCGCAGCGGTGGCTTCCCGCTCGGCCATTTGAATGATCTCGTAATAATCCTTGCCCTTCAGGGCGCCCATGAATTCGGAAAACCGGCAGTCAGAGGAGATCATCAGTTTCACCTCGATTGATTTGGTCTCGTTCAGGCTTATTTAAGTGGATCTACAGATAGGACCTCTATGTTAGATTTTGATTAGGACGGCGGGCCGGCTTAAAAAAGAATTTAAAAAAACCCGGAGCTGTTTTATTACTTCGGCAAATCCGAAACGAGCGCGGAGATGACGACTGACAGCAGCAAGATCGAACACGACCCGGCTTCGGCCGAGTTGATTCACCAGGTTCCCGGCCGGGCCAGGTTTAGGATTTCGGCCCTGAGAAGGGACGAGCGGACGGCGTGCTTCCTGCAGCGGGAGCTGCTCGAGTGCCATGGGGTTCGTCAGGTCGCCGCGAGCGCCGTCACGGCAACGGTCCTGGTGAAGTATGAGCCCGGCCGTTCCGCCGCCGACATCGGCGCCGAGGTCCGGAAGGTGCTGGCGGAGGCAACCCCCGAGGCCTTGGCCGTCTGCGTCGCGGCGGGGGCCCGGAAGGTTCGGGCGGAGGAAAAAGCCCGCCTCTCATGGCATACCCTGGAAGGCAGTGCCGTGCTGAGGCTTTTCGACGCATCGGCCCTCCACGGCCTGAGCAGCAGCGTCGTCGGCGAACGCAAAGCCCTGCTCGGCAGCAATACCCTCCCGGGGACGGCCACCCGAAGCCTGCCGGCCATCTTGAAATCGCAGATCACGTGCCTGCCGGTGGCGTTAAGCGGTATCGCGGCGCTGATCTCGATTCTGACCGGCGGTCTGGCCGAGGGGGCGGTGGCGCTGCTGATCGCCGGGTTCAATGCCGCCATCGGCACCCTTTCCGAAGCCCGTTCCGAGCGCATCCTCGACACCGTGCGCGAGTCCGTGAACCTGTGGGCCTGGGTGGTCCGCGACGGGCGGGCGGAGGAGATCGCCTTCGATGAGGTGGTGCCGGGCGACCTGCTGGAACTGCAGCCCGGCGTGCGGATCGCGGCAGATGCGCGCCTGGTGCAGGCCGAGCATTTGAGCGTGGACGAGGCGGCCCTGACCGGCGAAAGCATTCCGGTCCAGAAGTTTATCGCGTCGATCGAGAAGGCGGATGTGCCCGTCAGCCAGCGCGCGAACATGGTCTTCCGCGGCACCCTGGTCGTGGAAGGCAGCGGCCGCGCCGTGGTGGTGGCGACGGGCGGCGACACCGTGCTTGGCCGGCTGCAGGGGTTTCTGGGGACGGTGTTCCCGCCGGAAGCGCTGATCGCCCGTGACATGCGGATGCTCTCGCGGCAATTCCTGTGGCTGGGGCTGAGGGCGGCGGGGGTGTTTGCCCTGCTGGGACTCTGGCGCGGAGCGGGGCTGTTCAACGTCTTGCGGGGCGGGCTGGCGCTGATGGCGGGCGCCATTCCCCCCGGGCTATCCACCCTGACGCTCAGCGCCTTTGCGCTGGGCCACCGCGAGCTGCGGCAGCGCCATGTTCTGGTGCGGCGGTTGCGGGCGCTCGGCAACCTTGCGTCGACTCAGGTGGTCTGTTTCGACAAGACCGGGACGCTCACCTACAACCGCATGACCGTAACCGAACTCGCCGCCGGACGGCGGTCGGTGCGGATCGCCTTGAAATCAGGCTCCGCCTCCGAGGGGCTGCCCGGATTCATGGACGACCCCGACATCGCCTGGCTGATCTCGCTGGCTACCCTATGCAACGAAGCCTTCATGGTCCACGAAGGCGCCCAGTCGCTGGAAGGCTCCTCCACAGAAGCGGCGCTGATCCGCCTGGCGGAGAGCGCCGGCATCAACAGCACGAGTTTCAGGGGCGATCACCCCATCCTGGATATCCTGCACCGCAGCGAGAAGCATCCGTTCATGGTGACGATTCACCGCTGGAGCCAGGACAGGGAGCTGGCGGCGATGAAGGGCAGCCCCCACGAGGTGCTGGAGCGCTGCCGTTTCGTCTGGAAGGACGGCAAGCGCCGTCCGCTCAACGCGGCAGAGCGCTCGCGCATCGAGGCCGAGAACTTCCGGATGTCGGGCGCCGGCCTGCGCGCGCTGGGTCTGGCCTTTCAGTGGGACCCGCAGCAGGACGTGGAGGCTTTCTCCGCGGAGAGCGGTCGGCTGACCTGGTGCGGGCTCATCGGCCTGGCGGATCCAGTGCGCCCGGGCGCGCGCCAAGTGGTGCAGGGCCTCCACCGGGCAGGCATCCGCACGGTGGTCATCACCGGCGACCAGAGCCTGACCGCGCATCACATCGGCGAGGAGCTGGGGCTGGCCGGCGGCGAGCCGCTGCGCATTCTCGACGCCATGGATCTGAGCAACAGCAGCCTCGAGAGCCTGCGCAGCGTCGTCACCCGCGCCCACGTTTTCGCGCGCCTCAGCCCGACCCAGAAGCTTCAGATCATCCAGGCCTACCAAAGCGCGGGCATGAGCGTGGTGATGGTCGGGGACGGGTTCAACGACATCCTGGCCCTCAAGGTCGCGGACGTGGGCATCGCCATGGGCCGCGAAGGCGCGGAACTGGCACGCCGCGCGGCCGATCTGGTGCTGGAGGACGACGATCTGGAAAACGTGCTGCGCGCGGTGGCCGGCGGCCGCGCGTTTTACGGCAACGTGCGCCGCAGCCTGCTCTACGTGCTGGCTTCAACGCACATGGACGTGGCGGGCGACGTTCTGATCCGCAGCGGCGTCGGGGGGCAGGGAATGAGCCCTTTGCAAAGCGTCTGGAGCAACCTGGCCTGCCTGGCGCTGGCCCTCGAGCCGTCATCCGGGGACGGCCGGGATCCCGCGCCGATCGCCGACGCACTTATCACTCCTCAGGATATGCGCGCGGCCGTGGCGGATTCCCTGAGGGTCATGGCCGCAACCGGAATCACGGCCGGCTATGGCCTGGCCGTCGCCGGGAACGGCCAGCCGGCCGACCGTCTGTTGTGGCGCAGCGCCTCCATCAACCAGCTGCTCCATGCCTTCGCCTGCCGCGACGCCCACGGCGCCTCATCCCGCACCTCCCACTGGCTGCTTCCGGCCGTGTTCTGGGCCGTCGCCGGCGGTCACCTCCTTGCTACCCTGCTCTCGGGAGGGCCGGGCCGCGGGCTGGCCAACGCCCTGGCACTGGGAGTGAGCGCCTGGCTGTCCCGCCTTCTGGTCCAACCGCAGGCATCCGCAACCCCATTGCCGAAATAACTTCTCCAGCGATTTCTTCGGGAGCCCCGCCATTCATCCTATTTTAACCAATTTCTATCGGTGTCTTAACGGACCCCGGATAACACCAGCTTGACGTTTAACCCACTCTATAGATGATTGCATGCGAGGAGACGAAATGAAGCCATCGATGAAGCAGATCGCCCTGAGGATGAATATCCGCAAGCGGATCGCTTTGATCGCTCACGACAACCGCAAATTCGATCTGCTCGAGTGGGCGCGATACAATGCCGGCACCCTTGCACAGCACGAGCTTTATGCGACCGGCACCACCGGCCGGCTGCTGGCAAGCGAGCTGGGGTTGGAGGTGGCCCGTTTTCTGAGCGGGCCGCTCGGCGGTGACCAGCAGGTAGGGGCCGGGGTCGCCGAGGGGCGGATCGATTTTGTCATTTTCTTTTGGGACCCTTTAGAACCCCAGCCCCACGACGTCGACGTCAAGGCGCTCCTGCGGATCGCGGTCGTCCACAACGTGCCGATCGCCTGCAACCGCGCGACGGCCGACTTCGTGCTGTCCAGCCCGCTGATGGAGACCGAGTACCTCCGGCAGGTCTGGGATTACGGCACACCCCGGGAAGTGCACTGACGCTTGCGCCGTTGTTGACTGGGCGGATATCGGGAGGGAGGCTGAGAGGCGGAGGCATGGAGCACGCGGTTTTCATCGGGTTTCTGGCGCTGGCGGCCTGGCTGTTCGCTCTGCTGGAGATCCAGATCGAGGGCCGGCACGGCTGGGCGCAGAATCTGCCGACCTGGCGTGTTGACAACAAATGGATCCGGGCCTTGTACAAGAAGCCGCTCACCGGCTACCATCTTTATGCCCAGGGCTTCATCCTGCTCATGGCGCACAGTCCCTTCGGCCTCAACCTGGTGCCATGGAAATGGAGTTATGAGCTCCGCATCCTGGCCTTCATCGTCCTTTTCTGGCTTCTGGAGGACTTCCTATGGTTCATCTGCAACCGCGATTACGGTCTCAAGGGGTTCACCGCGGAGCAGATCAGCTGGCACCGCGACGTCTGGTGGTGGATCGCTCCGCGAGAGTACTGGCTGGGGCTCCCGCTCGGCGCGGTCCTATACCTGGCCGGATTAGATTGAAGACGACTTCGTAAGAAGAGGGTTGGGAATTATCAGGGAGAGCACTTTTTCGGCGGCGGCGAAGGCCGCGCGCGGGCGGGCCAGCCGGCGGGCGTTGGCCTTCAGGCGCCTCAGCCGCTTGGCATCTTCGAGCAGGACGCCGACTTTATGCGGCAGGGTCGCCGCGGGGCCGATCTTGATGGCGGCTCCATTTTCCAGAAGGTAGTCGGAATTGCGGCTCTCCTGACCGGGGATGGGGTTGACGATAGCTAAAACGCTGCCGCGCGCCAGGACTTCCGCCGAGGTCAACCCGCCCGGCTTGGAGATGACCACGTCGGCGACCGCCATGAGCTCGTCGATGGCGGTAGTGAACCCCAATACGGTGGCGCGGTGCCGTGGGGGCAGGGGGTGCTGGGCGAGTTTCCGACGCAGGTCTTCGTTCCGGCCGCAGACGACGACGATCTCGATCGGAAGCTCGATCGTCAGGGTCGCATCGAAGAGCTGTTCGATCGGACCGACGCCGAACCCGCCGGAGAGCAGCAGAACGATCGGGCGGTCCCCGCGGAGGCTCTGGGCGGCGAGGCATTCGGAACGCGGCTTGCGTCGACAGAAGACCGGATGGACGGGAATTCCCGTCACCGAGACGCGCTCGGCCGGCACGCCCCAGGACGTGAGGTAGACGGCGCTCTCGACGGTGGCGGCAAAGTAATGCTCGCAGGGCTCCTGAACCCACAGCCGATGGGTCATGAAATCGGTCGTGACGGTCACCTGAGGCACGGCGATCTTCCCGGAAGATCGCAGCGAGCCGATGATCTCCGCCGGCAGGAAATGGGTGTTCACCACCAGGTCCCAGGTCTCGGATTTCAGCAGCCGGAGAAACGGCTGCATGTTGAGCTTCTCCAGAGCGACCCGTAGGCGGTCGCGTTCGAATTCGCCCTCCTTGTCCCTGGGGCGATCGAGCAGATCGTAGACGTAGCCGAGAAAGTGCGGGGCGCGCATGGCCACATCGAGATACCCTTTGCCGTAAATGCGCCGAAAGGCCTTGTTGGCCAAAGTGAGAACGTCGATGTTGCGGATCGAGGCGTCCGGCGCGCACTCCCGCAACGCCAGTTCCATGGCTTCGGCCGCCCGCAGATGGCCTCCGCCGACGGAAGCGGAAAGAATCAGGATTCGCGCTGACTGACCATTGGTCATTGGCGTCACAGTGAAGGCGTCACCAGCGGCGCGGCGCCCAGCAATAGTCCGCAGCCGGCGATGATCGCTCCGCAGGCCCGGTTGATCAGCGCCAAGTGCCGGGGCGGGAGCATGTGCCCGATCAGGGAGGATGCGCCGACCAGTATCGGCGACCAGAGCAGCGAGCCCAGGAACAGCCCCAGCGCGAAAAGCGGAATGTCCACGAAGCCCATCCGCAGCCTGCCGCCGGCAACGGTTGAAAGCGCGGCGCTGATGACCAGGATGGGAAGCGGGTTCGAGAGCATCAGGGTTGCCGTCGATAAGAAGGCGTCCACCGAACTCCGGACGGGGCCTGAGACAGAGGGGGCGACGGTCGATGAAGTGTAAAGCCGAAGGCCCGCCACTACCAGCACCGCCCCGCCCAAAAGCTGAAACCAGAATCTTTCAGAGTCCAGAAGGCTTCCGACCAGGTGCATGCCGAACCCGGCCATCATCCCGTAGAATCCGTCGATCAGCGCCGCTCCCAAAATCGAGAAAAATCCCGCCAAGCGGCCGGCGATCACCGTGCGCTGGAGGCATAGAACGCCCACCGGCCCCAGCGGTGCGCACAAGATAAACCCCACGGCGATTCCTTTCAAGCAGAAAGCGATCTCCATCTGTCTTCTCCAGGAGGTCGAGCGAAAATTCTCCGTCCGCTTTGCCACAGGGGAGAAAAACCGCTCCTAGCGCGACACGACGAATTTCCTATTTCTAACAGGCGCTGGTTCGGGGAGGGTTAGTTTTGGATGAGGGTATTGTTTGTCCTTCCTGCGGGGGCGCTGCCTCTTTTTCCTCACACCGCGCAGCGTTTACTCATTTTTAGCGATTCTCTAACGCCCGCCTAAAGCGAGGCGTCTACCATTTAGGCGTATGAGCTGCAACGACTGCAGCGCAGCCACCGGGAGGGATTATGGAAGACGCATTCTTCGCAGACAAAATTTTTTCAGTGGTCCCGAAAACGACACCCAAGCCGCACTGCAACGTTCTATCCATCATGGCCGGTCCGCTGGAGCACCTGCTGGGTCTGAAGCAATGCGAGGCCGTTTACGATCAGCTGAAATCCGAAGCCGATCCGCATGCCTTCATGCACGGGGTTCTGCGCTGCCTGAACGTGCGCCCGCAATTCAAATCCGGAGATCTTGAGAACATTCCCAGAAAAGGTCCGCTGGTGGTCGTCGGCAACCATCCCTTTGGCGGCATCGAAGGCATCATCTTGGCGGACATCCTCCTGCGCTGCCGACCGGACGTGAAAATCGTGGCGAATTCGATTCTGAATCGGATTCCGCAGCTGCGCGCCCTGACGATCCCCGTCGATCCGTTCAACCGCAGCGGGTCGGTCCGCACCAATATGGGGCGCATGCGCGAGGCCCTGCACTGGCTCAAGAGCGGCGGCTTGCTGCTCGTATTCCCGGCCGGAGAAGTATCCCATCTAAAGATCTCCCCGCTCGAGGTGGCCGACCCGACGTGGAGCCCCACGATCGGCCGGCTCATTCGCCACACCCACGCGCCGGTTCTGCCGGTGTTTTTCCGGGGACATAACGGCGCCTGCTTCCAGGCGGCCGGGCTCATCCATCCGCGGCTGCGCACGGCGCTGCTGGCCCGGCAGCTGATGGCGATGCGGGGTCGTACGGTTCCGCTGGGCATCGGCCAAACGATACCGTTCCGCTGGCTGAAGCGGTATGCCGACGACGCGGAGCTGATGGCCTACCTGCGCTGGCGAACCTATCTTCTGGGTCTTCCGGCCCGAAAGGAGACCCGGCGGTTCACGCCTCCAGCCATCGCCGGATTCCGCAAACCCAAGCCCCTGGCGGCCGCGCAAGACCCGACGCTGCTCCGCCGGGAAGTTGAGCGGCTGCCGGTCGATCAATGTCTCGTCCGCAGCGGGGGCCAGTCGGTGTGGCAGGCGACCGCAGAGCAAATTCCCGGGCTGCTGCCGGAGATCGGCCGCCTGCGGGAGCTCGCCTTCCGTGCGGCCAACGAGGGTACGGGCAAATCCCATGATCTCGACCGCTTCGACGACCATTACCTGCACCTCTTCATTTGGAACGAGGAATCTGCCGAGCTGGTTGGCGCCTACCGCGTCGGCGCGACCGACCGCATCCTTGAGCGCCACGGCCGGGGAGGCCTTTACTCGAGCACGCTGTTTGACAGCCGGATGGAGTTTTTCCGCCGGCTCGGCCCAGCCCTGGAACTGGGCCGCGCGTTCGTGCGCCCCGAATACCAGCGATCCTATTCACCGCTGCTGCTGCTTTGGAAAGGGATCGGGGGCTTCATCGCCCGCCACCCGCGCTACCGCATGCTGTTCGGGTCGGTCAGCATCAGCCGCGACTACAGCGATCTGTCCCGCCACCTGATCGCCACGACCCTGCTGCAGCACAGCCAGGCCAAAGATCTCGCCCTGATGGTCAAACCCCGGCATCCGGCCAACCTCAAACCGCTGCGGGTTCCCGGATGCGGTCACCGCCCACCGACGATCAGCTTCCAGGATGTCAAGGAAATGAGCTCGGTGATCGCCGACGTCGAGTTCAAGCAGCGCGACGTTCCCGTTCTGCTGCGCCATTACCTGAATCTGGGCGGGCAGCTGCTGGCGTTCAGCATCGACCGCAGCTTCGGCCGCGTGATGGACGGACTGATCGTGGTGGACTTGATGCAGACCGACCGGAAAACCCTGCAGCGGTACATGGGTGTCGGCGGCGCCGCCGCCTTTCTCGCGTATCACGGCTCGGCGTCTGCGTCCGCTAGCGCTGCTGAATGCGAAGCGGGTTGATCCGCATGGAGAAGTAAAAGGATCCAGGTCCAACAGAGAAGTGGTCAGATCTTTGCACCCCAACGCGCTCAACGCCGGATAGGAAGACAACCATGCAAGCAGACCTGCACGTGCACTCACGGCATTCCACTCGGCCGTCCCAGTGGTTTCTGCAGAAAATCGGCTGCCCGGAGAGCTTCACCGAGCCGCTGCACCTCTATCATATCGCCCGGCGCCGGGGCATGACGCTCGTCACGATCACGGACCACAACAAAATCGACGGCGCTCTCGAGATTGGGCACCTGCCGGGGGCCTTCGTCAGCGAAGAGGTCACGTCCTATTTCCCGGAAGACGGCTGCAAAGTCCATGTGCTTGCCTACCACATCACCGAGGCGCAGCACACCGACATCCAGAAGCTGCGGGCGAGCGTATACGATCTCGTCGGCTATCTGCAGCAGGCGCGCATCACGTGCGCCGTCGCCCATCCGTTCTACGCCGTGAACGACAAGCTGACTCCGGAGCATTTCGAGAAACTGCTGCTGCTCTTTCGCATCTTCGAGCTGAACGGCGACAGCGATCCCGGCAGCAACCACTGCCTGGCGGACGTGCTTGGCCGTCTGAGGCCCGCGGACCTGGAGCGGCTGGCGGACAAGCACGGCCTGGCGCCCATCTGGCCGGAGCCCTGGATCAAGCACTTCGTCGGCGGGTCCGACGACCACAGCTCCCTCAGCATCAGCCGCAACTACACCCGCGTGCCCGGCGCCGGGTCGGCGGCCGATTTCCTGGACGGCGTCGCGGCCGGGCGAGCCGAAATCGTCGAGCGGCCCTCGTCCCCTCAGACCCTCGCCCATAACCTTTACAGCATCGCCTACCAGTTCTACCGGCAAAAACTGGATCTGGGGCAGCAGGTCCCGCAGGAGTTCCTGCTGCGCTATGTCGATCGCAGCCTGCGCTGCACGGGCGAGGAGGACGGCGGCCTGCTCTCGCGCCTGCACTTCCTGTGGCAGTACCGGCGTCTGCGCAAAATCAAGGGCAGCATCCCCGGTCCGCTGGTGGACCTGCTCAAGCGGGAGTCCACCCGGCTGATCGCAGAAGAGCCGGACCTCTTCGAGCTGCCCCGCGAGGGGGAGCGGATTTCCCAGCGCCTGGAAGACCGATGGTTCCAATTCATCAACAAGATGTCCAGCCGCATCCTGCAGGGGTTCGCCAACCACCTGATCGATCATTTTTCGGGAGCCAATCTCTTCAGCATCTTTCATACCATCGGCTCCGCCGGAGGCTTCTGCACCCTGCTGGCGCCTTATTTCGTCGGCTTCGCCCATCACAGCGCGCAGCGCAGGCTCGCCCATGCGGTCATGGCGCATCTGCGTCCGGCCGACGCATCCGGAATGAACGACACCCCCTGCGCCATATTTGCCGACCGGCTCGAAGAGGCCCGGGATTCGGCCCTTTTCGCGATCGACGCCGCGCGCCGCGCAACAGCTACCATTATCACCTGCGAAGCCGCGGACGGCCCCGGTGTGCATCGCTTTGCACCGATCGGGACCTATGAGTTCGGCGACCTGCCCGGCCACCGCCTCGTCTACCCGCCGGTGCTGGACATGCTCGATTACTGCTTCAGGCACGACATCCGCCGCCTGCATCTGGCCAGCGCCGGCC
>Ga0209450_10001918_pt1 | contig 10490 bp, 3 predicted proteins | sample FrelakmetLWP11LW_FD_187149 | JGI IMG/M metagenome (GOLD analysis project Ga0209450, IMG submission 187149) | Freshwater lake sediment microbial communities from the University of Notre Dame, USA, for methane emissions studies - LWP11 LW (SPAdes)... | ecosystem: Environmental > Aquatic >... | reverse complement strand
ACCGTTACATGCTCAACATCAAATTTCCAGTTCATATTAATACCGATACCGCCAAGGACGCCATTAACAAAATTGTTTAAAGAAGTTGCATCTACATATTTTTGAACATACCAGAGAACCGAATCAAACATCTGAAAATACAGAATCCAGAATCCTGCATAGATAATGATCATGATGATAAACCTGAAATCAGCAAGGACCATGAAAGCTCCTTTAAAAACATCGGGCAGACTTTTGGAATTTTCCGGCTTTTTAGGCTCCCTGAAAACGAAAAAGTTTAATATCAGCATCGAACCGGTACATATGGAGGCCATTAAAAAAATATAACTCCAGGATAAATTTTTAAGAATGGGCACTAAAACCAGGGGGAAAATGAATGCTCCCAGGTTTATACTCCAGTAGTATACACCAAAACCCAGGCTACTGTTTAATTCATTTGTTTCCCGGGCAATGGTCCCTGTAATCATGGGCTTAAAAAAGCCCGCACCCAGCACCACCACTAAAAGACTCAGGAAAACCATTTCATATGAGCTAGAAATACTTGTTAAAAAATAGCCAATACTCATGGAAATAAATGAAAACGTAAGCACCTTGCGGTAACCAAACCTGTCGCCAATGGCACCTGAAATAATGGGTAACAAATAAAGCAATGGCGTAATGGTACTTTTGATAATACCGACACTCTCTTTTGAAAAGCCCAGCCCTCCTTTATCAATGCTCAACACAAGATAGACCGATAGAACAGACATTACACCATAGTATGACCCTCTTTCGAAAAACTCCATGGCGATAACTGTCCGGAAATTACGGGTGAATGAAAAAAATCCCTTCTTTTTGTTTGGTGAATCTTCCATGCGCTTTTTTTGATAAAAATAGCGGAAAGAAAACAAATTAGAAAATTCTGATGATGATTTGATCCCAGGAAGATACAAAGTATGATTTCTGATCAATGAATAACGAATTTTATTCTGATCTTAAAAAGGCGGTTTATTTTTTAAGCAGCTTATTTATAATCAAATATGTATCAAAATATTTTTTCACGATAGATCGATCTCAACCAAATTTTCATTTTTATCCAGCAGTGACAAAAACGCTGAAGTATTTAAAACTGCACCTCCCTGGCGGTATTTATTTTCTTCATAGCTGAATTCCATTTCCTTTCCATTTACAATAATTCCTGAAGGACAATAGTTTTTATGCTTTGCACGATATTTAAGTAAAATGGAATGCCCCATATAGTCCAGCGCAGCTGTCAATCCGTCCATGGATGTAGGAATAACCGGATCAAGTATAGTTTTACCAAATATTGTCCGTATTCCAAGCAACCTGGATATGATCAAGGTAATATAAATTCCCGGGCCGCTGGAGTAAACACGCCAACCGCCCCGAAGCATGATATTTCCATTTTTTACTTCATCGTAACGCTCATCGGCTTCATAACGGCTCTTAAAAGCAACATCTGAACTACTGTAATAGCAATTCGATTGCCTTATATCCCCACAATTTACAATTTCATCATAAGCTACCGGATTGGCCTGTCTTAAGGCTTTTACAAAAGCTTCGGCTTTTCCAAGAATGGCAAGCGATTCCGCATAACGGATATGTTCATGGATATACATCAATCCAATTTCTCTTCCAAAGAAAGTACTGCTTTCGGCCCTTTGAAAAATGGATTGAATGCCACCTTTATACTTGAGGGGATAGTCCATTAAGCGCACCCCGTCCGGGCCTTTGAGATGTTGTTCTACAAGATCCTGATGCTGAAAGGCTTGATCTTTGGAAAAAATTCCACTGATAATACCCCGGTTCATTGGCAGAACACTGTATTTTATACCTGTTGTTTTATCTCCCGGATGAAGCAATACACTTATACTTCCATCAGCCTCCAATAGACCATAGCCGGATACAACTCCATCTTTTACAAGATGTTTATTGAAATCTGATTTAATCTGTCCGCAAATTTTGTTCAGTTCATTTGCTTTAATCGTATTACCCGCCATTTCATAAACCTTTTGATATTCGGTAAAAGCCTGGTAATTCATTTCAACTGTCCAACTGGAGACCATCCTGTTTGCCAAATCCTTGCTGACTGGTTGCAGGGAATCATTCCAGTCGCCTCCGCCAAATGGAACCAGGGCCGTGCCTGGTATAAATGACTGCACAATCATATTTATTAGCCTCTCCATATGTTCACGGAGTGGCGTTTTTTCAGCATGGGAAACTCCTTTTTCATGATAATAAGGTAAAACTTCATCAAGGATTTCCATATCACCGGTTACCTGTATATAATTGCTGAGTGCAATGATGCACCAGTAATAAATATCACCATGGCAGTCATTCGCCCTTATGGAAAAATAGCTGTCGAACATCCACCATTGTGGCCAGTCGCCAACGGGATTTTGATTGGAGAAAATGATGCTGAGCAATTTTTTGGCATCCTCGTATTTTTCCAATGTCATTAGCAGGTCAAACGGACCCTGCGAAACATCGCGCGTTCCCCATGCTGCTCCTCCGAATTGCTCCAGCCCGTGCGGCGTAAGAAAATGAGTTATTGCATTCATCCCAAACCATGGAAGTATTTCCCGTATGGCTTCAATATCCTTTTGTTTTCCATCAAGAGAAAGGTTCAGCCTAAATTCCTTCCAGGTAGCATGGGCATCCTGGCAGTCCATTTCAAATTGTTGGTCAGCATTTTCAATTTTTTCCAATTCAGCCGGTTTACAAACTTCGCCAATAAAACTCAAACTAAATTCCGGTACTTTTTCAGTTTCAACTACAAAAAATGATTGTTTCCGACTACGATGATCACTATAGAGTGCTTCATCACCAAAAGTTTTATAATTGCACTGACTATTAATCATCACCCTGAATTGTGCATTTAGGAATTTGTCTTTTATAAGACTGCCTTGTTTTGGTCTGAATACAAAATTCCCCTTTTCCGCATTTGGAGTCAACATCCAGCCATTACTTTCATCCAGTTGGTGTGTAAGTACAAGTTTTACTTTATCTCCTTTAAGTACTTTAAAATCCAGATTTATACGATGACTTGATTTTGAAGTCCATGTCCTTACCTGGAAGTAATGGTTATCGCACTTATAGATCCACCGGCAATGGTTTAAACCCATTTCAAAAGCTGAAGGAACCCCAAGCAAGAACAGTTTACCGTCTATTTCAACAAAAATTCGTTGACCTGTTTCAGGTGATTGATTAAACTGACTGGTGCAAATGGAAAGGAAAATATTGAAATTTGTATTCCCTTGTGTAAGATGCGAATTAAATATGCCAAAGGCCCAGGATGTTGTGGACATGATATTTTCATCGGCCATGTATCTTGTTTTAGCCTGCATGATATGCCCGTGCGGACGATCAGCCAGTAACTCCTTGGCCATTAAAACAACATGCTTATTGGGGCCATAAAAAAAAGATAAAATTTTTCCATTTTCTCTTTCGATATGCCTTCTGTCATTGCCAAAAAACTGAATGAGCTCGTCATCATTCAAATCCGCAACAGGTAAAAAAAATGCATCGGAAAAGATATTTGAACCTGGCTTTATTAGAATAGAAAGAGGATCAATGACTTGTTCGTTATTGAATTCTTCAAATAATTTTGGAATTTTCAGTAAGTCATTACTTGAAGTAGCTTCCGGATGATCGGGCAGATACATAGTGTTAAAAATACTGGAATGCTTTTCTCCTGATGTTAAAACAAATGGGACCTCCTGTAAAGCAACCATCGATAATTCTCCGGAATATTCACCGCCAAGCTGTTCTGCAATCAGGCTTTCAGGAATGCCTGATTTCCTGAAAGATTTACCGAGAAACTGCATTCCATCAGTACAAGCCGAATTAGCTTTATTTTTACAAGCCACCAATAACCACGGATTTCCTACAGACTCTTTGTTGTTTTGCCTGCAACACAGCACTGAACCATATTGCTCATCTTCCAGAATAAGCCTTTCAAGATACTGACTAACATAATATTCGTTAATCAGGCTATCAGATGCTGGTTTTAACCCCACATCCTGTAAAAGGATCACATCAAGTTCCAGCGATTTGTCAAGTTTGTTGATTATTTCAATTTGCCATTTCCAGCTTGGGCTTTTTGATGATAATTCCAAAAAACAGGTATAATCAAGCCCATCCCATGTTCCAAATGCTATAAATTTGTCCTTGTCTATTTTGTATTGACTATTGCTTTGTGGACCCAGCAGTGGTCTGAATTCAATTGGATTACTTCTTTTCCTTAGATATAAATTGGTTCCGGATCGTGAAAATGAATTTGCTGTTTTTAAACTGATCCTGATTGGTTTTACCTCAATACTCTTTACAAGACCATTATCTAAAAACTCGATAGAAAGACCATGTGCATTTTTTATTTTCAGTTCTTCATTCACCGCCATATTAACTAATATTTTAAAATCATCCGGAGTACTATTTCGCTTTTGTGCTTATGTTCGTAATTAAACACAATGTGCTTATTATAAATTACCATTTTATCATCCTCATCCGCAACTGTTGCAGATATGAACCTTGTTCCGTTTTCTAACTCAAATACGATTTCTCCCGGAAGGTCCCTGCTTCCATACAAACTGATTTCCACCTGTGCATTCATCACTTTTATTTTGAGAATGTCGGATGTACTGTGCAATATTTTCAGTCCTTCGCTGACTTTCAGGTTAATCGGGCTTAACGTCCCATACAAAGCCGGCCAAAGTATTTCTTTCCCGGAGTAGGGGATATTCATAGTTTCGCCGGTTTCCGGATGGGTATAGGAAATCTTTGCTTTATGCTCTTCGTTATAGTAATTCCCGATAAAAAGTAGGGCCGATTGTTCTTTTGTAAAACGCTGCCTGACATTAACATGATAATTATTTGAGAAAGCCTGCCTTAATTTTGCTTTTGATTGATTTAAAAAGGCTTCATAGACAGGTTTATGCCCTTCGGTGTCGAATCCTAACCAGGCGCCGAGGTGTATAATGGTACCTTTTCCCAATGTTTTGGCAAAACCACATACATTTCCATTCATGTTGCGTGCAAAAATTTCGGATCCATCTATCACTTGTTCATCATAAATCACTTGAGGATTGGCACATTTAATATCTTTAAAACCAAGAACGTCAATCAATGGAGAATCAATAAATTCGATTCCGGAAGGAATTATTGCAATTGCATCGCGAATGATGGTGCAAGGATTTTGTGAATTCTCCCTGTCCGGAAGATAAGGATAAATAACCATGTTGCCACCAGTTTTGGTATAATCCACAAGAGTTTGCTGTTCCCTTGCATTCATTTCATCAGTAGCAAATACCCAAACCTGTTTATATTCTGCTAAATTTCCAACAGTTGCTTTATTTAAATCGACCATATCGTAATCGATATCCATCACCTGGAGAACTTTCAATAATCCGTCAAAATAAGCAGATCTTCTGATTGAAGATGGTGTAAATACCAGCTCACACTCCTTTTCAACAGGCCTTTCCAATTCGGTGGCATAATAAGGCGGATAAAAAAGCACACAAATTTCAGCCTTTCTTTTTGCATTGACGATGATGCTTTCAAGTTCTTTTATTATTTTATTCATCCTTTTTACCAAAGGAAATGCAGTGCCTTTTTCAGCTTCCGGAGTCAATGGATTGAACCAGTAAAAGGTATCGCCTGAATAGCCTTTTCTTTCAGGATTTCGCCCCTGTGAGAACATATAATAGTTCCATCCTACCAGTCCGTTGGCAACACTTGCTTTGTAAAAGAGTTCCATTTCACGTGGATTAGTCTCCACATGATATTCGCGGGAGCCACACTGGAATTCAGCTGCGAAAAGAGGTTTATTCCCCTGCATGGCCCGGGTAATGTCATTTATAATTCTGTCGTCGTGTAGATTACGGTACGAGAAAAATTCAGGGATATGATCTACGCCAAAGATAATATCACTTTTATTTTCAAACAGATCTTCGTACATGGTAATATTCACGGGGAATTCATAACCATTTCCATAAATCCAGCCTGGCAGGTTATGATAAAGAGGTAGAGATACTCCCCTGTCTCTTGCCATGTCAGTAAGCAATCGCAGGTAATTGCCATAATAATTCCTCCAGAATAAATGCCATTCGTAATCCCTTCCACGGTCTGCTTTTGAGCGATAAGGGATTTTACCATCCGGAGGAAGTTCAATAGATGAAAACTTTGAATAGCTGGTTCCCCATAATTTATTTAACTCATCAATGGAATTAAATTTTGATGAAAGGTAGTAAATGAACCTTTCCTGAACAGCACCTCCATAATCTGCCTGCCTGGCCAGCCAGGAGAAAACACCAATTTCATTACAAATTTGCATCATAATGATTGGACCACCGGCTGATAATTGTCTTTCTGCAATGAAAGGCATAATTTTATCATACCAAAGACCAACTTTTTCCAAATATTTCGGATTAAAAAGGCTTACTCCGTCGCTGGGAACAATTTCACCTTTGCTGTTCTTCATTTTTAGTTCCTTGCCATCCTTTTCCAGAAACCAGTCGGGTAAACCAGCGCCCCTGTATTCTGCTAAAATAAACGGGCCAGGCTTAACAATGCAAAGCATACCATGATAATTGCATCGTTCTAACCAGGCAGAAAGATCCCGCTCCGGACAACTGGACCCTTCAAAATCAAATATATGCTCTTCATACTCATGCCATGCCCATGGTATATAAGTGCTGACAGCATTGAGACCGGCTTCTTTTGCTGCCAGAAGGTGTTTATCCCATAACTCTCTTTTAATCCTGAAATAGTGAATTTCACCTGAAATGAGGAATACTTTTTTCTCGTCTAAATAAAAGCTGTCTTCTTTGATATTAAATGTCATTTACCTGATTTTTTGTTAAGCGATTATAGATTCAATAGAAGGATTATCCTCTTTTGAACGATCCAGATTTCTTTGCCTGAGCAGATCTTTAATTTCATGGCTCCGTTTTTCGGTAAGTGTATATCGAAGGACAAAGAAAATTGAAAAGATACTCAATAAAATTGGTAGTCCGATTTCAACTACACGCATCATTAAAAGGGTGTAAGGCGATTGCTGGGTAAGTTGTACTATTTTACTTTCAATTGTTTCAAGCTCTCTGTCGAGTTCATTAAATGGTATATCTGATTTTATATTTGTAATCCTTCTATCCACATCTTTGGTATTTTGCAGAAGGGTCTCAAAATGTTCCTTACTGTTTTCGCTCCCAATGGATTTGGCTTCAATATGAGATAATAGCTCAAATGAACTCATCTTTGCTTTATTGAGCCTGGTTTGAAGTGTAAGTTGAGCCGTTTGTTTAATCATTGCCTGGATCATGGAATCTTTAAGCTGAGCTTCCGTATTCTCCATTTTTAAACGATGATTTTCCATTTCACTCAAATTAGATTTTGTTGATAAGGAAATCTCTGTTAACATTTTTTTCCTGCTTTTTTGAGCCGTTTCGGAGGTAGCAATGGATTGATCCTGCAATTTATGCGATTCTTTTTCCAGGTAGATCAAATATTCTGCTGACTCATCAATGGCTTTTGAAAGTTGTTTTTTTGTGTTTTTAAGGATTTCCTTATTGGGGTTTAGCCCTTCCCAATATTGAACTTCAGTGCGGAATTCATTGATTGTCCCCTGGATGCTATCGACTTTTGTAACCTGGGCCTCATCAAAAAGTGTAAATACGATTAACGCACCTGCAACAAAGCTTGCCAATGCTGTTCCCATTTTTATAAACCACCAGAATACCGAATAAAAGCTGCCTTCGGAACGATTACCAGTCTTTAATTCATCTTCATCACAAATATCGCCTACCATGGAAGAGCCCAGTGTAAAGAAAAACAGCATTCCCGCAGAGAGAAGTACGGTTGGGATAATGATCAGGTATGGATATGAAGGATTGTAGCAGACAATTTTGGAAAATTGTGCCGCAACCATAAGTAAAATGGCAATTGTAAGGGTTTTGCGTTTACCCAGTTTCGGGCTTATCCAGTTAAGAGGAAAAACCGCAAGTACTCCTGTAATAGCCCAAATTGTGCCGTTTATACCAAGTAATGTGGCACCGGCAACTTTATCGCCACCAAAAATATAGAAAATAGGAATGTACGAACCCAGCAGACTGACAAAGTTAAAGCCCATAGCCAGGGTGAAAATGGTCAGGGTGAGCATGATAAAGTTTCTATTGTTGGCAGTGCGTTTCATATCCTGCCAGAATGGTGTTTTTTCCTGCTTTTGTACTTTTTTAAATCCCGGTTCACGCAATTTGAAAAACCACCAAAACGAGAGTGGTATAAGAATGGCGGCTATCATTAGAGAAACATAACGCATCCCGTCTGCTTCGTTACCACCGGGACCTTTGAAAACTTCAAGGCTGGCCAGTGCAAAAAGCCAGGGCGTGCTCATTGCAAAAAGATTGCCGACAAAACTCTTGGCGCTGAACAACCGTGTCCGTTCATGATAATCTTCGGTCATTTCCATGCCCAAAGCTCCATGAGGAATTTCGAAAATATTTACTGCAGTAAAAAATATCAGCAGCGAAATCAGTATATAGAATAGCTGAAACCATTGAAAACTGGATTCTGTTGGAAACCAGGCATGTACCATATCACCTTTGGGTATCCACCAAATCATAACAAAAGAAATTGCAACAGCTATTCCTCCAAAAAGCAGGAATGGACGACGTCTGCCCCATCGGGTGCGGGTATTATCAGAAAGATGTCCAATAATGGGATCGGAAATGGCATCCCATAAACGAGGAACAATTAAAATTGCCCCAAGCCAGAATGCACTTAGACCTAAGCTGATATTGCCCATTAAACCGACAAGTATTCCTGCCACGTTGAAAAGAGCAATTGGGATAATTCCCCCGGCACCATAGGCTGCAAATTGCGAAACCTTAATTTTATCATCAGCTTGACTGATTTGTTCTTTTATTATTCCGGATCCTTCCATCTAATCGCTTCTTTTATTCGTTATGGTAAAATATTTTCACTTCGGCAGGGAATTCTTTTACCGGGATTTCTTTTGCACTAAAATCAATTATCTGCTTCCCGTTTATGATTACTTTTTCAGGGAGTCTTGAAGCATTGAAATTTTTAATTTTAATTCCATTTACCGGGAGTTTAGCATTTCCGGAAATTGAAAAGGTATAATTGCCTTTTTCTTTTTTTATGGCATAGGATATTTCGCCATAATAGGTAGGAAGGTTTTCCACTGACATTCCCCCGGGAGCATCAATCCAATCCTGGTAAAGTGCAGATGCCAAAACCAGGGATTGATCATACTCGTTTTCATACACGAACATCGACCGGATAGCATTGATAAAATCACTGCCTACCCACGTGTGTGGCATATCCCCGATATACTGAGGTGTTCTGTATTCCTTCCAGACTACTTCTGCCCAATGGTTCCAGCCTTGAGGCCTTTGATCATTCAGAAAAAATTCAATTAATTCGTGAGCTCTTTCCGGTTGATCCAGAAGAATGAATGAACCTATTAACCTGTTTTCGTAAGGAGTGTAATTTATCCAATCTTTTTTACCATCCCGCCGGTTTTTGAAAAATTCGTAATATTTATCGAATGTATTGTAAACCTGTGGCTTTGGTAAATTTACTAACTCGTTGCAGGGTGTTAAAGCAATGGTTGTAGAAGTGGCATCAAAATCGCCAAGCTCCACACAACCGGGAATGTAATCTATTTTTCTTGTTTTCATTGCAAGATCAAGAGAGCTATAAAGATTTTCTTTAAAAGTATCCCGCACTTTTTTAATTCTTTCGAATGAGTCCTGCTTACCAAGTATTTTCTGAATTTCTACAGCATCTTTCAAACCTTTCATTGTAAAGAAATTATCCCAATAAGAGTGCATCGGTTTGGCGGAATAACCTTCGTGACTGATTGATTCGGGAACCAGACCGTAATATGCACGGACACTGTCATTCCCGTTTTTGTAATGATCTGTTGATCTTTCTGCAATAAGCGATTCAATGTAGTTAACCACTTTCAATATTTTTTCATTCATTGAAACCAGGAAAGCAGTATCCTTTGTAAAGTTGAAATATTCCCTGACCAGGTAGATAAATTCACCATGACTGTCGTTTTCAGGAACCGGGTCGGGACCTCTGAAATCCACTACGCAAGGCACTTTACCGTTTTCGTATAAATGATTTGCATACCAGTCAATAAAATCTCTCACTTCCTGGACAATTCCCGATTTGAGAAGAGCAGATGAGGTCAAAGCACCATCGCGTATCCAGCTTCGCTCGTATGAGCGTGAACCCGGCTGGATGCCGGCTTTATCCCTGTTGATTAAAATATAAATAAGGTTAGATCGGTAGGTGTCAATTATTTTTTTTGCTGATTCAGGTAAATTAAACTTTATATGCTCAACTTTTGATTTCCAGGAATCTCCGGTATTTTTTAATTCTTCAAAAATTTCATTTTTATTGCTTTTAGCCACAATTGACTCTTTCCCATAAAATGGTATGGCCAGCATAAATTTGGTCCT
>Ga0209450_10001916_pt1 | contig 10491 bp, 9 predicted proteins | sample FrelakmetLWP11LW_FD_187149 | JGI IMG/M metagenome (GOLD analysis project Ga0209450, IMG submission 187149) | Freshwater lake sediment microbial communities from the University of Notre Dame, USA, for methane emissions studies - LWP11 LW (SPAdes)... | ecosystem: Environmental > Aquatic >... | reverse complement strand
GCAGCGTCGGCCTGCGCGACTCCTGGACCAAAATCGAAAAATCGCAACAGGACAAATAGGCCGGTGAAAATCGCTTGAATTTCGCATCCTGCTATTGCAATATTCTCCAGGTTTCCTTACACTGTACTCTAGAAAAAGGATTTTGCGCTTTGAGCTTGGAGGCCTTATGAGAAAAATGAACATGAAAATTATGCTGGTGGGTTTGATCATTGCCTTTCTGGGAGCAGCTTGCCTTTGCTCGCAGGAGAGCGAGGGCGACCTGGCCTGGAAGCAACTGAAAAAAATGCGCGTCCGGGCCGGGGTGATGATCGGCAAAGGCCGACCCAATTATACAGAAGCCTATATACGCCTGATCGATATCCGCGCCATCCTGGAGGAAGCCGGGGTGCGGGAGCCCGTGACCATCCTGCTGTTCGCCGATTACGGCACCAAGATCTTCCTCGGCACCTATGCGCCGGTGCTCACCGCCAGCCCCGAAGGCGGGACCCAGGTCACCTTTCCGACCATTCCCAACGCCTTCCTGGTGACGCGGGCTTTCAGCTACAACGTGGGCGACCTCTACCCCTTCCAGTTCCTCGACGGCAGCGGCAAGGTCAGGGCCACCCTCCGCATCAAATTGATGGGCCAGGTGGACCAGACCTTTTAGGCACCTTACCCAGGCCGTTCTCGGAATAAATGTGAAGACACCGATTCTCTTTGGACAGAGGAGGAGAAAAAACCATGCTGCGATTCAAGAAAAATAAAAAAAGTTTCATTTTAACTCCGCTCATCATCATGAGCTTGACCTCTCCTTTTTTTGCCCAACAGGAGCAGCAGAAGGAATATGTCCAGGTGGTCAACGTGGAAATGATCCTGCGCGTGCTGCAAGACGGCGCCCCGCTAGGCGGGCTGAAGAAAAATGATTTCGCCCTTTATGAGGACGGGCGGAAATGCGAAATAAACGGCTTTTTCGAAAATCGCCGCCGCATCGCCCACGCCGGTGAATCGAGAAAACAGCTGCAGCAACCGCGGTTGTACCTGCTGTTTTTTTGGGTCAACAACCCTGCCGCCGATGCCGCAGGGGTCCTGAACAAGTTTTTCTCCGACATCTACCGCGAAGGGGACCGGGTGATCCTGAGCACTCCGGCAAAAACATTTGAACTGTCATCGGCACAGGACATCCCGGGCATGACCATTACTTTTCTGGAGCAATGGCGACAGGAGGCCAAGAACAAACTCGCGAAAAAGCATCGCTTTCAGGAAGATCTGAATCGGCTGCTTGAAGATGTGGTGAGAAGAATAAATGACATTACTCAAAGAGATAGCAAATCGGATGTTTTTGTCATTCGCCACGATTCTCCAATCGACAGAGAATTGAATGCGTTCGCCTCACAATACGCCCGCGCGGTCCAGGAATATCAACTGCGCGAATTCTCGCCCGACCTGACCGCTTTCGAAGCGATGGCCCGCTCCATGATCCCGAACAAGAACGACAAGTTCGCCCTGGTCTTTTTTCAGCACGACACCCTGCCCCTTTATGATATCGCCAGCGCGAAAAGCTTCAGCATGACCAAGATGACTTCTGACAGCTACACCAATGAGCTTGCAGCAGCCATGACGCGCGTCGAAGAGCAGGCAAAAAATATTTTCAGCGTCCGCATCTTTTCTGAAAAACTGAAATCGTTGTTCGTCCAAGCCAATATCCAGTTCCACCTGCTGTCCCTCAGTCCCGACCGCAGTGAAAGGCAGGCCGATGCGAACGCTATATTTTCGCTCACCCAAAACATGGAAATTTTTTCCAACTGGGACCAGATCATGCAGGAGATCAGCAAGATTTCGGGAGGACTCAGGCTGGGTGGCGACCAAATGATCGACGCCCTGGGCCAGGTCATCGCCTATGAGGATATTTATTACCAGATCACCTATGTCCCTTGCGGCCAGGGCGCAAAAGAACGGAAGATCGACATCCGCGTCAATCAACCCGGGACGCAGGTGCTTTATGGCCGGACGCTGGAATTGAATGAACTGCCGCTGGTAAAGATCACGGATATCTCCGTCACCACCCAGCTCATTCACCTTGAAATTGCCGATTTCTACGCCATTTTCAAAGATGGCGTTCCGACCGGATACGTGAACGTCCTAGTTTCCGGCAGGCAAAAGGACGATGAACCGATGCGAACCCTCTTTTCCCAGGCATGCGAGACCTTCGGGTCGCTTGAATTGCCATATACCTTCCCGCAAAAGGGGAGCTGGGAGCTTGAAGCCCAGGTGACTGACCAGATCACCGGGCAGCAGGACGTGAAGAAAGTCAGGGTGGAATTGGCGGCCGCCATTTCCGTGCCTGTCCCGGGCAAGGAATCCGACGCCGTCCTGGCCATCATGCTCGACAAGGCGGCCGCCTACGCGGAAAAATTGAAGCAGGCGGCCTTTCATTTCATCTGCCGGGAGGATGTATCCGAAGAGGTGTTTTCGCACGCAAGCGTCACGGGCAGCGCGGCCGCCAAGACCGAGTGGCGGTATGACTACCAGATCATCTGCCAGAACGGCAGGATCACCGAGAACCGGGTGCTGCTCGAAAAAAACAGGCAGCCGCAGCATCTGGCCAAGGCGCAGTTGGAGACCGTGTTCCATTCCTATTTTTCCTTTTACATGCCGGTCACCATGCTGGCCCGGGAGAAGAGGCGTCTCTACCAATTCCGGCTGATCGGCAGGGAACGGATCCGGGACCAGAACTGCTGGCGCATCGGCGTCGTTCGCCGCCGGCCGGGATCGATCCCCTGGGGAGAAGTATGGATCGGCGAGGAAGACGGAGCCGTATTGAAGATCCAGCTGGACCAGACCTCGATCGTCGGCTTCGACAAGATGGCCCAGAAAGCCGTTGAAAAGGGCTATATACCGGATATCGCCACCATCCACGAATATGAACTCAGCAGGGACGGGGTCCACTTTCCCAGCCGGACCACGTTCGTCGAGAAATACAAGTCGGTCCGGGTCCCGGCCTTCGAGCGCTCACGCACGCATTTCGAATACAAGGACCACATGTTTTTTTCCGTTGGGACTAAAGTAGTGGAAAATAACAAGTAAGCAATAGATTTTGATCCGACAGCTGCCCTGATCTCCGACGAACAGGAATAGAATATTCAGGGATAGAAAAATACATCCGGTTCAAGGCGTGAGACGTGAATAGTTCGGGCTACAGTTTCTTGAAAAGGGTCGCCAGGATCAGCAGGGCAAAACCGATAATGATCAGGTGAACGGAATATTGGGCCAATTCGTTAATGTGCAGGACGTGGAAATGCTGGAGGATGCCGACACCGCCGATAATGACCGCCACCAGCCAGGTGGAAAACTTGGGTGCGCTGAGTTTCATGAATCCCTCCTTTGGCCTTCATTCTATGCGTCCGGGGAAAAAAAGTCAATCCGACACCACGACCCGCGACCGCTTGTTTCCGGCTCGGCCGCAAATTGACATTCAGGCCCAAAACACAGAAAATTGCAAGACCGGAGCAAACTGACTCCGAAGGAGATGCCCATGAAGAACGACCGGAGTGGAGAGAAAATCGGCTGGGTGGCCGGCTGGATGGGCGGGTTCGCCTGGGTGGCCGCCCTGGCCGTTGTGTTCGTTTGGCAAGGCAAAACAATGGCCGGACTCGGCGGACTGGCCCTGGCCGGGTTGGCTGTTTACGCCGTTCTGAATTTCGCGCCCTGGAAGCGCCCCGATACCCACTGCTGGAAGCTCATGGCCCCGGTTTACCTGCTGCTTATCCTGGCGGCGGTCTGGGCCGTCGCAGCCTTCGGTGGGTTCGCGGCAGCCGGCTTGCAATGGTGGAACCTGCTTTGGCTCCTGCCCGTTTTCATCCCCCTGCTCACCATCGGACGCAAGACCTGGAACGATCCCGGCAGCCAAGGCCGAGAATGAAGCTCCCCGGCGTTTAGTTCACCTTGACGGCAACGACCGTCATATCGTCGAACTGCGCCTGGCTGCCGGAAAATCTCTTCACGTCGGCCACGATGGCGTCCTTGATCTGGCAGGCCGTCATGGCGGTCGTGTCCAGCTTCAACAGCAGGTCCTGCAGTTTTTTTTCGCCGTAAAATTCCTTGTCGCGGTTGTGCGCCTCGGTCACGCCGTCAGTGACAAAGACCAACAGGTCGCCCGGCTTCATGCGCAACGTCTGCTGCTCATAACGCACCCGGGCGACCATGCCCAGCGGGAAACGCGGGCCGGGCAGCTCGATGGCGGCGACCCCGGAGTTGGACTTGAACTGGGGGCTGACCAGTCCGGCATTGGTCAGGGAGAGCTCACGCGAGTCCGTGTCGATCAAAGCCAGGCAGGCAGCGATGAACATCTGGCTGCTCGTCTTCAGGAAGAGAGGCGCGTTGACATGGGAAAGGGCCGCCTGCGGGCCATCCGCCTTGAGCGCCTCACTGATGATCATACCGTTGGCCATGACCGCGGTCATGGCGGCCTTCATGGCCTTGCCCGAAACGTCGCCGATCAGGACGCCGTATTTGGAGTTCTCGCGATCGATCCAGAAAAAATCGAAGAAGTCGCCGCCCACCTCATTGGCCGGGATGCAGACGCCCGATACGTCGAGGCCGGGAACGTCGGGGTCGGCCCCGGGCATGATCGACATCTGGGCGTCATGGGCGGTCCTCAGCTCTGCCTTCATGGCAATGACCTTCAACCGCCGCGCATACAGCAGCGAAGCCAGGGCAGCCAGCGCCAGGACGACCAGCGCCCGGAACCATACGGTCTGCCAATAGGGCGGGGCGATAACGATGCGCAGTGCCGCTCCCGCCTTGTTCCATATCCCGTCGCTGTTCGAGCCCTTGACACGGAAGACATAGCGTCCGGGGGGAACGGTGGTGAAGTGGGCGAAGCGCTTCTCGGCATCGGTCTCGATCCATTCATCGCTCAGCCCCTCCATGCGGTACATGTACATGTTCTTGGCCGGAGCGGTGTAGTCGAGGGCGGCGAACTCGAAGGAAAAGACACTGTCCCGGTATGAGAGTCGGAGCTCGTCCGTTTCGTAGACCGGGCGCCCCAGGTCGACATCCTTGTTGAATTTCTGGAACGATTCAATGACCACCGGCGGCACGTAGGTGTTGGCCTGGATGCGCGACGGAAAAAAAGCGTTGAAGCCGCTGATGCCGCCAAAGAACATTTCGCCGCTGCGGCTCTTGAAATAGGAGCCGCCATTGAACTCCCGGTCCTGCAGGCCGTCGGCCATGCCGAAGTTGCGGAAGGTCTTGCGCCGGGGATCGAACATCGACAGTCCGTTGTTGGTGCTGAGCCAGAGGTTCCCGGATTCGTCCTCCAGGATCCCGTATACGTAGTCATTGGGCAAACCGTCGCGAGTGGTATAGTTCCTGAATGTTTCCTGGCGGGGATCAAAACAGGATAGGCCGATACCCAGCGTTCCCAGCCAGAGGACTCCATCACGCCCCTCGTGGATGGCAAGGACATAATCGATGGTGATACCGGCGCCGGCGCGAAAATGGCGAAAGGTCCCCGCTTTGCGGTCGAACAGATTGAGCCCGCCGCCCTCGGTGCCGATCCAGAAATTCCCGGCCGCGTCCTCATGAAGGGCGCGAACAAAATTGTTGCTGAGGCTGCGCGGGTCGCCGGGAACATGGCGATAATGGCTGAACCTGCCGGTGACCTCGTCGAAACGATCCAAACCCTGACCATAGGTGCCAACCCATACCGTTCCAGCACGGTCGCGGTAGATGTCGCGCACTTGGTCGTGGGCCAGACTGGATGGATCGCCGGCGTCATGGCGGTACGCCCGGAATCGTTCCGTCCGGGGGTCAAAGCGGCAGATGCCGCCGCCGTGGGTGCCGATCCACAACGTGCCGTCACCGGCGTCACGCACCACGCGCACGATATCGTGGCTCAGGCTGTCCCGGCGGGAAGGGTCGGAGCGGTAGTGGCGGAAACGGCCGCTCTTCCGGTCCAGGCGGTCCAGGCCGCCGCCGTGGGTGCCGATCCAAAGCACTCCGCCGCTGTCCTCGTAGAGCGCCCAGACGATGGCATGGCCGATGCTGCCGGGATCGTTCGGGACATGGGCAAAGTGGACGAACTGGTTGGCACCGCGCGCGACCTTGTCGATGCCGGCGCCATAGGTGCCGATCCACATGATGCCCTGGCGGTCCCGATAAATGCAGCGGATCTCGTCGTAGCTGACGCTGCGGGAATTGAGCGGGTTGTGCCGGTAGCGGACAAAATCGCCCCGCTGCCGGTCGAACAGGCAGATGCCGTCTCCGTTGGTTCCGACCCACAGCGTCCCGTTCCGGTCCTCCTGAAGGGCGAATACCTGATCATGGCTGCTGCTGTTAATGGCGCTTGGGTCTTGCAAATAGCGGACAAAGCGGTCGGGGCCACTGCGTGACACAAGCCGGTTCAGGCCTCGCCGGGTGCCGATCCAGAGCTCGCCCCGGCTGTCCTGCAGGATGGAGTGAACGCTGTTATCGCTCAGGCTGGCCGGATCACTTGCGTTGTGGCGGAAATGTTCGAAACGCATGGCCCCGCTCTTTTTAGTCTCCAGGCGATCGAGGCCACCCTCCGTACCGATCCAGAGGGTGCCGTCGCGGTCCAGACACAATGCCTGGACCTGGTCATGACTCAAGCTGTTGGGATCTCCCGCCGCATGCCGAAAATGTTCGAACGGGGAGCCGTCGCGAGCAGCGGCGGCCGGAGCCAAGCGGTTCAATCCGCCTTCGGTGCCGACCCAGATGGCGCCATAACGGTCCTCGACGATGGCCAGGATATTGTCGTGGCTGATGGTTCCCGCCGCACCGGGAACGCTACGCAGGCGCAGGCAGCTGCCGTTGGCCAGGTTGTAGCGGTTAAGGCCGGCATTGAAGGTCCCAACCCAAATGTAGCCCCGGCTGTCAACGCACAACGCATTGATATCATTATAACTCAGGCTGTTGACATTGTTCGGGTCGTGGCGGATGACGGTGAAGCGGTAGCCGTCATAGCGGTTGAGTCCGTCCTCGGTCCCGAAGTACATAAAGCCCATATGGTCCTGGACGATGGCTTTGACGATGCTTTGCGACAGGCCATGCTGCAGGAACAGTTGTTCGAAAGTAATGCCGGCGCTCTGGGCGAAAAGAGGGCGGCCAGGGCAGAAGCAACAAAGAAAGAGAAAAAGGGGCGCAGCGGCTGCAAAAACCGACCGGGCGGCGCGATTGATTTTCCGTAGAATTCTCACGGTTGGCGACTCCTGCGCGGCACGGGCGCGCTCAACGCGTCCATTCTATGGACGTTGCCATTGTAAAAATAGTTCATGCAAAAGTCAATGATGACCGGCGCCAGCGCCGCCTTTACATTCCGTTCCCGGGCTGGTAGAATAGGAAATCTTCATCCAGCGAGGGTGCTGACGTCATGTTCATTCCGCTCAAGGACTACAACCCGACCCGTCGTGTCGCCATCGTCACCATCCTGTTCATCCTGCTTAATTTTGCGGTTTTCATTTACCAGTCGTATCTTTCGGATGAGTACAAACAAAATCCCCTGCAGGCATCCGACCTGCAGCCCCTGGCCTGGCCTTCCAGTCTGGAATACTTCGTCGTCAAGGACGGGCTCATCCCGCGGGAGCTCACCGGCGGACAGAATGTCGGGATACCGGTGGGAGAGGACCGCTGGGGTCACGCCGTTATTTTCAGCCGCCAGACTTCGCCCCTGCTCAGCCTGCTGCTGTCCATATTTATGCACGGCTCCTGGCTGCACCTGCTGGGCAATATGCTTTTTTTATGGATCTTCGGCAACAATGTCGAGGACCGGTTGGGATCCTTCACCTTCATCGTTTTTTACCTGCTTTGCGGCATCGGCGCCAGCCTGACGCACGTGCTCTTCAACCTGAATTCGCTGACCCCGGTGATCGGCGCAAGCGGCGCTGTTTCAGGCGTCATGGGCGCCTACCTGCTGCTCTTTCCCAATGCCCGCATCCGTACCCTGGTCTTTATCTTCATCCTGTTCACGACCATGGATATCCCGGCCGCGGTGTTTCTGGTCATCTGGTTCGTGTTCCAATTCTTTTATGCCGGCGGCGGCGCGGGCATTGCCTGGCTGGCCCATGTAGGCGGGTTCATGCTGGGCATGCTGCTGCTCCGGGTTTTCCGGGGCCGCAAGCGGCCGCAGCTTGAAGCACAGTCATGATCTTGATGCCCGAGGAGGCTCCAATGGAAAAGCAAGTCGTCACTTCTGCCGAGGCGCCCAGGGCGCTGGGCCCGTATTCCCAGGCCGTGCGCTGCGGGGACTTTTTATTCTTGTCAGGCCAGGTGGGCATCGATCCGCGCAGCGGCAAGCTGGTTGAAGGAGGGGTGGAAGCCCAGGCGCGCCAGATTTTCAGCAACATGGCCGCTGTTCTGGCCGCGGCCGGGATCGATTGCGCCAGCCTGATCAAGACCACCGTTTTTCTGAAGGACATGGCCCATTTTAAAACTGTCAACGAGGTGTATGCCCTTCATGTGCCACAGCCCTTCCCGGCCCGTTCGGCGCTGGCGGTCAGGGACCTGCCCGTTGGCGCAGAGGTTGAAATCGAAGCCATTGCCATGATCGGGAAATGAAGCGCCCGGCAGCTTGCCGTTGAAGGCCCTGCTGCGGGCCGACGATCTGTGGGTCGAAGGCAACCGTCAGGGCCGGCCGACCCCAGTACTCAGGGCGATCGACCTGACGATCCAGACCCGCCAGTTCACGGTGCTGCTGGGCGAGTCCGGGGCTGGGAAGACCATGCTGGCCAAAGCGTTGTCCGGCCTGCTGCCCGAAGGGTTCAGGCTCAGCCGCGGTCGTATCACCTATCGCGGCACACAATTGACAACTCCTTCTTCCTTTTCGGCGCTCCGCGGCTGCAACATTTTCTATACCCCGCAAAACGCCGCAGCCAGCCTGAACCCGGTGCTGACCATCGGCAGGCAGCTCAACGAAACTCGCCGCATCCGCCACGAACAACTGTTGCATATGCTGGCCGAAATGGGGTTCCCCGACCCGCCGCGCATCCTGGAAGCTTATCCTTTCATGCTCAGCGGCGGAGAAAACCAGCGCTGCCTGTTGGCCATGGCCCTGGCCAGCCGCTGCGAACTGCTGATCCTGGATGAACCGACCTCCGAACTCGACGCATCCGCCCAGCAAAATTTTTTCCGGCTGCTGCGGGCCAGCCAGCTCCGTCTTGGGCTGACGGTCCTGCTGATCTCACATCAGCTGGACCTGGTCCGGGATATCGCCGACAACCTGTTGGTCATGTGCACCGGCGCTATTGTTGATTCAGGGACTTTTGCCGGCGTGCTGGCCGCTCCCCGCCATGCCTACTCCAGGCAGATCGCTGCCTACCTGGCCGGCCCATGACGGTGATCCGCTTCCGGCTGGAAGAAATCAGCAAAACCTATCCGCCGCACCGCCCCGGGCCGGGCACGTCCAGCTGCAAAGTTCTTGACGGGCTTACCCTGGAAATTTATGAACAACAGATCTGTGCCCTGACCGGCAAGTCCGGGGCCGGAAAAACAACACTGGCCAGAGTGCTGCTCGGCATGGAAAAGGCGGACAGCGGTCGGGTGCTTTTTCGCAATCTCCCCGTGAACAACCTGCCCCGGGCCCCTTTTAACCGCAGCAACCAAATGATGTTTCAAAACCCCTTGCTGGCGGTGAATCCATGCTTCAGCGTGCGCCAGATCATCTCGGAACCGCTGCGCATTGCCGTACTCAAGCCGGCGGCCATCCTGGACAACGTGCGCGCCAAACTGGCTTTGCTCGAGCTGCCCGAGCTTTTGCTGGAGCGCCGGCCCGACCAGTTGTCGGGCGGGGAATTGCAGCGCGTGGTCCTGGCCAGGGCCCTGGTCCTGGAGCCCGAATTTCTGGTCCTGGACGAGCCGTTTTCGAGTCTCGACGACTTGACCGCCTGGCGCATTCTGCAGCAGTTCAAAAAAATATTCCTGCGCCTGCGCCTGGGCGTGCTGTTCATCGGCCACCATCCGCGCCATATCCGTTTTCTGGCCGACCGCACGGTGGTGCTGGAGGCGGGCCGGCTACACGATGGTGCTTGCTGACGAACTCACCAACGCTCGCTCCTGGCATTCCATGCGCTCGACCCGCAGGCTGGAGCCAAACCAATGGAAAATCGAAATACCGGCAAAAAAACCTCTTGACAATTTCAGCGTCGGACGTATAATTATGCAATGTATGTGAATATTATTACAAAAGCAAAACGGCAGCAACTGCTGCGCGAGATCGTTTCCAAATTGGGTTCGGGCGATCAGCACCATCTGCTCATGGAACTAAAAAAACACGGCGTAGCGACGACTCAGGCAACGATCTCCAGAGACCTGCATGAAATGGGATTCATCCGCATCCGCACCGAAACCGGCATGTACCGCTACGAATACTTCGAAAAAATGTCGAATGCAGCGCTCTGGAAAAGATTGAAGATCCTGTTTGCCAATTTTCTCACCGACATCAAGAGCACCGGCAACCTCATCCTGCTCAAAACGTCCCCCGGCAACGCCAACGGCATT
>Ga0209450_10001915_pt1 | contig 10495 bp, 13 predicted proteins | sample FrelakmetLWP11LW_FD_187149 | JGI IMG/M metagenome (GOLD analysis project Ga0209450, IMG submission 187149) | Freshwater lake sediment microbial communities from the University of Notre Dame, USA, for methane emissions studies - LWP11 LW (SPAdes)... | ecosystem: Environmental > Aquatic >... | reverse complement strand
CTTCAAGGGTCAGTTTACCATACCCAAGTAAGGGATCTTCGATTGTAGGCTGAATTACGAAGCCTCTTTTCCTCACATCTTACATAAAAACCTGTCCGGCGGCTTTTTCGACAGTCTCATTTGGTATGCTTGAATCGACCACTCCCTGCCAGCACGATAAGCTGCAATTACAAATCGTAACGTTGACCGCAAAGCCGCTCTTTCAAGATTCCTTTTTACCCGCAGATTCGGAGACGCGCCTTTCCTTTTCATATAGGGCGAAATAAGCTTTCAGACTCTTTCCCAGTTCAGCGCCTTACGCCCACTCAAGACCCTTCGTCACTTCTTCCCTTGGCCCGGTTTTAACTTAAGCCATCGGATCATCCCACCATAGGCAACGGTGAGAAAACAGGAACGTTCTATTTGGATCCTGAGAACTACGTCTGGCGTCGGCATTCCCCTAACCTTGCGAGTGCGTACTTTGCCAAGGGTGGCGTAAGAAGGGTGTTGACGACGACGGAGGCAAGCATTCCGTTGAAAAGAATTAGGCCTAGGTCGGGAAAGGATGCCCTTGCGGCGATGGCCAGTCCGATGACCAAGCCTGCTTTGGGGAGAAGAGCAAGTCCGAAATATCTCCGGACCACATCACTTGCACCGCCGATGCGAGCGCCCAAATTGGCGCCTAAGTATTTGCCAGAGCATCTGCAGAGGATAATCACGAGGGTCATCCATCCTGCCCCCTTCATCGCCTCAAGACTGAAATAGAGTCCCGAAAGCACGAAGAACGCTGTGAAGACAATTCCCTCGATCTTTCCGAGGATCGCCACAGAGTCCTGCTCGGACCTCCGGTTGACCGCGACGAAGCCAAGGGCCATGTTGGCCAGAAGCGCAGAAGCGCCCAGAACTTCACAGAGGCCCGTGCAGAGGAGGCTAATGCCGACGACTAAAACCATTTGCAGGCTGCGGCTTTGGAAGTATCGCGAGAGAAAGATAAGAAGAACGGCCAGCACCAATCCGATTGCCGTGGACAAAATGATTTCCTGGAGCGGGTCCAGAATCATGGGTTGAAGGGCCAACCCTTTGCCGCCGTGGACCAAGTGACGGCTGATGCCAGCGGCTGCGGAATAGGCGATGATGGCAATCGCGTCGGTCAACGCGACGACGGCGAACAAGAGGCTGGTCACAGGACCCTGGGATTTGCATTCATGGACCAGGGCTACGGTGATGGCGGGAGCGGTCGGGCACGCCATGGCGCCGAGCAACAACCCGATGGGAAGATAGGTCGTCAAAAGCGCAGCATCAGGGAGCTCTAGCATCCAGGGGGCAAGCAAGGTGATGAGAACTGTAGAGATGATCCAGGGGAAGAGAACCTGGAGCGTAGTAATCCAAAAGAGGGGTTTCCCTGATGATCGCAAGGATCCCATTCTTAGGCTTGCGCCTATTTCAAAGGCGATCAGGCCCAAGGCAAGGGTGGTGAAGACCCTCATGTCATGGAGAGACTCTTTTCCTATTACGTTGAAGAGGGAAGGGCTGAACAGCATGCCCACCACGAGATAGCCCGTGATGCGTGGGCAGTTGCAGCGGGCTGCCACAGCGCCGCCGAGAGTGCCTGCAAGAAGGATAATGGCGGCAAAGAGAAGGGGGTTCTCATTAAATGTAATCGTGGTCTCTTACTCCTGTATTAGGGGGAACCCGCAACTCACTTCCCACCCATTCCACGTCAAGCCTGCGTTTCTTTCGCGGCTCGGGCTTCCCGTAACCCATGCGATCATCTCCCCAGATGCCGAAGCGTCTCGTTTGCATCTCCAACTCCGGAAGGTTTTGGTTATCCTGGAAGTCTACCGGAATACTGAATCGTATGGGAATCCAAGTAAGATTAGATGCTTTTGACTTAGATGTCTAGAGGCCTAATTCCTTTATCTAGCAAGCGATTAGGATCTGTAAGTATTTGCCTATGAGACTGCTTCAAAACTCAACACTTCGATACGCAACCTCCATTCAAGCGGTTGATCTAAAACCCGATTTTTCAAGGGGATGCCCACGTTTCGATTTAATTGGGAAGTGTGCGCCAGGCGAAGCCTCCATTAGGGAGTTGAAACTCCTTTGTGGGACCCTGTAGGTAAACAGTCCTACCCGGCAAAGTGTGCTGACAGCCAGAACCGAGTGTTGTGTGGTCCTGGGGTAACCCGGGACCCGAGCATCTGTGATCTGTTTCACACATCGCGTGTTGTTTTTTGCACGCGAGAGACACGGTCACTGGAAGAGACTGGAATTAAACAGGCTTTTGCAACACTTTGGATTTAATAAATAAAAAACGCTTCTTTTAACTAGAATCATGTTTGGTACCAATATTGCTTTTCTATAGCATCGTACACTCTAGTATTGGTTCGATATCCTCGAGAAAAGGAGATGAGACCATGCATAGAGAACCGCTGAATCAAGAAATAGTGAATGCCTGCAATTTCATGATTATGCCCATTGTAATGGCGATTGTGTTATTTGTAGTTGTTCAGCCCTACAGTGGCACCTCCTCATTCTCCACTGGTGTCGGTCACGTGTTCGCTTGTCTGATTTGCCCTTGAGCTTCTCTTTGTGCTTTCTACCTGTGGTATGGCAGGAGGACTCGGAATATCGCTGTACCATAACTCCACTGAGGAAGAGAGGAAGAACAATGGTTTTAAGTTCTATATTAGGGCTCTTCTCCCAAGATCTAGCCATTGATCTAGGTACAGCCAACACCCTCGTTTACATGAAGGGGAAAGGCATTGTGCTAAACGAACCGTCTGTAGTGGCGGTGGAGAATGGGAATGGAAACGGGAAGAAAGTCCTCGCAGTCGGTAAAGAAGCCAAACTGATGCTAGGCAGAACGCCTGAGAATATCACTGCGATCCGTCCCATGATGGATGGGGTGATCGCTGATTTTGAAGTCGCAGAAGCGATGCTCAGTTATTTTATCAGGAAGGCACACGCCAGGCGCAGGCTTGTAAGACCTCGAACAATCATCGGGGTGCCCAGTGGTATCACTCAAGTGGAGAAGAGAGCGGTTCTGGAATCAGCCGGGTCGGCAGGTCTAGGGGCCAGAGAAGTGCACTTTATCGAAGAGCCGCTGGCTGCTGCGATAGGGGCAGGGCTCCCGATATCTGAACCCAGGGGTAGCATGATAGTGGATATCGGTGGTGGTACTACCGAAGTGGCTGTCCTCTCACTGGGTGGTATAGTTGATAGCATTTCTTTGCGGGTTGCCGGAGACAAGATGGATGAATCCATCCAGGAATACATTAAGAGGAAACACCGCCTGGTGATAGGTTTGAGCACAGCCGAGGCAATAAAAATAAGCATTGGTGACGCACATCCTGGGGACAATTTGGAAAAGGCTGAAGTAAAAGGAAGGGATCTTACTAACGGTGTACCGAAGGTCTTGACGATAGATTCTGGCCAGATCAGGGAAGCGATTTCAGAGCCACTGAATGCTATTTCTGGAGCTGTGTTGACGATCCTAGAACGAACACCCCCGGAACTTGCATCTGATCTTTTAGACAAAGGAATTATGCTGGCTGGCGGTGGGGCTTCGCTCAAGAATATGGATTCATTCTTGAGGTCCGTCATAAAGCTTCCCGTAAATATCGCAGAAGACCCATTGACTGCTGTGGCTGTTGGGGCAGGAAAAGCCTTGGAAAATTTGGAGATCCTAAAAGGGTTGGAAAAAAGATGAGTATATCGCAGAAGACCCATTGACTGCTGTGGCTGTTGGGGCAGGAAAAGCCTTGGAAAATTTGGAGATCCTAAAAGGGTTGGAAAAAAGATGAGTATGACTTGAGTTGTCAGGCACACCAGACCCGGAGCTAGTTCTCCAGCCCACTGTCTCTGAACCTCTCTTTGGACTGCTCCCGTTCATGACGATAATGCTCCTTGTATCAACAAGATATGGCTATCAGAGCATGCTACACAGAGCATGCGCTAGCATGCGTCAATCGTTACCGCCAGCCCTTCGGGCGGTGGCCGTGTTTTTTCCTGTGACCTTTTCCCAGCTCTGAACGTAAACCCGGGTATAGATCGTCAGAATCTTGAAGGAGGGATGCTGAAAATGAAAAAAGGATATGGAATTGTGGCTGTGGCATTGATCGGGAGTTTAGCCCTGTCAGCACCAGCTCTGGCAGCTGGCAAAGGACAGGCTGCGCAGAACCAAACCAGGACCATGACTCAGACCCAAACGAAGCAGCAGCTCAAGGCTGGGTCAGGGACTCAGCCTGGCACTATGGGCGCAAAGACCCAAGCTGGGAAGACCTACGGCCCTGGGGACGGTACAGGCAACCAAGGGGTAGGACCGAAAGACGGGACAGGCTACGGGGCTCCGGGCAACAGGTAGGAATGGTTGGATTGGCAAACGGCAGGGTGACCATCGCTCTGCCGTTTTTTTCACAGCTGTAATCGTAAGCCGGGCAAAAGATCAATGTGATCCACTGTCCAGTTCTTCAACGAGCATCTTGAGAGCTTCCTCTTTCGATTCAGCTCTGAATGCCAAGACTAACTGCCCAGCACCCACACCATTGGGAATAAGGACTGCCTGGGCAAGTTTACCGTCTGGACTGAACTGCAGATCGTATTTCCTTCCGCTTGCGGCGGTGTGAAAACCGATGCTTTTCAAGCCGTAAGTTTCATCGTCATTCAGTGGGCTTTTCCTCCTCCACATCCAACAATCCTGGTATTCACCAAGAATAATAGTATGAATCCTACCACCAAGTCCAGCTTCAAAGAACGCACTTGGACTTTCCCTTGTCCTTATTTCATGACCCCCACTGGTTGTAGCATTGCAGCTCTGTCATGATGCTCTGATTTCCCATGTCAACAATGGTTTGTTGGTGGTGGATGCAGCCTGATGGATCTTGATGTATTGGAAGGATGGCTACCTTGATTGAATCTGAGACGGAAAGTATGTTCAGTCTCTGTAAAAGGCATGAAGGGAATATCCTGCATAACAAAAACATCAGCATCCTAAATAGTTATGCTGTTTTGTTGGATGGTGACTCCTTTTAATGTATGGTAATTACTTCATGTACTACAGTTGCATATAAGAAAAAAGCCGTAAAATCAATAGATTCCCAACTCAAAGCAAACAGGCATATGTATTGCAAAAAAGTTCAGAGGGTATTGAGAACTGCTTTCCAGAATTGGAACATTTTCCAGCTGGATACCTGGATCAGCAACGGGCTGAGAAGAATAGCAACAGTTGCTACCTGATTTCTCCGGTAACAGGAGGGGACAAATGAGAAAGGATAGGAACAAGATCAAGACTGCTTTTGCCACCAGGAGAAAGACTGACTCAGCGAAATGGAGAGATGCCACCGTCAAACCCTTGACCTACGCTCAGGATCGGATCAAAGCTCTCTGTGAGGGATTCCTCAAAGGAGATATTACCTCTGAGGAGTTCAGGATAGAGTTACCTTCGGTTTTGGACAGCCGCGACCAGGAAAAACGCAATATGAACTCGTAGCCTCAAATCAGCCCCATCCAATCAATGTCTCCACCATTCCAGCTCAGTCATGTTAGCTGATCTCCATTTCCTGAGCTGGGATGGTCTTCTTGAGAGTAAAGGTTCCTTGGGCTTGTCGCTACACGTCGCTGCTCCGTCTTTACGAACGCTTACAACCGCAATTCGAAGCTTACGCTGCTTCTTACTGCCTCAAGGATGTCACCCTCCCGCCTCGGCACAGAAGTTGCGATGTTGCCTTATTAACTCTTTTTTTCCTAAGCCCCTCTGACTTCCCGCCGACAACTCGCAGACGGGTGTGATATTTGAGAGCTATTCCCCACCTGAAGCCGCTACCGTAAATTCGGAAAATACAAAAGATATTAGACGCAATAATGGCAGGACTAAATTCGATCGGGAAAGACCTCAAAGACATGATTTCAGGCATAAGTCTTCAAATTGCAGATGTTGCTATCTCCAACATATCTGCAAGACTTGGGGAGCATTGAAGCCTGTGATAGAAACTTTCAGTCCAAATGGTTGAGTTGGATCGGCTTCAAGCTTGCAGTTCCTAATCGCTTGTTTTGGAAGCCGACCCAACCAACGTTTACGATTCGAAATCTAGCTCAGCCCCTCACTTCGCTATTCCAAGAATCCTTTGCCCATAATACTTTAGGCGATATGGCGCAAGGCTCATCAACACACATGCGATGAATCCTATCGGATGCCTCATGGTGGCATGGGCAGTCGCCTTAACCTCCCTCCACGCCCACCACTGGGCCTTATCTACCAGGTGGTAGCGTTCATGACTGAGGACGAACCTCTTTACACATCCCGGAAGGTCTTCTCTCACATACACCTGCTGCTCATCGGGCAAGGTGAGTCCGAATCTCGGGTAAAGATCGTCTCTGGTTTGTGAGATCACTTCTGGCACGGCGCAATTCGATGATTTTGGCAGATCAAACTGTCACTCTATTACGTAGCGCAAGATCCCCTGAGTATTGATAGTGGGAAGCGGTCGCTAGTCTTTACAGACCGTTTTCTTCTCCTAAGGGAAAGAGACAATCCTGGAAACCTAGATAGGGAACCTCAGGCTCAAAACCCCTTATCACCGGTAGATATACTCGTGAGAATGCCGTTTTCAAATCTCAGATAACGGATAAATTCGGTCGGTCCAGGATTGTAGGTCCATTCCTCAATCCGCACTTTTTCATTCACGAGGAAGGGTGCTCGATACCAGCTATATCGCCCAGAGCGGCTGTCGTATTCCCGCCTAAGGCCATAGTCTCTCTGAATACGCTCCTCCTCCCAGGATTCAATATGGTCAGGTTCGCCGCACTTATGAGTGACTTCATATTTTCTGTCACCTTCACTCACGAGTTGGGTCCCACATCTGAAGGCAAAGGAAAGATCCGCTAGCCCAAAAACAATGAGGGCAAAAAGGCTGAGAGCGTGTATCCCATTGGTCTTCATACCGCCTCCTCCACTAAAAGCCACCCCTCAATCTGCTGTAAGCATATTCGATTGTCAATCTGCTGTAGGCATATTCGATTGTTGGCGTGTATAATCATTACCTCTCCAAGTATAGCAATTGCCGACCTCGATAGCTAGGGTGGCCTGTGACGGCGGCTCTGGATAGTTCGTTTAGGTCGGAGAGCGATCATCTGGATGTTGTCCAGAATACTTTCTGGTAATTTTCTTGGGCGCTCCTGAGCGTAAAGGGAGAAACACCTCAGGTTTTACTTGCGTTTGTTGATCGCTTGTCGAGGAAAACCTGGAACATGGGCTCCCGCTTTCGACTACGATACTGATCGTTAGGAAGCAAATCCGCTACCTCAAGAACTTTGGATCTTCATTTTTTTCTCAGAAGCACATGCTCCAGAATGAGGACCAGGAAAATGCCTGTGATCAGGCTGTTGGCCACAAAGATCTGAAGGGATCCGGGCAGGGCATCAAAAAGGGTCTGAGGAAGAAAACCCACCAGCGTTCCCAGGAGAAGAGGAACGCCGACAACAAAGTAATCCCTTGAGGTGAGCGGTTTAGAAGCGATCGTAGAGATGCCGATGCCGATCTGGCCTCCCAGGCCGACACACAGCGCAGCACCCACAACCGGCGCGGGCACAAGGGAAAGCAGAGCCGCAAGCTTCGGGAAAAAGGCGGCGGCGAGCAGCAAAAGACCGCAATAGCCCACAGCATACCGGCTCGCCACCCGAAGAACCAGGACAACTCCTGGGCTCATGCTGAAACTCACCGTTCCCACAACCCCGAAAATTCCGCAACAGATGCCGGCCAAGCCGTTGAACAGCAGCCCACGGCTAATTGAAGTCTTGAGTCTTTGTTCATCGGTAATGACCGCAATCCCCTGCAAGCTTCCCAGGCTGTTCACCATGACGGCAAGGTAGGCGCAGGCAAAGGCAATGACGGCTTGCCAGTGGAAGCCGGGAGAAGAGGGAAGTTTCAGAAGAGAGAGGGAAAGCCACGTGGAGCCGGCCAACTCGGCAAAGGAGAGGCGACCGAGAAAATAGAAAAGCAGCGATCCCAGAATCATTCCGAGAAGGATAGAGACGGTTTTCCACCGAGAAGGATAGAGACGGTTTTCCAGAAACCTTGAAGCCAGTGGGAAAGGCTGGCGATGAGAAGGACGAGGAACACACTGACGAGGAACACGCCGCCCTCTGTGGTGCTGCCTCCGGTCATGAACCCGATGAGCGGTCGAATCAGCCCCAGGGACACGAGCATGAGAATGACGCCGATGACGTTGGGGGTGAAGAAGACCCGATGACGTTGGGGGTGAAGAAGACCGTCACCCGGTCGAGCTGCCTTGAGAGAACCGTGAGGATCAGAAGGACCGCTCCGAGAATCATGCCTCCCTGGATGGTGGGAAGGCCTAGAGGAGCTACGAGGATGAAGGCCAGCATGAGCGCGGTGGATGGGCCTTCGAGAAGAGGGTAGCGATGGCCCCATAGAGCCTGAAGCCAAGTGAAGAGCCCGGACGTGAGCAGGGTCATTTGCAGGAAATACACTTTGTCCAGCGTCCCTGAAGGAAAAGATCCGACGCTGAGACTGGCCGCTATAATGAGACCGGGAAACATGATCATGGCCCATTGGAAGCCGTAGAGAAGAGCGTGCCGAATGGGCGGGTGATCATCAAGATTGTAAATGTAAGTGGGCTTCATTGTGCAGGTGAGACCCTAGAGTTCTTAACAAATCGGGTTTCGGGTCGTCAAGGGCTATAGTGGCACGGACAAGCTGTGCTTGCTCGCCTCTGGCGAGCTTGTCCGTACCACCGCTTGTCCGCGCCAGAGGAAACGAACTCAGGCTTTAAAACTGGAAAAGGAAGAGTTATATTCTGATCATAAGAGGGAGAGAGAAATGAAACAGGCACAAGGCATTGTTACAACAGGCACAAGGCATTGTTACCGCAATCGCGGGACAGGGAAAGGCCCAGGTCGCGATCGTGACCGATGACACTCTGCCTGGGTGCTCGTCGAGAACAGAACACTGTCACCACTGTTCGGAAGGAACATCCTCTTTGGTGATCAAGGTATCCAACAGGGCAGGGGCCGGGGTAGGGGACAACGTATCGGTTCTCTTCAAGTCCGGGGCCGTGCTCAAGAGTGTCTTGATTCTCCTTGGGATTCCCATGATCGGAATTCTCGTGGGAGCGGTCTTTGGGAACTCCCTTTACGAAACCGCCAGGCTTTCGCAGGAGGGCGCCTTCCTTGCCGGAGCGGCTTGCTTTGGCTTTGCCGTTCTCCTCGCCGTCATCATTTACAGACGGTTTTCAGAGGACATCCAACCTTACATCGATCAGGTGATTGCGCTAAAACCTGCCGCTCAGGGGACCATCGATCCTGTATGCGGGATGGAGGTAGATCCTGCGAGGGCTGCTGTGAAAATCGACTATGAAGGAAAAACCTTCTTTTTCTGCAATGCGGGCTGCCTGGAAGCCTTCATCCGAGAGCCTTCAAGGTATCTTCTCGCTGAGAGGGAGGCACAAAGGTGCAGCCCGCCATACTAAAGGCGGGCAAGAGGCACATAGCCGAAGAGAGGGACAGGGGGACAAAGGCACAGAGGCACAAAGCAGAAACTGCTATTTGTTTTCTTCACCCTCTGTCACTTTGTGCCTTTGCCACTTTGTCCCTCTGTGCCTCAAACTTGTCGGTTTCAGCCCATAGGTGCTGACTTCACTTTGGCCGGCACAGGGAGCTGGATGATGCATTTTGTTCCCTGCTCGGGCACCCTTTCAAGATAAAGCTCTCCCATGTTTTTTTTTGCCGCAAGCTGGGCGATAGGCAGGCCGAACCCGGTCCCGTAGGGTTTCGAGGAGTAAAAGGGAACGAAAAGATTGTCCATGTCCTCCTGGTTCGGAGATTTGCCGTTGTTGAAGATCTCGATCTCCACGAATCCAAGATCCTTTTCTTTCCCTCTCGAAGAAATCCGGATAAAGGGCTCCTGTGCGTCTGCCGCCTCGATACTGTTCTGCAACAAATAGAAAAACATGGTTTCAAGATCTTTCGCATCTCCCAGAACGTCCGGATATCCGGGGCCGAGTTCGACGGCGATGGCCACCCTCTTGTGAGCGCGAGCCTTTTCAAGGCCCTTGAGAGCCTCGGAGATGACTCTTTCGAGGGGAACCTCGTCAACGGCCGGTTCCTTTTGATAGAGTTCGGAATAGGTCGCCGCATCCCTGACCATGGCTTCCAGACGCTCGTTCTCCTTGAGAATGGTCTCGTAGGTTTGATGGACCGGACTGGCAGGATCGACCTTTTTCTGGAGCCTCAGGATATTGCCGCCGATGACGGTCAAGGGATTCCTCACCTGATGCGAGATCCCTCTCACCACTTCCAGATCACATTGGGACGTGGCAATCACATAGGCGTGGGTCTCAATGAGCACACAAAAGTCCACCACTTTGTCCAGCGTGGTGGTCACACGGTGGAGGTCTGCTGCAGGCACTTTTTCCTTGGCCGTCTCGTGAAAGAACTGCCGCACAAAGGCATACCCAAGATTGATGAACCGCTTGTCAATGTTGAGTTCCACGTGGCG
>Ga0209450_10001914_pt1 | contig 10496 bp, 9 predicted proteins | sample FrelakmetLWP11LW_FD_187149 | JGI IMG/M metagenome (GOLD analysis project Ga0209450, IMG submission 187149) | Freshwater lake sediment microbial communities from the University of Notre Dame, USA, for methane emissions studies - LWP11 LW (SPAdes)... | ecosystem: Environmental > Aquatic >... | reverse complement strand
CGCTTGGGCTGCAAAAGGACTATGTGAGTATATTGTTTTGAGGTTTTGTGGATAAAAAAATGTCTTGTAAATTCGGTGTCAGGCTGTATAGTGGTGTGTGTGGAATTGGAAATTTATATCACAAACAGGCAGTCTGGATTTTGAGTGGAGTTTTTGAAGACGGATGAATACGGCGGACTGGCAGAATGCAATGGATAAGAACGGCGTGAGCAAAGATGTGTCGAGAAAGTGGATCTCGAACGATTAACATAGGCATTGTCCCCCATTTTTAGGAGTGTTAAACATGTTTATAAAAGAGTACAAGTTGACGTTTTTCGCGTTTATTATAACCAGCCTGATATATCCCGGAATGCTCCTGGCCGAAGAAAACAACCTGCGTCCTGTAAAAATTACAGACGTTAAACTTGGCGGAGAGCTCGGTCGTCGTGTGGACTTGACAATTCAAAAAAATATAATCGCCATGGCTGACGAGGATGTTATCAAAGATACCTTTCTAAAACCCTTCATCAAAGTGGACGGCAAACACGATAGCAAGCTGGCTGTCTGGGGTTATGTCGGTCTGGGAAAAAACATAGACGCGATAGTTCGTTTGGCGGCTTACTCGCAAGATAAAAGGCTATTAGCCCTTAAGGACGATTGTTTCAACGCGCTATATGCCAATCAGGATGACGATGGTTTCATTGGCTGGTGTGATGGCGAGGAACGCACAACAAAGCCGTGGGTTGTTCATGAAGCGGCTTACATTATTCACGCTTTAATCTCAAACCACGAGTATTTCCAGGATGATCGGTCCCTGCAGGCGGCAACCAAACTCGCCCATTGGATTATGGATAATGCTTCGCAGACTCCCTTTAGGGCTGAGCACATTGGTTTGCCCACCACGTTTGCAAGACTGTATGAAGCAACGAACGACAAAGCCTATTTAAACTGGATGGGGTCGCCGGAAACCTTATTGGCCCCAAAGAGCGAGGACCCCAATAAGACCGAGCAGAAAGTGGTTGCGGTTGGGACTGAAGCCGTCAAGATGACGATCAAAGGAGCCGCGGACAATCCCATCATCCATACCTATACCGACCTGGAACGATCGTGCGGCCAGGTCATGTTCATTCGGCTTGTTCCAGGCCTGAACAACACGGACAATCGATGGGCAAGATCGCTGGATTGTCTGTTCGTCAAGGGCGGCATGCTGATTCCAGGCACGAATTCCGGCACGGGCGAGTATGGAGAATACTGGAATTTCCGGCAAAAGGGAGAAAAATGGGCGGAGACCTGTTCCACGGTGTATATGTTGGAACTGATGGATCAGATGATGCAGTATCAAAGTGATTCATTGTATGGCGATGTAATGGAACGCGCCATTTATAATGGCCTGTTCGGCGCACAGGATCCGGCTGGGAGAAAACTGTGCATGCACGTCCCGTTTACCGGGCAACGTGAGTATTTCAAAGAGGACTTCTGGTGCTGTCCAAACAATTTCCGGCGGGCGATCAGCAAATTGCCCGAATGGGTTTACTATAAAAGCGATGATGGCGTTTTGATCAACCTCTATGAACGCTCTTCGTGGAAATTCAAGCACAACAACGTGGATGTTGAACTTGTGCAAGCCACGGATTACCCCTCCGATGGAAAAGTCAAAATCGCCGTCAAACCGGCTGAGTCCGTGGATTTTTCCTTGTCCATGCGCATCCCGCGATGGTGCCGGATGGCAACGGTTCGGGTGAATGGGGAGGAGGCAAAAGAAGTCGAGGGTGGGCAATACTTCCCAATCAAGCGCCAGTGGAAAGATGGCGATACCATTGAATTGGACATGCCGATGACTTGGCGATGGGTCAAAGGACGGATGGTGCAAGCCGGACGTGTTGCACTGATGCGAGGCCCCGTTCTGTTTTCATTCGATCCGGATGCAATTGAAGGCTATGTCAAACCCAAAGATAACCAGACGGCAAAGATGGAAGATTACGACTTCCAAAGAAACCTGATTTTGGATTTGAGCACGTTGGGTGAGCCCAAGAAAGATGAATCGGTTCGTCCAAATGGCCTTGCCGTGGATGTGCGTGGGTGGAGCACCATGAAGCCGATCTGCTTTGAGCCGGATATCAAGATTCCACTCAAAGAATTTGCCAATCTCTCTGGAGAAGTCGTCTATTTTGTCCCTAAAGACACGACTGCGGCAAATATCATGGATGATGAACTGATAGGATCCTCCCGCACGGTACAAAAATCAATCAGTCGGTAGGTGGTTGGGGGGCAGGATGAAAAATAACTGCTCAATCAGGGACTTTTTCAACAGCCCCACTGCTCCTAATATCCATCATTGTTCACATGTCAACTGAAAAACGCGTCTGACCCGCTTTGGTTCACTTCTGCCGGAAGGGTTGTCGAAGACGATTGCGGATGCTTGCCGACCTGGCTTTGAAGCGATATAAGTCGTATTATATGGTTTGTGTCTTTCTCGGCAACAGCCACAATAAAATTGCAATCCACAGGATAGGCCAGAGTATTGCCGTTGCAACAGATGAATAGCTGGATCCAAGAGCAAATTGCCCCATTTGTTCTACACCGCAATATCGGGCAAGAAGGAGCTTGCAAAAAAATGAACTTGATGCGCCCAACAGAGAGCTTAACACAAAAACAACAACCATTGTAATGACGGCACTGCGTTTGCGACCCTGATGAAATAATGCCGTTTTCACGGCTATTACATAAAAAATAGTAAGCAAAATAAGCAGTATAATGGTTTGTACTGCCACACTTAATATCCCTGCAGTAAGCCAGCTTATACCAACAAACTGGTTTCCCAGCAAAACACCGACGCTGGAAAGAAAATTGGCACAGGAAGAAAGTATGCGCAGCATCAATACTCCGGCAACCATCCAGAAGAAGCGATTTTTCCAGATGGCTGCGGTGTTGACCTTGGCAAATTCTGATGCCATTTGGGTTGTGTCGCCGATTCGCCGCACGGCAATCAGAAACGCTTCTTCTTCTGATAAGCCCAACGGCGCTAATTGTTCCATTTCATCGCGCAGGTGCGATTCCAATTCCTCAATGTCGCTTTCCATTACGGTTTGTTTCTGTCGCAGCTCATTTTTCCAGTTCTCTACAGCCTGTTCTACTGTAAACATGGTTTATCCTTCCAGATTTTAAGTAAGGTAGCGTACGTGTTGTGCCACTGGTTTTGATAACTTTCTACGGCCTTAGCGCCGCTTTGTTTGAGGTAATAATATTTTCGCTTCCTGCCGGTCTCGGATGTACGGGTTTCGGACTTAATCAATCCCTGTTTTTCAAGACGATGCAAAATGGGGTAAAGCATCCCGTCAGTCCATTTCATCTTCCCGCCGGAAAGATCAGCCACGCGTTTGATAATGGCATAGCCGTAACTTTCGCCTTCAGAGAGAATGGAAAGAATCAACGGTGTTGCCGAAGCTGCCACTAAATCTTTTGAAATATCCATAACGACTTCCTTTATAATACATATATCATCTATACATAGAGTATCTATGTATTGTTCGGATGTCAAAGGAATTTTTTTTAATTATTTTATACCGTTCGAGTGAATATTGAAAATGCCCACCAAAAGAATTAAAGGGGGGCAGACAAATTCTTGCATAACTCATTACAAAACAATAGCTTATCTGTATTGCTTTTTATTCTTTTTGCCCTCCATCCATCTTCAAGTCCGCCATTTTCCGAATCCCTTTTCGTCCGCAGTTGTACCCCAACTTTCCTTTCCATACAAGACATTTCTTTGCCAGAAAAGCAAAAATTCCACTTCTGACTCCTGGCTTCTTTTCAAAACAATTAGAATTCACCCTTGACATGTTCGGCGGATGTTCGTATATTGCGCACCGTGCTGGAGACAAATCCCACCCAAGGCGACCCGCAACCTCGCCTTTAATAAAGAAGGACAAAAAGGAGGAATGCAAGAATACAGTAACCCACAATTCCACCCGTCTAAGAGCTAACAACCACGAACTAAGAACTTTTTTGTCAAACCGAGCCCAATTCCCCATTTTTCAGCCAATTTCAAGGGTGACCAAAACCTGCATACCTGTATTCCTGCATACTTGCATACCTAATTTTATCAAAACGAACCTAATTTGTTATGATAATAATCTGTGCTATTTACGAAATCTGTGGTTGCTCTTTTTTCTTGCTGCCATCTGAGATATGTTTTTATTCATTTCCTTTTTGGGGCGCTTTCAGGTAGAGTATCGCCCTTAAAATTGAATTCGATTCTTTAAGGTATAATAACAGTATGAAAATAAAGGTAATTGGTCTTGTGATAGCGATGATTGCGGGGGTTGTCTGGGCGGAAGGGACGCCGGTGGAACCCAACCAAACCAGACCTATTCTTCCACGAATCAAAAACCGAGACTTTCCATCTATTTTTCAGGCGTGGAATCAATTCGAAACCCTGCCCGAGACGGACCCCAATAGCTCGGCGGCACGGTATGACCTGATCTTCGCGGCCCCGGAAGCGATGGGGCTAAGGTGGAATAGCGAATACGCCGGTCTTGCCGAGGGCTACACCGCAGAGACCCTCCAATCGGCTGTCCAGAAACACAACGGGCTGCTGGCCAAAAATGAAAACCTCATTATCCTGGCGAAAATCCGGTATTATGACGCCGACCCAAACTACCTGCCCAAAGACCACACGTGGTTTCTGCGCGACCCGAATGGATTGCCGCTGAGCATTGGAAAAAACTGGAAATTGGATATAAAGAACCCTGACTTTTGCGAGCAAGTTGCCAGGCAGGCCAAAGTCGCCGTCGAATCCGGCGTCTTTGACGGGATTATGCTGGACTTCTGGAAAGACACCGCCGACTATCTCGAATTGATCAAGACTATCCGTAAAGCCATCGGGACCAATCCGCTGGTCCTGTGCAATTCCAATGGGCTAACCACACCCAACACCGCCCCGTATATTAATGGCTATTATGCAGAATGCACCTTGACCACCACGACCGATGATTGGCAGCGCATTGCCGATATGCTGCTGTGGGCTTCAAACAACCTCCGCAAGCCGAGCATCAATTGCCTTGAGACATTTTATCATCATTCACGTGATGACTTGAATTTGATGAGGGCCGCGACAACACTGACGATGACCATTTCGGATGGATATTGTCTGTTTTCAGATCCGAATCCGCTAACGCCAAATCACTCGCAGGGATGGTATTCATTCTGGGATGTCAAGGCGGGCAAACCCGTGGCCGCAGGTAAAAAGGATGACAAAGGCTGCTATACAAGAACGTATGAACGCGGGCTTGTGGTTTATAATCCGATGGGTAACACACCGGCAACCTATACATTCCCACATCTGGTCAAAAGCTGCGCAACCGACAAGACCGCCGGCGAACATATCGTTAATCCCTGCGACGGCGACATTTTTCTCGATTTGCCAAACGGGCTGACGACTGTTCCGACAAACTGATTAGCGTTCTTCGATAGTCGCTTTCGCCCGCAAATTGTCTATCGTCTGCTCAACCGCTTTCCGGCGGGATTGAACATGCAGCTCTTCGGCGATCCTATCGCGAACATGTTCCAGCGGCACCACCACCGATGGGCGTTTATCAAGCATTTTGGCGATGTGAAAACCAAATTCAGTCTCAAATATCTCACTGATTTGTCCCGGCTCCAGCATGAAAACGGCATCTTCGAACGCCCGTACCATCTGCCCTGCGGCAAAATAACCCAGATCGCCGCCCCGGTCGGGACAATCGGAATTTTCGGAAGCCTGCTTCCCAAAATCCTCGCCGGCGCGAAGCCTTACCATAACCTCGTCCATCTGCATTTTTGCCTGTTCAGGCGTCAGGTTCTCTTTGGGATGCCGCACAATATGAGCTGCCCGCACCATCATCGGTACCGTAAACCGCTGCTGGTTTTCCTCGTAGTACTTGCGTATCTGCTTATCGGTCGGGGGCGTTGCTCGGCTTTCTATCTTTTGGATAAACTGCCGAGTCTGTAGCTGTCGTTCGATGTCCTGGCGGATTTGGGCCTCGGTTAGATGCTGTTCGACCAGAAACGCGTTGAAATTCTCGTTGCCGCCATGCTGGACAATGAATTCTTTGTACTCTGCCTCCAGCGACTCGGAAGCCATGGCGCCGATCTGGCGGGCAGCTTCCTGGCTTAACAAAATGGCCTCAATAATATTCTCTTTGGACCAATCGATAAGCTGCTGCTCACGCAGGATGGGGTCCATTTTGGCAAATGTCCGTTCATACTCCGGACGAAGCCGTTTGATTTCACTGTCGATTCGGTGCTGATCAACCGCCTGACCGTTTACATATAAAGCCATGATATCACCTGTAAAAAAATTATGCGGCACATTATAAAATTTGTATTGACACGCACATGAAAAACAGCTAATTTATTTTCTAATGAAAATAAAGACTGTTGAATAGTCTTCTTCGAATAAAGGCTGCTTCATTATTCATCCACGAAGCAGCCTTTTTTAATTTCCCGATTTACGATGATTGCGGTGTTGGTTCCTGCGCTGCAGGCGGCGTCTGTGCCGGAATCTCAAACGCCCCTTCGATCTTACCGGTATGAATAAATTCGGCAACGGAAAGATAATCCGCTGCGCCATGGCAGGTCGGTTCGTATTCAAAAATGCTTTTGCCGTAACTGGGGGCTTCGGCGAGTTTGACGTTTCTGCGGACATGAACAGGGACAATTTGGGCGGCGGCCCACGGGCTGTTCTGATTGCGTGAGCCGGTGAGGAATTTTTCGATGTCTTGCCGGACTTCGGCGGATAAACTGGTGCGGCTGTCGAACATACACATCAAAATAGCCGACACATGCAGGCTGGGATTAATGCGGTTATTGACCAGGGCAATGGTCTGAAGCAAGCGGCTAAACCCCTGCAGGGCAAGGAAATGCGGCTGGAGGGGAATAATGACTTCCTCGGATGCAGCCAGTGCATTCAGCGTCAGCAGCCCCAGCGACGGCGGGCAGTCAATCAGCATATAATCAAACCGGTCTTCAACCGGCGCCAGCGCCTGCCGCAAGATAATCTCGCGTCCGACTTCATTGACCAGCTCGGTTTCAGCTCCGACTAAATCAATCCCTGCGCCGAGCAGCCAGAGGTTGGGACGGACTTGCAGGGCGGCTTTTTCAATGTCCGACGAGCCGGTGAGTACCTGATAGGCTCCGCAGCCGGGCTGTTCGGCATCGACGCCGAAGTGAATCGTCAGATGTGCCTGCGGGTCAAGGTCAACAACCAGAACTCGAAGCCCGCGCTGGGCTAACGCAGCGGCGACATTGACAACCGTAGTGGTCTTGCCAACGCCTCCTTTTTGATTGAGTATGGAGATTTTTCTCATTGCACTTGGCCCAGAGCCTCGGCGTCCGGATGGGACGCCGTGTTGGGTTTACTGTTTGCCTGACCGGGTCGAATTTGTTTTAATAGGGAGTCCAAAACGCCGTTGACAAACCGCGGCGATTGTTCGGTACTGTATTTTTTGGCCAGCTCGATAGCCTCATTGACGATGACTTTTCCGGGAACATCCGGACAAAATTGAAGCTGGTAAACCGACAGCCGCAGAATGCTTCGATCTACCTGCGACATGCGTGAAAGCTTCCATTGGGCCGCAGAGGTGCCGATGCATTCGTCGCAGGCTTGCTGGTTTTGCCAGGCGCCGCGGGTCCACTCTTCGGCAAGCTGAATGGTCGTCGCATCGGCGGTTTCCTCGCGAAAAAAACTGCCCAGCCACGGCAGAATGTCTCCGCCCTGGACATCCAATTGGCAGAGCGCCTGCATCGCAAGCTCTCTGGCTTTGCTCCGACGATCGATAATAGGGTTCGCTTGGCTCATCCGTGATTGGGTTGGTGCACGATTATCCCAGTTTGGTCATCAGGTCGGCCATTTCAATGGCGGCCAGAGCGGCAGACGAGCCTGCATTGCCCTGCTTGGTTCCAGCCCGTTCTATGGACTGCTCGATAGTATCGCAGGTCAGCACACCAAAGATCGTCGGGACGCCGCTGTCATAATTGATAGCGCCGACGCCACGCGAGATTTGCTGGCAGACATAGTCATAATGACTGGTCTGGCCGCGAATGACCGCTCCAAGACAGATAATGGATGCGTATTTTCCGCTCTGAGCCATTTTCTTGGCGGCAGTGGTAATCTCAATTGTTCCCGGCACCCAAGCAACGGTGATTTGATCATCAGACGCCCCGTGCCGCTGGAGGCAATCAATGGCTCCAGCGAGCAGTTTTCCGGTAATAAACTCGTTAAATCGACTGACAACGATACCGTACTGGTGTTTGCCGGCGACTAATTGACCTTTGATTTCCTTGACCATAAGTCGACTCCGTAATCTGAACCTGTTTGCAATTTTTCTTTATAGTGCCTTACATTTGTCCTGATTATCGGACGGTCGAGGCATTTTTTCAAAAGAATAATTTAATTGTGCTTGTTAATGGCTGCCTACGCGGCTCTTAAACATTGATATTATAAGGGTTTAGCAGGACAATTTCCAGAAAAAAGTTTATAAAATCTGCCGATTGATTATTTTCTTTAGACTACATGAAAGCCTGCGGCATCGCAAACCGATAACAAAGCAGGTGTTTATGAACGAAAACGAAGCTGCAAAACAGGATGACCTATGGCCGATTCATCTTATCATAACGAAGAAGATGCCGACTTGAACGATTGGGAACAAGCCGAAAAGCGTGCCATTGAGGCACAGGAATTGTACGAAAATGGAGACTTGCAGGACGCTCTGGACAAACTTGGCGAAGCGGTCGCAATGAATCCAAATTGTTCGTCCTGGCATTTTAATCGGGGACTGACGCTGGATGCGCTGGCGCAGTACGAGGAGGCGATTGCGTGTTATCAGCATGCACTGGAGCTGTCGCCGGAAGATGTGGAAGCGATAAACTGTCTGGCGATGGACTATACGCGAACCGCTCACTATGACCTGGCGATAGAGTTATTTGAGAAGATCACAAAGATTGATCCGACGTTCGAGCCGGCCTATTGCAATCGGATCATCGCCTATACGGAAATGGAGCAGCACGAGCAGGCCGAAGAGATGTTTTATCTGGCCCAGCAGCTTAATCCAGAGTGTCCTGTCTGTTTTTACAACATCGGCAACTCGCTGTTTACGCAGGGACAATACAGCCGGGCGATCTGGTGCTGGAAAAAAACGGCGACGCTGGATCCAAGCCATCCGCAAATCAACTATCGGATCGCCCAGGCCTGCTGGGCAGATAAACGGTATGACCACGCCAAAGAGTATTTCCTGAAAGAGTTGCGGAAAAGTCCTGGCGACCTTGAAACGCTTTTGGATTACAGCGTTTTCCTGCTGGAAACCGGCCAAACTCAGCAAGCCGGAGAAAAATTGCGATGGATTCTGGAACTTCAGCCGGACTTTGCGCCGGCAACCTTTTACTTAGGCGAAATTTGCCGGACAGAAGAACGGCTGGGTGATGCGGTCAGGCACTACCGCAAGGCGATTCAATTAGACAACCATTGTCCTGGCGCTCGCTATCGACTGGCACAGATTTTGATGGCTCAGGGCAAAATAGAGGAAACCTGCGACTTGCTGACGGCGGAGTTGAAATTGGACTGTGAAGACAGTCAGGTTTTGCTGTCGATTGGCAGGATGCTGCTGCAGATTAAAGAGTATGACGCCGCAACGCATTGCTTCCTGCGCGTTCTGGACAATAATCCAAGTGAGGGACGAGCGTACTTTGGGATGTCGGCAGTTTTGATGTACAAAAAAGACATTGCAGGATGTCTTCAGTTTTTAGAACATTCCGTCGCCCTGGACATTCCGGAATTAACGGCATATACCTGCGCGGCTTTGATTCATTGCCGGCAGAACAATTACCGCCGTGCCGCCTGCATCTTGAACAAGGCCAGCGCCCTGCTCGGCAATTCCTGGAAACTTTCGCAATGGAAAATAAAAGTGCGGTATTTTGAGATGAAGCAAAAATGCGTCGATTGGTTTCAGTTGCGATTTACAAGATCGCCTTATTAAGCTTCGGATTCCGCAATGCGTTTTTGCAGGAGGGGTTTTAGGTTTTGTATCGCCCTGCCGCGATGACTGATTGAATTTTTGTGTTCGCTGTGCAACTGGGCGGTTGTTTTGCCCAATGACGGCACATAAAACAACGGATCGTAGCCAAAGCCGTTTTCGCCCTGCGGAGTATCGATCATCCGGCCTTCGATTTTGCCCTCGGTTTGAATCAGAATTTCCTGCGGACTTGCAAGACATACGTTGCATACAAATCGAGCGGTGCGTTTTTCCTGCGGGATATGTTTGAGCAGCCGCCGGACTTTTTCGTTGTTTTTTTGATCCTGCTCATGCCGGGGCAGTTTTTCATCGCTGCCTGCAGCAAACCGTGCGCTGTGGACGCCGGGCTGACCATTGAGGGCATCTATCACCAGCCCGGAGTCATCCGCCAGCGTCCAAAGCCCGGTCTGCTTCGCATAGCCAATCGCTTTTTTGGCGGCGTTTTCGGCAAATGTGTGGCCGTCTTCTTCG
>Ga0209450_10001913_pt1 | contig 10497 bp, 11 predicted proteins | sample FrelakmetLWP11LW_FD_187149 | JGI IMG/M metagenome (GOLD analysis project Ga0209450, IMG submission 187149) | Freshwater lake sediment microbial communities from the University of Notre Dame, USA, for methane emissions studies - LWP11 LW (SPAdes)... | ecosystem: Environmental > Aquatic >... | reverse complement strand
TTTCATCGCCTCCTGAATGGTCCTGATCCCGATCAATTCAATGCCTTTTACTCCCCTCATCTTCTCTTGATTTTGTTTCGGCAGAAGGCATTGTTTAAATCCCAACCTGGCTGCCTCTTTTGCTCTGACTTCCGATTGGCTCACCCCTCTTACCTCCCCTCCCAGCCCTACCTCTCCAAAGACTACCATCTCTGGATCAATGAGTTGATCCCTGAAATTTGAGGCAATCGCAGCAATCACCCCTAAATCAGCAGCAGGTTCCTCCACCCTCATTCCGCCAGCGATATTGAGAAAGATGTCTTGATGATTAAGATGAACTCCCAGCCTTTTCTCCATGACGGCAACCAGAAGGGATACACGATTGGCATCCACTCCCTGGGCTGTTCTCCTTGGGATCCCAAAGTTAGTAGGAACGACCAATGCTTGAAGCTCGATCAAAATGGGTCTCGAACCTTCCATGCTGGGCATGACAACAGAACCAGAAGTGGGTTGGATTCTTTCAGAAAGAAAGAATTCGGACGGGCTGACCACTTCTACCAATCCGGAGTCCTTCATCTCGAAGACGCCGATCTCATTGGTGGACCCGAAACGATTTTTCACTGCTCTCAAGATGCGAAAGGTGTGAGTGGCTTCCCCTTCGATGTAAAGAACAGTATCCACCATGTGCTCTAACACTTTTGGCCCTGCGATAAAACCTTCCTTGGTGACATGACCGATAAGAAAGATGGGGATGGAGAGATGCTTCGCCAAATAGAGCAACCGACTCGACGCCTCTCTCACCTGGCTGATCGATCCAGGAGTTGAAGGAAGTTCAGAGGAATAGATCGTCTGAATCGAATCGACCACCACGGTGGAAGGTTTGAGCGTCTGGATGTCTTGAAGAATTTTTTCTATGGATGTCTCTGAGACGATAAAGAGGTGTTCTGATGAAACGCCTAACCGATCTGCCCTCATCTTGGTCTGTTGGAGAGATTCTTCTCCCGAAATGTAAAGAACCTTTTTCCCCTTTGAGGCTAACCGGTTCATCACCTGAAGCAGAAGCGTGGATTTGCCAATGCCTGGATCGCCTCCAACTAAAATCACTGATCCGAAAACAATCCCGCCGCCCAAGACCCGATCAAATTCTCCAATCCCAATCTGAAATCTTCCTTTCTCTTCCCCAAGAATTTCAGTGATGGGTGTTGGAACAGCCTCTGTCTCAAAACCAAGCAGGTCTCGTTCAGGAACTTTTTCTTCAATAATTCTTTCTTCAACAAAAGTATTCCATTCTTGACATCCTGGACACCTTCCCAACCATTTGGGAGCTTGATATCCGCAAGACTGACAGACAAAATGTGTTTTCGCTTTGGTCATAAGGTCAATCGAATGGAGGAAAAGGAATTGTGGGCATTGTAACAGAAAAACACTTTTGAGGTCAAAGAGAAATGGGTGGATGACCTTAGGTGTCCAGAATTTAACCAGGAGATATAGATACACTGGAGTTTCCATAGAAAATGAATTTGAATGATTGACAGAAGAAAGGATAGCCCTATATACTGAATGTAATCATTCCGCCTTAAATCATTTTGGGAGGTGAATATGGCAACGGCTCCATCCCCTTTTTTAATGGCGAAAGGGAAGAACGATATTTTCTTAATACCAAAAATGGCAAACCGTCATGGCCTGATCGCCGGAGCCACGGGGACAGGAAAGACCGTTACCTTGAGGGTCTTGGCCGAGCAGTTCAGTCGGATCGGAGTACCCATTTTTATGGCCGATGTGAAGGGAGATCTCTCTGGCTTGCCTCTTCCAGGAGGAGAAAACCCAAAGGTGGCCGAGCGAGTTCAAAAACTGAGCATCAAGGATTTTACCTTCGAGGGTTACCCGGTGGTCTTCTGGGATGTCTTTGGGGGAGGGGGACATCCTGTTCGCACCACTATTTCAGAGATGGGCCCCTTGCTCTTAAGCCGGATCCTGAATCTCAATGAGATCCAGAGTGGCGTCCTCAACATTGTCTTTAAGATCGCCGACGACAATGGCCTCTTGCTTCTTGACCTAAAGGATTTGCGAGCGATGGCGCAGTTTGTCGGTGACAACGTAGATCAATTTAAGACACAGTATGGAAATATTTCCACCGCAAGCATTGGAGCGATTCAGCGCAACCTTTTAACCCTTGAGGAACAAGGGGGAGACCAATTTTTCGGAGAGCCGGCGTTGAACATACAAGACCTGATGCAGACCGATTCGAAGGGCAATGGGATCATTAACATCCTCACAGCTGATAAGTTGATGCAGTCACCCAGGATCTACGCCACGTTTCTCCTCTGGCTTCTCTCAGAACTCTTTGAGCAACTCCCCGAAGTAGGCGATCCTCCAAAACCCGCTCTCGTTTTCTTTTTTGATGAAGCCCATCTGCTTTTTGACGATGTCCCAAAGGCACTTGAAGAAAAGATCGAGCAGGTCGTCCGTCTTATCCGCTCAAAAGGAGTGGGCGTTTATTTTGTGACACAGAACCCCCTCGATCTTCCCGATACGGTTTTGGGGCAATTAGGAAATCGTGTACAGCATGCCCTGCGAGCTTTTACTCCCAGGGATCAGAAGAATGTTAAAGCGGCGGCCGAAACTTTCCGTGCCAATCCCAAGCTTAATGTGGCAAAAGTGATCACGGAACTTGCTGTAGGTGAGGCACTGGTTTCTATGCTCGATGAGAAAGGATCTCCAACTATTGTAGAACGGGCTTTAGTCTATCCTCCTCACAGCCGTCTCAGTCCCCTTGCTCCGGAAGAACGCAGCCAATTGATTCGGGGCTCGGTGCTATACGGACATTACGAGAAGACGATAGACCGTGAGTCTGCTTATGAAAAACTGAAGGCGAAAGCCGAGCAGATGAAGATGGATATCCAGGAGGAGGCGGCTCAGAAACGCCGGACCGCTGAGCCCAAGTCTCAGACAGAACAACTGCTGGGGGCAGCCGTAAAGAGCGCGGCCCATGCTATTGGCAGTCAACTCGGCCGGCAGATCATTCGGGGAGTATTGGGATCCATATTTGGTGGTGGCCGGAGGCGATAGGCAATTCTCATTCTTGACAACCTTTTTTTTATAGTATTACTATTATGCATTAAAATCCCAATGAAGGAGGTTTATTATGAAACGTACTTTGATCGTGATCGGTGTAATTTTAGTTGTAGCGGCTTTTGCCTTAGCCCGTCCCCCAAAGAGCGATTACCAGTGGACAGGAGCTGTTTTGGAATCAGATGGTGACCACCTCATCGTCCAGAAAGGAGATGAAAAGTGGGAATTTGCTTATGACAAGGATACGAAAATAACTGGAACCCTAAAAGCGGGGTCAAAGGTGACCGTCAAATACTTGATGAAGGCCACAAGCATAGAGGTTAAAGAAGAGGCAAAACCTAAGAAAAAGTAATATATTTATTTAAGGTTATAATAAGTTGGCGGCTCTATGAAATGAATAGGGCCGCCATCAATTAGACATTCTTTTAAATATGGGGACGTTGTTGAATTTTTCCACTTTTTACTTCAAGTCTCCTGATTCTCGATGGCTTTGGCCACAGCTGAAGTGCAAACCCCCACTTGTCTCGCTATCTCTGCCAAGGGCACTCCCATTTCATGACTCAAATAATTCGATATCCGGGCTCTGGCCTGAGAAACCTTTCTCCTCTTCCCGCCATTCCGAAGCTCCTCCTCTTCCACCCCCTCCTCTTTGCACAGTCTCTTGATCACATCATCAATCAGATCTTTTCTTCTTCCCCAATGCAATTGCCTCCTGAGTCCCCTATCTGCCTCTTTTAAAATTTGTCCCACAAAATCTTCTCCTCCCAGGATGCGAACATCATGTTTTACTCTTTTCTCCCTTCCTCTCAGGGATAATACCTGGGACCAACCTCCAAGGCTCCGAACCAGTCCTCCCCCCACTAATTCTTCCCGTCTGCCCTGATCTTTCCCCCCCTCCATGAACTTTCGATAGGCGCGTATCGCCCTTCCCCTTTTTTCACTAAACTGATTGAGAACATATTCCCTCTCCTGCCAGGTGTTCTTGATCCTTCCAATTAATACCCCATGACCACTCCAGGGATAGCGATCTAATGCTTTCATATTTGTCACCACAGAGGCTCTTAGGGGATTTAGGTGGAGGTAGCGGACCAATTCTAATAAGTAAGAATCTTCTTCGCAGACGATGGATTTATAACGATTCTGAAAGAGATGCCCGATTCGATGGTATTTCCGGTTGTACCAGATGGCATAGCCCGTCAAAAGACGGCGCATGAACTTTGAGATTCCCTGCCCTCCACTGAACATCAGGAGGTGAACATGGTTATCCATCAGGACCCACGCAAGGATTCTGGTCCCAGTGGCCTCAGAGAGTTGACCAAGACGAGAGACAAAGTGCTCCCGGTCTTGATCCCCCCGAAAGATCGGTAGGCCATCGAGTCCTCGGATCATCACATGTTGGAGTGTCCCAGGGGCATCTAACCGGGCTTGCCGCGGCATATTATACGCTTACCACAACCCATACCCTTTGTAAAGTGAAAATATTCAACAACGTCCCTCTATGTCTTCCTTTTTTCCAACTATCTTTGTTTTTTCCCCACCAGCCCTTAATTGTCTCTATTCCTTTCTGCCGCACTTGTGCATCAGTGCTCTCGGGATTGTAGTAGTCAAATTTCTCCATTGTCATTTGTCTTAATAGCTCAAAAGCCCAAACTCTTTTATCCTGGTTTTCATTTCCCAATTGGTTAATAATATAAGGTATTGCCGGTTTACCTATTTTGAACAAGGCCCCCATTACCGCAATTGTGGACTCCCTCTCGGTGAAAGGTAAAATAGCTAATAGGTCAAGAATTACCTCTCTTTCCTCCCGATCTGTTGATACTTGGCCCAAAACGATTACAGCATCCACCTTCACATTATCTGACAAATTCTTGTCCTTTAACATTTCCCGCATATGAGGAATAACTGGTATTCCTATCTTGATAAGCTTTTCTATGACCTTTAGATGTTTTTTTCTCAACAATTCATAATCCTTTACAATCTTTTTCCGTTCGGGGTCTTCCACCCTATAAAAAAACATTTTCTCACTTAAGGAATCCAGATCTCGTGCCATTACTATCAACTCAGAAATCAAAGGCTGGATTTCCTCTTCTCTTGATTGTTCTTTGTCGGTTTTTAGCTGGGCCCCGCATCCTGATAATAGAAGAATCAAAAAGATAAAAACCATATTATGCATAAGTTTCACCATCTCAAGTTCCTCTGTGGGTATTTAATAGTTTGCTAAATCTCGCTTGATCTTTTGTATTTGGCCTTCACTTAATTTTAGGTCTTCTTTCAAAACGGTCCAGAAATCGTTTAGATATCTTTGTGTTCCTCGTTCTCCCTCTCTTAATTTTTGCTCTGATGGGTAATAATCACCAATTAATGTATCTGGTACAATGTGCCTCGGCAATGTCATAAAATCATGTGCTGCTTTGTCTTGGGCTGTATGAAGACCTCTTCCCAGTTCAATTAGTCCCCTTTCGTAATCACCTGATGCAATCAATCTTCCTGCTTCGAGAAGCCTTTCCCTTTTAAAGTTTTCTGATGCTATGATTGCTGCATCTCTACTCTGGTTTTTATCTTTCATAGAATGCATGTAGTTATCAAGCGGATTTGTACTATCTACTGAAACGTTTCCTTGTGCTACCTTTTCTGCAGCCCTCTCGCTAAAACCGCTCCTTGTAAATATTTGCATAGTCAATATTTGCATAGTCAATCTTCTGTGAATTTCCTGCGAAAATTTGCCATCAGGGTCCAAATACCTGTAAGGGTTATTCAATCCATAAGAGTATCTATTGAGCCTTTGAGGATTAAGAATGTCTCTACCAGTTATTGGTGCCGGATCAGGTGAAATAAACCTCCCAATCATTGCCTCCATATATCTGGCACCAAAGTATAGAAGTCCTGTCTCTTTATCCTTTTCCTTACCTACAAATCGTAAATCGTTCTCCATGGTTTCTGTAACGAGCTGTTCCTCTCCAAAAGGCTTGTAATCCGCCCGCCATACCACACTTCCACCTGTATCGGTCATAGCCAAGGGTGTGCCCGCTGGGTCTGTGTGGTAGAAATATTTGGCGGTTGGCTCTATTTTGGTAACCAGCTTTCCATTGGCATGGATGTAATCCGAGAGGAGATTCCCACTACTATCTGTCTCCGAAATCACTTTTCCATCCTTATCATAATGATACACCACTGTATGAGGCCCACCCCCTGTTTGATACGTCTTCGTCACCCTCATCCCATCCCCATCATAGGAAAACTGTGCCAGGGCTGCCTCACCATAATAATCAAAACTGATAAGATTATGAAGGCTGTCTTACATCTTATTCAAAAATAAAAAAGGGCGGGGACAAACCCGCCCTCAATTCTTTCTGCTTGTTGGCTTCAAGATAATTTAGCTCACTTCCCAAATACCTCCTTGAGAAGGTCGGTGGTCCGGGCAGCGGGATTTTTTCGGATCTTCTTTTCCTCCTCGCCTACCATATGGAATAGTCCATCGAGAGCCTTGGTCACGACATATTGGTCAAGGTCAAAACTCTCTTTCTTGACAAACGGGATACTTTCATAGCGCCCCACCAACTCCTTGTATTGTCGGGTCACTCCCACTTCATTCATCGACTTGTTAACGACCGGCTTGAATGTGGATGAAAGTTTGTCAGTGGTTTTACCTTTAAAATACTCTGTGGCCGCTGTTTCATTGCCAGACAAGATCTTTCGAGCATCGTCAAAAGTCATCTCCCCAATCGCATCCCAGAAAATCTGTTTTGCGGCAGGAGCCGCCTTTTCAGCAGCGCGGTTCATGCTTAGAACAAACTCATCCACCTTTGGCCCATAGCCCACAGCCCTCAAACCCTTCTCAAAAGTCTTCAGTTTCTCGGGCATGAGGATTTTGATCACCTGATTCAAGAAATACCCATCTGTCTTTCCAGTCAAACCGACAGCATTTTCAGTACCAATCTGCAGCGCTTCTTTCAACCCAGAACCAATCTTGACATCACTTAATCCGCTCTTTTCACCAACCCCAATACCCTTTAAGATTTTGTCGAGTTGAGCTGATGCAGGAAATGCGGTGAACAAAATAACCATCCCTACCATAAGCATTCGAACGATCATCATATGACTCCTTTCTTTATTTCATCTATGAGGTCAAATATATTATTGAAATTCTAATCAATTTAAAATTACAAATCAATAAGAATATCAAAAATTGAAATCCAGTGCTTATGGCAAAAGAGGTTTTTTTATGATATGTGTTTTTCAATGGAAAATGAAAATAAAAACCTCCTTCTTGAGGGAGCAAAGACCTTTGGAATTCATTTGGATGGAAAAGCGATTGAAGCTTTTGAGCTTTACCTGAAGGAACTTCTCAAGTGGAATCAAAAGATCAATCTTACTTCTATCCGATCAGAAAAAGGAGTGGTTCTAAAACACTTTCTCGACTCCTTCTCAGTTCACCCTCTTCTCCCAAAATATTCTTCTATCTTGGACATGGGGTCTGGGGCAGGTTTCCCCGGCATTCCCTTGAAAATCATTCAACCCACCCTTAAGATGACCTTGATTGATTCTGTTCGCAAAAAAGTTGATTTCCAAAGACATATCATCCGAGTGCTGGGTTTAAAAGGAATGGAAACAATTCACGGCCGTGTTCAAGATAAGGGAATCCTTCAAAGTTTAGGAGGGCAATTTGATATCATCCTCTCAAGGGCTTTTTCTGATCTTCGGACTCTCCTCATCCTGAGTTTCCCCTTTTTGAAAGAAGGAGGGAGTGTCATCGCTATGAAAGGTGAGTTGGAGGGTGGTGAAATACGAATCCTCACTCAAACAGAGGAACCCCGATACCAATTGCAAAGAACCGTTTCCTTGATCCTTCCTTTCAGTACTTTTAAAAGAACGATTCTCCTGTTTAAAAAAGGATGATTTTATGATATAAATGAAGGCCAAAAGGGTTTTGGGAAACCGAATGGTGGCAAGAATCATTTGCATTGCCAATCAAAAAGGAGGGGTGGGGAAGACCACAACGGCAGTCAACCTCTCTGCCTCCATTGCTGCCGCAGAGAAGAAAGTTCTTCTCATCGATATTGATCCACAGGGAAATTCAACCAGTGGTATGGGGTTCAATAAAGAAGGGGCCAATGGGACCATCTACCACGTTCTGCTCCGTGGTTCAGGTCTAAAGGAAATCATCCAGAAGACCGACCTTGCCTTTTTGGATGTGGTGATTTCCAATACAGATTTAATCGGTGCGGAGGTGGAACTGATCCAAGAGAAAGATCGGGAGAGGAAATTGGACCGGTTAATCAAAGAGGTCGAGAGTGACTACGATTATATTTTTATTGATTGCCCTCCCTCTCTGGGCCTTCTGACCATTAACTCACTGACCGCCGCCCATTCGGTCATTATCCCTCTCCAGTGCGAATACTATGCCCTGGAAGGACTGGGCCAACTTCTTAAGACGATCCGTTTGATTAAACAATCTCTCAATCCAAAACTAGAGGTCGAGGGGATTCTGCTCACGATGTTCGACGGTCGGAATAACCTCTCTCACCAGGTCGCCGATGAGGTGAAAAAACACTTCAAAGACAAAGTATTCAGTACGATCATCCCTCGAAATATTCGATTGAGTGAAGCCCCCAGCCATGGAAAACCCATTCTCTTATATGATATTCATTCGAAGGGTGCGGAAAGTTATTTAAACTTGGCCAGAGAAATCATGACGGATGGAAAGATCGATGGCAACTAAAAGAATGGCGTTAGGAAAGGGCCTGGGAGCACTTCTCCCAGAATTTGGACAAGCAGAACCGAAGGCACTCCTCTATTGCGGGATTGAAGAGATCACTCCAAATCGATCTCAGCCCCGAAAGCATTTTGACGAATCAAAACTCCAGGAATTGGCGGAGTCCATCAAAGAGAAAGGGATTCTGGAACCACTCATCGTCCGAAGAACGGATCGGGGTTATGAACTGATTGTTGGAGAACGCCGTTGGCGTGCGGCCCAAAAGGCAGGGTTGAAAGAAGTTCCTGTCGTAGTCAAAGAGGTGGAGGGTAGAGAGGTTTTAGAAATCTCCCTCATCGAAAACCTACAGAGGGAGGACCTCAACCCCATTGAGGCAGCCGAGGCTTTCAGGCATCTGATAGAAGAGTTCAACATCAGTCAAGAGGACCTCAGTAAACGGATTGGAAAGGACCGATCCACCATTACGAATACTCTCCGCCTATTAAAACTTCCAATAGAAATAAGAAATCAACTTCTACAAAATCGCATCACCTCTGGACATGCAAGGGCTATCCTCAGCCTTGAAAGCAAAGAAAAACAGAAGGAACTCTGTGCTTTGATCATTAAGAAGGGCCTTTCGGTGAGAGAGGCCGAAGCTCTGGTGAAGCGATGGTCGGAGAGACCCAAAAAGACTACTATCCTTGCCAAACGAAAAGGGGATTTGGAAAGTCAACTGATCAGCCTTCAAGATTCTTTAAGGAGACACTTAGGGACAAAAGTTCAGATTACCCCAAAAGGCAAAAAGGGGAAGATTGAGATCGAATATTATTCCCATGAAGATTTAGGAAGGATTGTGGAAACCATCCTAAAAAACGCATAGGGCATGGGGCATAGTGCATAGGGTATTTTTAATAACAAAACCCTTATTTGAGAATATAGTACGCTATGCTCTTTGCGCTTAGCGCTATGCGCTTCGTGAAAGGAGTCACTTATGTCAGGAGGAAAATCTTTTTTTTCTAAACCCAGCCCCGTCTCTCCATCCCCCCCAGAGGAAATTAGCGCTTATCTCGGAAAACAAACCCTCTTTGAGGGGAAGATGACCTTCGAAGGTGTGTTTCGATTGGATGGAAAATTTGAAGGGGAGATCTTCGAAAGCGGAACATTAATCGTGGGTGAAACAGCCAGTGTTAAAGGTAAGGTCGGGCTCCATACGATCATCATCAATGGCACGGTGGAAGGGGAAATATATGCCAAGACACGGGTGGAGATCCACTCTACGGGTAAAGTATTTGGAAATCTGTACGCCCCCATCCTAACGATTAACGAAGGAGGAATTTTCGAGGGCCATTGTAAAATGGAGGGGGGTATTGATAGAAAAGAGGATAATCGAGACCCTCTCTCAGCAAAAACAGACTATCCTTTATCTGCTTGAAATTAATAAAGAAAAAAATTATTGACAACTTATTGGATTCATGTTAACTAATTCACATTTTACTGCTCCCTAATGTCTCCCGATCAAAAACAAAAGGGAACTCTTGGCGAATGGATGCGTTATGCCAATATTGGCATAGAGATGATGGCATCAGTTTTGATCGGGGCATTTGGCGGATATGGTTTGGATTATCTATTCCATACCAAACCTTGGCTGATGATCGTCGGTTTTATCTTGGGTTCGGTGGCCGGCTTTCGTAGTCTGTTTCGACTCCTCGAACAAGAAAATAAGAAAAAGGATTAGAATGAACCCTTTTATTCTG
>Ga0209450_10001912_pt1 | contig 10498 bp, 6 predicted proteins | sample FrelakmetLWP11LW_FD_187149 | JGI IMG/M metagenome (GOLD analysis project Ga0209450, IMG submission 187149) | Freshwater lake sediment microbial communities from the University of Notre Dame, USA, for methane emissions studies - LWP11 LW (SPAdes)... | ecosystem: Environmental > Aquatic >... | reverse complement strand
AACCCCGGTTACATCCGGGGTAAACCGACACAAAATTTATCAACCCCGAAGTGGGTTGAAGTGTGAATCCGGAATTCTTCAACACCTCCGGTGTTGCCAGATGCCTTGCGCACATACCATGGATGTAACCATGGATATTAGACTTGGATGCCTCCGGCATCTTCAATGTATTTCACCTTTGCTTATCATAAATCAGTATAATCAAAAAAATAAAACCTTAGATCATCCTGAAAGAGAAAATCTTTAGTCACATTATTAAACTTTTTATTAATTTCGATAAAATAGATGTGTATAAAGAGTAGTAGCCTTAAGGAGGGCCGAGCGTTAAAAAATTGCCCTATGGAGGGCTGAGCGTTAATAAAACACCCGGTGGGGTGTATTTAGCGAAGAGCCAGAATGCAGAAGTGGCAGCGATGGAGCCAGCTTGCAGGGAAGGGTTGGGGTTAGGGTTAAGAAAATCCTGGGGGGAGTGAGTGCATGAGATACCAGAGGATTACTCGCCACTTCATCCGCAGAAGCCTTTCCTTGTGAGCCGAAGCCCTCAGCGAAGGCTCAAGCATAGGCGGACTTCGTTCCTCGTGTTCCTCCAGGGTTGCTAAACTAAGTCTATTACCTGAAACTTATCCAGTCAATTTCAACGGGATTATTTTCTTTAAGTACTACAACCAGATTATGAATTCCCTATTGATATTTTAACAGTCGTGTTTCAACCGTATTCAAATCAGTACTTTCGGGGATTTTTACTTCGGCAAGCAAGATGCCGTCTGCCTTACCCAGTCGGATTTGCAAAGTGCCTCCGGTTTGTGACGAGGCCTTTATCTGAACAGATTTAAGCTTTTTGCTTCCGAAATCAACAGCATTATACTGCACCCATGCATCCTTTTCACCAAGCATTGTCTTCCAGCCTTTAAATGTGTCGAGCGAATCAAGAAAAGCTATTGATACACCTTTGTCGCTTATGCTGCTGTACCTGTCGATCTGTATTTCCTTTGTTGCGCCAGTAAGTCCTACTCCGCGCAGAGTTTGGGTTACCTTTCTGATCGTTCCGTCTTCATTGAAAAAGAGGCTGTCAATCCTGATGGATCTGTTCTTGTCAAATTTCGGCGAGAGATCATTATGATGATAGAAAAGGTACCACTGGTTATTGAATTCTATTATCGAATGGTGGTTTGTCCAGCATCCGGTTGGGGATTCGTCCATTATAACTCCGATTACCTTAAAGGGACCCATAGGATTATCTGCAATTGCATACTCAAGCCTTTCAATCTTATTCTGAACATGCGGATAAGTCATGTAATAAATGCCATTCCGTTCAAAGAGAAATGGACCCTCTTTCAGACCTTGTTTTGGAAGATCTCCAATCACCTTCGTCTCGGAGGCAAGCTCCAGCATATTATCCTTCAGCTTAGCAGCAAAGATATTCCCTCCGGCCCAGTAAATATATGCCTGTCCGTCTTTATCAATAAAAAGGGCTGGATCGATACCGCGTAAGTTCTTAATCGGTTCTGCCTGCGGATTATATGGACCGGCAGGATTGTCTGCAATAGCCACACCAACCGAAGAGCCTCTCCCAAGGCTGGCTTTCATGCCTGCCGGAAAATAAAAATAAAATTTCCCGTTTCTTTCGATACAATCGGGAGCCCACATGCTGAAAGAGGTTGAATCGACCCAGTTCACTTTGTTCTGGCTTACAATGACACCATGGTCTGTCCAGTCAGTAAGGTTTGCCGATGAGAAAACATGATAGTCTTCCATTACAAACCAGCCTGCCCGCCCGCGGCCGGGTTGTACTGGAATATCATGTGATGGGAAAACATAGACCCTGCCGTTGAAGACCCTGGCTGTCGGATCGGCAGTAAACTGATCCCTGACAAATGGGTTTTGTGCAAACGTATAATTTACAGATAATATTACTAATGAAGTAAGAAACAGAATTTTTCTGGAATTTTTCATCATAGTTATTAAAAAGTTAAAGATAGAGAAATAATTAAATGGAGATCTTATCGGTTTTAAGGTGGTCAGGACGAACGGCTTCTTCAATCATAGTCCTTTTAGTGCTTTTTCAGTTATCTTTAAATCAAAAATGCCATTTATAAAAGCCATAGCCGGAAGCAATATTCGTTCGCTGATCCTGGGCCTTTATATTCCTTTAATTTTCAACTGCATAACATCCTGTGGTGATCCTTCGGCAGGAAAGCGAGGCTTAGCTTCTTCCGGAATGTCAGATTCAACCAAAGCGAGCAGGACTCCTGATGAATACCAGTCGGTTTATGCCATGCTGGTTTTACCCAAAAACCCAATTCCGGGTGAGGCATTCCGCATTTTGGCGATCGGAGGGAAAAATATCCGTGAAGAACAGATCATTGTCAGTGGTCCTTCGGGTAGTTTAAAATCAATGAAAAGCAAAATCGGGGAGGAATTGCCTTATTGGCGTATTGATGATTTTACCGGAAGTTCTGCTGGTAAATATAAGGTCACTTTAATTGCGGATAAAAAGGTGGTCAGCAATCTGGAGTTTATAATTTCTCCGGAGGAAGGAGCTTCTCCAACTGGTGTGGTATGGAAGACCCTCCGTGGCTGGGACAGCGAAATGGAGGCAATCTATTCTGCCTGGATAAACGCTTTGTTTCAAGGCTGCGACGAACAGGCTTCCTGGTCTACACTCCACGAAGTGACCCAAAATCAGAATCAGAATTTTCTTTACAATTACCTCTCAATGGGGGAAGATGACCCGGACGTAAAAAACAAAGTGATCATGAAACCTGATTGTGCCGATAATCCATTTTTCATGAGAGCATATTTTGCATGGAAACTGGGTCTGCCATTTGGTTACCATGTGTGCGACAGGGGAGGCCTTGGCCATAATCCCAAAACCGGCCAATGGATAACAAATGAAACTTCCAGTTCAAAATCACATCCGGTACAGGCTTTTAATGCCTTTCTCAGAAAGGTTATGGATGGTGTCCATTCCGGAACAGCCCGAACTGCTCTGGATGATGAAAATTCCGATTATTACCCTGTTTCACTTGAACGAGAAGCCTTACGTCCTGGTATTGTTTTTGCCGATCCTTACGGACATACGTTGATCGTTATACGTTGGGTACCGCAAACAAATGATCATCCGGGGTTACTTCTTTCAGTAGATGCCCAACCCGATGGAACGGTGGGAATCAAACGGTTTTGGAAAGGGAATTTTCTTTTTAACACATCAGAAGTTGTCGGGGAACCAGGATTTAAGGCTTTTCGTCCCATATTGGTGGATAATGGTGTGTCATACCTGATGAATAACAATGCACTTACCGATTCAGCAGGATTCGTCCACTTTTCACTTCAGCAGAGAAAGATGGAAACCGATGTTTTCTATCACACTATGGAGCGGTTAATCAACCCGAAACCGCTTGACCCTGAAACTGAATTACTTAATCTGATCAAAGCGCTCCACGAACAACTATTGGTACGTATCACTTCTGTAGCTAATTGTGAAGCTTATTTCAAATCAAATCCGTCTGCTGTAATTCCTATGCCTTCAAGTGCTGCCGGGATTTTTCAGGCCGGTGGTCAATGGGAAAACTTTTCAACACCCAACCGCGATTTCAGGCTTTTAATTGCAATGGATGCGGTACTTGATTTCCCGGATCTGGTTGTTCGTTCACCAGAGGATTTTAATATTTCAAGACCAGGCTCTCCGGAACAGGTTAAGAGAAAGCTTCAGTCTGTTATGGATCAGGAAGTTTCTAAACTTTCGATCAGTTATACACGTACAAATGGTTCTTTACAAAAACTGACTGTCGGGGAAATACTTAAAAGAAGGGATGCCTTTGAGATGGCTTATAATCCGAATGATGGAATAGAAATCCGCTGGGGGGCACCGAAAAACAGCGATGAAAGGGCTACGTGCCATCGTAACGCCCCATCAAACCAAATTGAAACGATGCGCTCGGTACGTACATGGTTCAATAAAAGGCTGCATCCGCCAACATAAAATCATACTGCTTTAAATATATTTTCTGAGACTTAAAGTAAGAATTTCCCCACTTTTAATGAATTAACCCTTAAAGAGAAACTTACAAAACATGAGTAAAAGGTATTAACTAAATATGAGGACTTAATGCCTGAGCAGATAATGTCAATGCTTGAGGATCATTTTGTTACTATCAGAAATAAAAAGGATTTTTCGATTTGCAGTATTAATCGTTTCTGCTAGGCAGACAAGAGGTTTGAAATATCTAACCATAATTTGGATAGAGAAAGGGATAGACTTATTAAATTGGAAGATATTTAATAAAAAATAGAATAATCTGTCTTGTAATTCATTATCCATTGGCATTCTTATAAAACAGATTTGATCAATATTTCAAAACAGTTTATCAAATTCAATTTGCAGGAATTAATTGAATCATTATATTTAGAGTTATTAACGAGAATACTTTCTGATTAATACAGGTACCCGGAAGGACGTAACCAACCAGACCTTAAAACCAATGATTATGAGAAAAAAGATTTACACTCCGCTGATATTTCTGTTCCTTTCAATCGGGTATCTCCATGGACAGGACTATCTCATAAGTTTTGAAGGTTCTGGTGCAGTCTCAACTGTTGAATCTGTCAAGGTTGAAAATATTACCCAGAAAACTGAACTGACAATGAGCGGAAACCAGGTATTGCATCTGTTGTCAGTTGTTACGGGAATAGAGCAAACCAGGGATAATACTAAAAATGGAGTAAGGTTTTTCACTAATCCGATGACGAATAGTACCAGGATGCAATTTGTATTACCCGAATCAGGTCAGACATTAATTGCCCTGCATGATCTGTCAGGTAAAACAATATTGCAGAATCAGTACTATCTTTCACAGGGGGAGCATATCTATAGATTGGAGGGCTTTGAAAATGGTATTTATTTTGTGAAAATAAACACTGGGAAATATTCGATAAATGGCAGGTTTTTAAGCAATAAAGCTCATGAAGGAGCAATGAGGATAACATATGAAAATACAATATCAACAGAGAATAATACAATTGAATCAAAGGGTCTTCAGGATGAAATAGTAATGCAATATAACACTGGCGACAGGTTAATATTTACTGCCAACGGAGGGGAATGCATTTCACTGGTCACAGATGTAGCCTCTTCCGATAAAACTATAAAATTTGACTTTCAACCATGTAAAGATGCGGATGGCAACAAATATCCAATTGTTAAAATAGGACCTCAGACATGGATGGCTACAAACCTGAAAACAACAAAATATGAAAATGGCGATCCTATACCACTGGTAACCGATAATGCAGCATGGCTTGCATTGAGATATGAAGCTGCCTACTGCTGGTACGACAATGATGCATTAACCTATAAAAATATTTTTGGTGCTCTCTATAACCACTGGGCTGTAAGTTCAGGCAATCTCTGTCCTGCAGGCTGGCATGTTCCAACATATTCTGAATTTGCCGCACTCGAAAAATATTTGAACGACAACGGTTATAATTATGATAACTTAACATATGGCAACAATATAGGAAAGGCTTTAGCATCAACTGCAATGATTTTTCTTACCACTTTACCATCAAGCCCGGCTATTATGTGGGAATACTCATCAGATGATGGTACTGTCGGCAATACAGATTTCCCGATAAAAAGAAATGCTTCAGGTTTTTCAGCTCTGCCATCAGGTTTTCGCGGGAATGGGTTTAGCGTGATTAACCAATTCGCTTTCTGGTGGTCTTCTACTGAAGAATCTATGGGTTTCGCCCGATATAGGAATTTACAATCGAACTGGGAGACACTTCTTGGCGGGTCCACATATAAATGGATAGGTTATTCTGTTCGTTGCCTGAAGAATCCATAACCATTGATTATAATAACTTTTAACCTGCCCCCGGAATAAGCTCCGGGGGCTTTTTTATAAAGATGAGCTTAACGGTATAAAAGCCCTGCCGCTTTATTTCTAATTTAGTTTTTCTCTACCCCCTCGGATTGGTAATCAACGAGAAGGGGATAAGGAGGATTACGAGGACAAATATTCAAAACATCATCTTTAAATACTATTTAATAAACATTGAATCATTTGATAGTTAATGCGATATATTAAAAAAATATCTTAAGAATGACTGTACTTAACATATTTTATCATAACTTGTGTAAAGCTTAAGTAACAACCGGTTAAGATTAGTGAAAGATCGGATTTTATGAAAAGCATAGTCAGAAAATTAACTTACCTGCTCACTACAGGGCTAATACTCCTGAGCCCCGGTTGCAAAAGATCGGGATGGGTCTCCCAGACGAGCGGGACAACAAAGAATCTTCTCGGAGTCTGGTTCACCAATGCTGATACCGGAACTGTAGTCGGTGTTGCAGGCACCATATTGAATACAACCAATGGAGGTGATAACTGGAACATTCAGCAAAGCGGCAATGGACCGGTATATTGGGGAGTCCGTTTCAGCGGTACCAGGAACGGGTGGATAGTTGGGAATGGTGGTACAATCCTGCACACAACTGACGGTGGCATCAAATGGATCCAACAGTCAAGCGGAACATCAGCAGATTTATCCCGTATCTTCTGCCTCGATAATAATATTGCATGGATTGTGGGAGATAACACTATACTTCATACTACTAACGGAGGAATAACCTGGACCAGTCAAAAAAGTTTAGTAATGACACGTTTATGGGATGTCTTTTTTACAAATCCGGAAATTGGTACTGCAGTTGGGGGCTGGTGTAATTTCTGTTATGGACCGCCTTATTATGGCGGCTACATTCTGCATACAACAGATGGAGGCGAAAACTGGACCATCCAGAAGCATGATACAACAATTTTTGGTTTCTATGGAATTTTTTTCGCTGATGTTAACAGAGGGACTATCGTGGGAGCCCATGGCACAATCTTAAATACAACCGACGGAGGTATTACTTGGACCGAACAATCAAGCGGAACAATAAGTGACCTCTGGGATGTATGCTTTGTTAATTCTGATACAGGAACTGTTGTTGGTGGTAACGTGGAATATGCTGATTCTACTTATGGAGGAACAATACTCCGTACAACAAATGGAGGCATAACTTGGGTTGAACAGGAAATCCCTTCACAGAATGCCCTCTGTGCAAAAGCCGGAAGGCTTGACCACATTTGGACGGTTATATTGAAATTGTTGTAATAAATTTAAAAACAAGCACTTAAATCCGGCCTAAGATGGTCAATTTGATCCGGCAGATGGTGGTCAATGACACTGGCTTTTATAACTGGGGGTTATCAATAATAAAATAATCTGTCTCCACTTGCAGCGCTTTTTCGATGAGAGAAATGTTATCACCTAAAAAGGTTATAATGCAAGTGGATTTAAGCCCCGCTTGGGGGGTGGGGGTAACAACACTGAGGATTAAGCCTCACTGCGCCATCCGAAGCCTTCGGCAAAGGCTGACTCCGTTCGGCTTGATCCTCTTAAGGTGAGCTTAATAAAGAAAAGCCTTGCAGCGCTGACGCGCTGCTACGGGCTTAATTTTTTCCTCCCTTACATCCCGCTTTGCGGAATGACGGTCTGAAAAAAATTAAGCCCTGCCGCATTCGCGGCAAGGCTTTTTCTTTGTAGACAAGAGGTTTGAAATATCTAACCATGATTTAATCGGAGATATGGTAGATATTATTAGTCTGGATGAGGTTTCTTTCAATATTTGGAATAGTAATTCCGTCCATTTGATCAGAAAAGATTTTAGCGAGAGGATTTTATTTGACTCGCATTCAAATCTTTCATAATTTTATCAAAATGTGTGCCTTATGAAAAGTCTCATCCCGGGATATGAATATGATATTTTCATCAGCTACCGCCAGAAAGACAATAAGCATGATGGCTGGGTAACCGAATTTGTTGATAATTTGAAGGGGGAACTTGAATCGACCTTCAAAGAAGAGATCAGCGTTTATTTTGACATTAATCCGCATGATGGACTTCTGGAGACACATGATGTGGATGCATCACTAAAAGAGAAACTTAAATGTCTGGTCTTTATTCCGATCGTTTCACGCACATACTGCGATCCTAAATCATTTGCATGGGAACATGAGTTCAAGCCTTTCGTGGAAGAGGCCTCAAAGGATAAGTTAGGGTTAAAAATAAAGCTCTCCAATGGTAATGTTGCAAGCAGGGTACTTCCTGTTCGTATTCATGATCTGGAGATAGAAGATGTGAAAAGATTTGAGGAAATTACCGGAGGTGTAATGAGGACAATGGATTTTGTCTTTAAAACAAATTCAGGAGTAAACAGACCACTGAAATCCGCAGAGGATCATCCAGGTGACAACATTAATAAAACCTATTACCAGGATCAAATAAATAAAGTTGCCCTTGCAATCAGGGAGATTGTGCATGGAATAATAGCCGAACCAATCCATATCGGGAAAGAAGAAGATCAGATAAGAGTTGCTTTTAGGGAAACCGTTTTTAAAGAGAATAAATCAGAGAGAAAAATATCTCTTATTTCAACTAAGAGAAGGCTATTTGTAACTCTTGTTATTTCTACAATTTTAATTATTGCAGGAGTCTTATTATATCCAAGACTATTTAAACAGGATAAATTTGAAAGAATAAGGGATGCGGAAGGAAAAATTTCTATTGCAGTAATGCCTTTCGAGAACCTTACTGGCGACACAACCCTAAATTGGTTCCAGAGGGGCATATCGTCACTGCTGATTAACAGACTAGGCAATTCATCGGAATTGGCGGTATGCGAAGATCAGACCATGTTTGAGGTGATGGATGGCATGAAACAGATTTACACTGCTGGATTTTCACCTTCAGCTGCCAGGGAAGTTGCCAGGAAAGTAAAAGCTGAAACCTATATAACAGGTAGTTTCCAGGGGCGGGAAAACACCTATTGGATATTGGTGAACCTGATCAACTCGGAAACCGGAAATATCCTGTGGACAAATAAAGTGGAAGGTAACCTCAAATCCTCAGATTACCTGACTCTGTCAGATTCATTATGCAATAAAATAAAGAATTATCTCGAAATAAAAGTACTTGAAGTTAATGCAGATTATGATTTCAGGGAAGCTTATCCAAAGTCAGCTGAGGCGTATAAGTACTTTATTGAAGGAATGAACTTGGTTTTAAATCAGAATTACGAATTCGGCATCCGGTCCCTGAAAAAAGCCCTTGAAATTGATTCCACCTTTACTCTGGCTTCTTTCTACATAACCTATGCTTATTCTTATCAAGGGAATTATGCTGAAGTTAAAATATGGATTAAAAAGACGTATCTGCATAAAGACAGGGTTCCTCCGAAGTATCAGCTCTGGATAGAGCTCTGGTATTTATGTGAATATAGTAAAAATATAGATGATATCACAAGGTGTTGTGATCTTCTGGCAGAATCAGGTATTAATACATGTTTATTCTGGACCGATATAGGTGTCACCTATGTTGATTTTCTAAGACAATATGATAAGGCCGTCAATGCCTTCGAGAAAGTCATGGCAATCTGCCAGGAAAGAGGCATCGATTGGAAGTTTATCGGTAGTTTCTGGGACCGATTTCAAATAGCCCTGCATAAAACCGGGTATCATGAACGGGAAAAAGAAATATCAAATATGGGTCTGAAATTATTTCCTGACAACAGTAACTGGTTTTATTACTATATGGCTCTATGTGCCTTGTCACAGGGAAATGCATCAGAAGCAGATGAAATTATAATAAAATACATGGCCAAGCATAAAGAATTGGGAACACCCGAAATGTCTTTAGAGATCTTTTTAGGGCAGATGCACGAGGAGGCCAATATAATGGATCAGGCCGAAATTCATTATAGAAAAGCTTGTGAAATAGATCCCCGGAATATTGACTGCCTGTTGGCGCTGGCATACTTTCTGATTAACAGGGAAATTAATGTTAATGAGGGATTGGATTTGATACATAAGGTCCGGGTAATCAATCCGAAAATTACGGCTTACCATTATGAGGGTTGGGGCCTATATAAACTTGGCAGATATGAGGAAGCTGCAGAGCTCATTGAGAAAGCCTGGGGAAGAATGGCCGGATTTAACCTTGAAGCTTATAGCCATCTTGAAGCAGCAAAAAAGGCCGCTGCCGGCCAAAGAAATAATTAATCCGGCAGGGAGGTAAAGGGAGGATTATTGCATGATCCTCTTCAGGAGTGCTTAACAAGTCAAAAGCCTTGCAGCGCTTACCCGTAAACCAGATATTGTTACACAGTCACCCCTCTTTGCAGGGCCGAGCGTTAAGAACTAGCCCGGTGGGCTAGTTTAGCGAAGGAGCCAGCCTGCAGGGCAGAGAGGGGACTGGGGTGAGTTCCTTATAACCAGAGGATTGCTCGCTCCGCTCGCGTTCCTCCTGGGGGTGCTTAACACCGAAAAAGCCCTGCCACGCTGCTCGTGGCTCTTGGCTTTTAACTTGTAGCGGAGGGAGGATTATTTCATGATCCTCAGGGAAGGTGCTTAACACCGAAAAAGCCCTGCATCCGCCTTCGGCGGCTGCTGGGTCT
>Ga0209450_10001911_pt1 | contig 10503 bp, 7 predicted proteins | sample FrelakmetLWP11LW_FD_187149 | JGI IMG/M metagenome (GOLD analysis project Ga0209450, IMG submission 187149) | Freshwater lake sediment microbial communities from the University of Notre Dame, USA, for methane emissions studies - LWP11 LW (SPAdes)... | ecosystem: Environmental > Aquatic >... | reverse complement strand
CCAGGAGGATCTGGCAAAGAAAGTAAATGTCAGAAGGGAGACCATCGTCTTTCTCGAAAAGAACAAGTATAATCCTTCACTTAAGCTGGCTTATGATATTGCAAGAGTTTTCAAAGCAAAAATCGAAGAAGTGTTTCTAATGGAATAAATGGTCCGGATTTTTCTTATATTCAACTTTTTATCCTGGAGCACCCTCATGAAGGAAATTCTTACTATCCCGAATCTGATCTCTTTTTACAGGTTGCTGGTTTTTCCCCTTATCCTGTTTTTTATTATAGACGGCAGGGAGTCTTTATTTGCAATTTTTGTGGTAATAAATCTGGTAAGCGATGCTATTGATGGTTTTATTGCCCGGAAATTTAAGATGGAAACTGAACTTGGAGCCAGGCTGGACTCATTTGCCGATAATCTGACCTATGTTCTGGTCTTTATCGGGCTTATTGTCTTTAAGCTTGAGGAGTTTCTGCCTTACAAGTTAAGTCTGTTTATTTTTTTTGGGTCATTGTTGTTTACCGTTATTCTATCATTAATCAGATTCAGGAAGTTCCCAAGTTTTCACCTGTATATGACCAAGATCGGAGGATATGTCCAGGGAGCATTCTTTATTTGCCTTTTCACAATTGGATTTGTCAAACCATTCTATTATTTTATAATTTGCTGGGGAATTCTTGGTGCCATTGAACACGTTATCATTCAGATGATAATTACTGAGATGCGGTCAAATGTCAAAGGTCTTTACTGGGTGCTCAAAGAAAAGAAAGCTGAAAAACCAAAATCAACATGATTTTTCATTCCTCATTTGAATATTTTTATCTGTGGTTACCTATGATCGGTTTTATTATAGGACTGATCGGATCACTGCTTGGCGGAGGAGGGGGTTTTTATTTTATCCCGGTTCTGACTCTTATTTTTAGTGTTCCGCCTCAGATCGCAGTTGCCACTTCTCTGGCAGCTACGCTTCCGATTGGCATTGTAGGATCATTTGGCCATTATCGCAATGGAAATATAGATGTCCGTCTGGGATTTGCATTTGCAGCAGCAGGCATTCTGGGAGCCCTTTCAGGTGCGGGCATCACAAGCCTTATGACAACCGGACAGCTGAAAATAAGTTTTGGAGTATATTCTATACTTATGGCGCTATTAATGATTTTAAGCAACTGGAAAGAAAAAAAGGCTCAGGCCAACGGGACAGTAATTCATGCCATATCTGCTTTTCAAAAAATATCCAGGGGCTCTTTTTTTGGCTTCCTGTCTGGCATTATTACAGCAACTTTTGGAACATCAGGGACAGCTCCGATACAGACTGCATTGTTTTCGATGCGGACACCTATCAAACTGGTTGTAGGGACATCTCTTATGGTTTCGACTGTAAACACTTTTTCTGCAACGGGAGCACATTTTCTGGTTGGAGATATTGACCTGACACTCGTTTACTTTCTTACGGCAGGTACTATAATAGGAGCTGCCCTTGGTCCCAGATTGCTAGCCGGTATAAAGATTGGTCGCTCTGAAGGTCCTATTCGTTTCTGGTATGCAATTGGAATGATCGCATTTGGAGTTATTATGATTATTACCCATTAAAAACTGACCTTATTAATCAGGTATAATGATCCTTATTGTTTATCTTGTCATCATCTCTTATTTTCTCATCGGGGTTCTTGGATTTTTTTTTATCAACCGTAAAAGAGATGCCTCTGAGGCGCGAAAAAGCTGGAAAAAAACTTTTATCTATTTTGTAATTATTAATATACTTTGCTTAAGCATAGTGTTCAATCCTGTTATTTTCAGATGCCTGGCAGTGTTTATTATCATCCGGGGATTTTATGAACTGTTTAAATTATTCAGGGAATCAGGCTATCAGCTAAAGAATCTTTTCTTTATTTCAGTACTAATATTTGCAGCGTTCTCATCAGCTTTCTTCATTTTCAGCGGAATGAAAAAGGAACTGATCTTTTATTCTTTTGCCATCCTGTCAATCTTTGACAGTTTCAGCCAGATAACAGGCCAGCTTTGGGGCCGGAAGAAAATAATACCTACTATAAGTCCAAACAAAACAGTCACGGGCTTCATCGGCGGAACAATTGTTGCAATACTCAGCGGATTGCTTCTGAAAGGTCTTATTGTCGTATCCCCGGCTGATGCAATTATTCTGTCTGCGGGAGTTGCGCTTTTTGCATTCATTGGCGATTCTGCCGCCTCATTTTACAAAAGGAAACATAATGTAAAGGACTTCAGCAACCTTATCCCGGAACACGGGGGCTTTCTCGACAGGTTTGACAGTCTTATCTCAGGTGGTTCCTGGGTTGCACTGCTGAGCTTGTTTGCCAATTTTGTATAGTTCTTCAGATCCTTTATTTTAAATAGTTTTATCTGACTATATCTGTGCAATAATATATAACATTAATTTTGCACACGTTTTTTATCATATAATAATTGAGTCAGAATGACAAATTACTACAATAAGGAAATCAGTGAGATAATTTCAGCCTTTAGAACCAGTGAGGCTTCAGGCCTGAGTACCGGGGAGATTGAACAAAGACTTGATGAATATGGTTATAACCAGCTTGCTTCAAAAAGGAGAAAAAGCTTTTTAAAGATCTTTTTTGCCCAGTTTAAAAGCTTCATGATCCTAATTCTTCTTATTGCTGCTTTAATTTCAGGTGTTGTAGGTGTTATGGAAGGGGAAGGACTTCTTGATACCTTTGTAATTCTCGGAATCCTGATGCTCAACGCATTTGTCGGAGCTTTTCAGGAACGAAAAGCAGAAACCTCGCTTGAAGCACTGAAAAAACTTGCTGCACCTGAAACAAAGGTCTTACGCGACGGAGTCATAAAAGAGATCCCGACAAGGGAGCTCGTCCCGGGAGATATAGTAATACTCGAAACCGGGGCAGTTGTTCCTGCCGATCTAAGGTTAATTGAGGCGATCAATCTGAAAATTCAGGAATCAGCACTTACCGGTGAATCTGTCCCGGTGGACAAGCAGACCAGCCAGCTCACAGGAGATGAAATCGCTGTTGGTGACCGAATAAATATGGCCTTTTCAAGTGGCATGATAACATACGGAAGAGGAAGGGGTATAGTGGTTTCAACAGGGATGAATAGTGAAGTGGGAAAAATTGCAGATCTTCTGCAACAGACAGTTGACACCGAAACACCCATGAGCAGACGTCTCGAACAGCTTGGAAAGGTTCTTGGAATAGCTGCATTGATCATTTGTGCCATAATCTTTACAGTCGGAGTGCTGTACGGCAACTCTGTTATGGACATGTTCATGACTGCTGTAAGTCTTGCTGTTGCTGCCATTCCTGAAGGTCTGCCGGCGGTATCGACAGTTGTGCTGGCAATCGGTGTCCAGCGTATGGTTAAAAGAAATGCCATAATACGCACACTCCCATCAGTTGAGACCCTTGGCAGTGCAACAGTAATATGTTCTGATAAGACCGGAACACTTACACAGAATAAAATGACAGTCGTTGAGGCTTATGTTAATCATAAAAAGGATGTCATAAACAGGGCAGCTCCGGCAACCGTTCTGAATGCCGAGGAAAACAGGCTCCTGTCGATTTCGGTTTTATGCGCTGATGCCCGGACAAGAATTAATGAAAATGGTAAATATGAATTTACTGGTGATCCAACTGAAACTGCTCTTCTGGATTTTGGAATTCTTTACGGTTTGTATAAGGATGAAGCTGAGAAACAATATCCCCGTATTGCCGAGATACCCTTTGACTCTGAAAGAAAAAGGATGACTACCGTAAACCGTTTATCTGATACCAGCACCCGGATCAATGTTAAAGGTGGCCTTGATGAAGTACTGAGTGTTTGTAACAAAATAATAATTCATGGCGAGATAAGACCGATAACCTCAGATGACAAACAGAAGATAATCGAGGTAAATGAGACTATGGCAAATTCGGCTTTGCGTGTCCTGGCAATGGCGTACAGGGACCTGCCGGAACCACCCCGGAACGTTCAAATCGGAGAACTTGAAACCGGTCTTATTTTCATAGGCCTTCTTGGAATGATCGATCCTGCAAGACCAGAGGTTATTGAGGCAGTGGCCAAATGCAACACTGCAGGCATCCGCCCGGTTATGATAACAGGCGACCATAAGAGCACTGCAATGGCCATTGCACGGGAAATAGGTATCTATAACGATGGAGATGTTGCCATCACGGGTGCAGAACTCGAAAAAATGAGTGAGGAGGATTTATTTAATAATGTTTCGAGGTATTCAGTTTATGCAAGAGTGGCACCTGAACATAAGGTTCGTATTGTAAAGGCCTGGCAAAAGCAAAATGATGTAGTTGCAATGACCGGCGACGGGGTTAATGATGCTCCGGCGCTCAAACAGGCTGATATCGGAGCTGCAATGGGAATTGTCGGAACTGATGTGGCAAAAGGGGCCGCTGACATGGTTCTTACAGATGACAATTTTGCTACAATAGTGTCGGCGGTGGAAGAAGGCAGGAGAATCTATGACAATATCCTCAAAGCCATTCAGTTTTTACTTTCAACAAATATCGGTGAAATATTTCTTCTGCTTGTTACATCAATCTTTAACCTTGGCACGCCACTGCTTCCGATTCATATCCTCTGGGTTAATCTTGTAACAGACTCACTTCCTGCTCTTGCACTGAGTATGGATCCGGCTGAAAAAGGCATTATGAACCGTAAACCCCGTAATTCCAAGAAAGGATTCATGACCAACGGGATGATATGGCGGGTAATGTACCAGGGTATAATGATAGGTGCAATTCCGCTTGTTGCATTCATTATTGGCCTGCGGGAAGATGGTGTGGTCCTGGGTCAGACGATGGCATTTGCCACGCTTATGTTTGCCCAGCTGGTACATGTAAGGAATCTCCATTCCAATACCAGGTCTTCACTGGCAATAAGTCTTTTGAAGAACAAGCCCCTTATCGGAGCTATTCTTGCATCTGCCGGACTGGCCTTAATTGTGTTGCTTGTTCCGCCCGTACGTGATGTTTTCAGGCTGTCACCTCTGGATGGCAAACACTGGCTTGCTGTAATCCTGATGTCGCTGATTCCAATACTGGTGGTTGATATTTTCAAACTGTTCAGGATCAACACATCAAGGGATGAAAGAACCAGCTGAGATCGATAGAGGAAAGAGGATTTTTGGATTCAACAGAAACATCTTATTTACCGGATTCACAAGTTTCCTGACCGACACATCGGTAAAAATGGTATACGCTGTAATGCCGATGTTTCTGATTTCCATCGGTGCCTCAAAAACCAGTCTTTCACTTATTGAAGGGATTGCCGAGAGTACAGCCGCTCTCGTCAAGACTTTGACAGGATTCTGGAGTGACAGGATTGGCAGGAATAAGCCTTTTATGCTGATAGGATACGGATTATCGGCTATTATGATACCGCTTTATTCATTGGTAGTCTCACCTATACAGGTTTTATATCTGAGGTTCATAGAGAGATTTGGTAAAGGTATCCGTACTGCACCCCGCGACAGTCTTATTGCAGGATCGGTGGTCAACGGGGAATCCGGGAAAAGCTTTGGATTACAGAAAGCAATGGATAACAGTGGTGCAATAGCAGGTCCGCTTATTGCATTCATTTTACTGACTTCTTTCCCAGGTAATTATCACCTGATTTTCCTGCTGGCAGGGATACCAGCTCTTTTAAGTCTTTTTGTGATTATTTTCGGAATTAAAGAGGCCAGAAAAAGCAAGGAGAGTCTGTTTAGAAAATTTCATTTTAAGGAATTCCCGAGAAAATATTATTTCTTTCTTGCAATCATTTTTATTTTCACTCTGGGAAATTCCACCGATGCATTACTCATGGTCAAAGCCAATGAGACAGGTGTAAAAGCAGCATTTGTCCCTCTCGTTTATATGGTAACAAGTATTGTTTCAGTTTTACTGGCTATCCCGATAGGTTCACTTTCTGACAAAGTCGGAAAGGAAAAAATCCTGATTGCCGGCTTTCTGATTTATGCAATTGTTTACTTCGGATTCGGCCTTACAAGCAGTGTGGGTGCAATAATTGGACTGTTTGCACTATACGGACTCTATTCGGCAGCAACCGACGGAATTCAAAAAGCATTTGTTTCAGATATAACCGATAAAAACAAACAGGGAACGGGATTGGGAATTTACAATGCATTGCTCGGCATTACTCTTCTTCCGGCAAGTCTGATTGCAGGCATCCTTTATGACAAGGTCAATTCATCAATCCCTTTCTATTTCGGTGCTATAACAGCAACGATAGCAGCATTATTGATGTTTGTTTATTTCCTGAAATATAAAAGAACTTCCTCCGGACTTTTTTACCACGGGATAACTCAGAGTGACACGGAATAGAAATACAGAATTCCTTAATTGTGTAAATCCCCGGATTATTTGAGCATGTTGTTTTAACTCAGTGAAAATCCGTGGTTAAAGTATTTTTTATAATTTTAAGAATTGATAAATCCATAAATCATGAAACAGGTACTGAAATACACCGGGTATATTCTGGTTCTTCTGATCGTCGGATTTATGATCTGGAGGTTTTCATACATCATAGCCTGGATGCTGATCGCAGCAGTTCTTTCATTTATTGGTCAACCTCTTGTCAGGTTTTTTGACAGGATCCATATACGCAGGCTAAAACTGCCCCACTCTATAAGCGCATTATTTGCACTGATAGTAATTGTGCTTGTCTTCCTGGGATTAATTGCTGTATTTGTCCCTCTGATAGTCAACCAGGCAGAAACAATTTCCAGGATCGATGTGGGGATGCTTGCCCAGAACCTTGAGGGACCACTTAAATGGCTTGATGATAAGCTTCATGGTTTTGGTGCAATTCCGGGTGGACAAACCCTGCAGGATTTTCTGATCATCAATGCAAAATCTGTTGTAAACCTTACCAGCGTTGGTTCCCTGATCGGTAATTTTATCAGTGTTGCCGGGAACATATTTATCGGATTGTTTTCAATTCTTTTTATAGCATTCTTTTTCCTGAAAGATGAGAATATGTTCGAGGAGATCCTTCTTCTTTTCATTCCTGTTCAACATCATGTTGCAACCCGAAAAGTGGTTGATGAATCCAAAAATCTGCTTATCCGTTATTACATAGGGGTATTGCTGGAATTATTTGGTGTAATGTCGCTCATTGCAACCGGACTCTGGATATTTGGTGTTAAGAATGCACTTCTGATTGGTTTTTTCGGAGGACTAATGAATATAATCCCTTATCTAGGACCAATTATAGGTTCAGCGATCGGATTGGTACTTGGAATTACATCAACCCTTGCGACAGGATCATATAATGAGTTGCTGCCGGTGATTATAAAACTTGCCTCGGTTTTTGTTGTAGTGAATTTCATTGATAATAATATCCTTGTGCCGGTAATTTACTCTAAAAGTGTCAAATCGCATCCTCTCGAGATTTTTCTTGTCATAATAATTGGGGGAGGTATTGCCGGATTAGTCGGTATGCTGCTGGCGGTTCCTGTTTATACACTGCTAAGGGTAATTGCAAAAGAGTTTTTTCAGCAGTTCAGGATTGTAAAGAAGCTTACTGAGACTATTGATCAGGATTAAGTGTGCAACCGCAGATTTTAATCCTCGGTTGAAATTGATAGTCTGGACTTTGTACTTTTCAACTCTAAAGGCTATTCAGGAGGTCCGCTAATAACTCCAAGAAACCTGCCTGCCCAGTAAGGCAGTAGCCAGATATCACCTGCACTGTATTCTGATAATCCTTCTCCATGTCCGTCAAGATTAAACCGGTTGGCGTTATGCCTTGCTATTGAAAGCTCATCCGGGGGAAGCACTTCCTTTGTAGTCTGTCCTCTGAAGCCTGGCTCAATTTTTTCTATATCGTTTCTATGACTGTTAGTTACACTCCAGTCGATTAGATCCATGGGATATTCCTGAAGATACCAGATTGCTTCTTCAAGATCGAAGTCTGCTATACCGGTAATTGCTGTTATAATATTCCATAATCCTTCTTTTTCCGGTCTTTCATACTCCCAGTGGTCAATAATTGCAGATCTATATTTTGCTTTTAATGTGTCATTGAAAGCGTAGCGGTATAAACCCCAGTACCCGCAAAAATACATTTCATCATCAGAATGGTTCCAGCTTTCAGATAACATCCTGCTCCACTCATCAGCATCAGCCGGAGCCGGGCCTATCTTACTAAAAGGGTGCATAAGGTTTTCGAGATAGCCATGTTCTTTGATAAGATAAAATGCAGCGTTCCTGTATTTTTCCTTTCCTGTAAAGTGGTATGCTGTTTGAAGCATGCCAATTATATTTGAAGAATTGAGCTTCCGGTCGCCCACCATTACAGGTCTGGCATTCACATAGTCAGGATTCCATTTACCCCATAGTGTCGGTTCTCCGTTCCAATCGATCATGTAAAAATCATTTTTAATTATATGCGACATCAGAGTATCAATTAGCAAAATCGCTTTCCCCCTTATTTCAGGTATATTGATCAGCTCTGCAACAACACCAAAGGCAAAAATATGGCCAATGGCTTCATCGCTGCTTGTAGTTGACTTCCAGTCCCATTCCGGATCATCAGCTCTGCGCCATGGTTTTTCATCATATTTGTACCCTCGTCTTTCGAAAGATCTTGAGGGAAACCCCGGAACCGGATTTATGGTATATAGCCGTTCCATCGCTTCGAGCGATTCAAGAATATTCTGAAGAGCCTCCTTTTCATTTGATACGGCATACCTGAAAGCCTGGCTTGCCAGGTACATGGATGTCCAGAGACCATCATTGTCGGAATCTTCGAGGCTACCGGATGTAACATCTCCGTTCTCCATCCTGGTAACAGAAGAATTGAATCCATGTCTTATGTGACGTTCACGGACCTGTTTTTCATAAGACATTGCCTTATCGTGCAAAGTTATCTCTTTAAAACACAGCTTTGCCAATCCTTTTCGGGTAAGAATAAGCACTGAGCCTTCAGGCCCTTCTGAAATGTCAATTACGTCATCGGAAGGCAACCATCGTTCGGAAGCGTAATAGTCAAACCTGCCATCGCTCCGTAGTTTAAAAGCACCGACGGCGGATCCAAACCACAGGATTTTGTTAATCTCTTTTATAACGGTAATCTCTATCCATGGTAAATTTCTTTTGGTTTCGCCTGAAGCTTTTTTTTCATGTGTATCAATCTCAAAATATCCATCATTGGTACCTGCAAATAATTTTCCCGTAATAACTTCAATACAAGTAATATTTCCTCTTCGCAGGATTGGTTCAGTTTCATTTTTCAAAGGATCAAAAATGCTTATTCCCCCTTTGCCAAGGATCCAGAATAAATTATTCAGGCGGTCATATTTTATCTCTCTTACTTCATCTGTATTGTTCCCTTCCCATAGGATTTGGTTACCTTGCTGCAAGGCAAGCATTTTACCGTCAGCAACCAGGAATGTAAAGTCCTTTCCTCCGGCAAAGACTTTGGCATAAGGAAGAGAGAGTCGAACATAGAGTTTGCCGGCCCAGGCATTGCTCAAAACAGCCTTATCGTCGATATAGACAAGATGCTCCTGATATTTGCCGATACCTCTGATTTTTTTATCGGAGGTTGGCCTGTATTGATTATCTTCTGCCAGTTTTCCCGGAAAAAGGAATTGCCCGTCATAAGGCCTGAGCAATCCTTCAGAAGAAAAGATCTGGATATAGCCGTTCCTGTCGGATTCAACTTTATAAAGCTTCACATTTTCGTCAGTAATCATATATTTTACGGAATAGTCCTGAATAAAAGGTTTATCTGCATGTACTTTAAACCCCTGTGAATCCTTTTCACCTGTACAGCCGACTGACATAATCAAAGCATAAAGAAGAGCTGATATTTGTATTTTTCTTTTCATGATCTTAAAAATTGAGTTAAGTTTATAAAAATAATAATCAAATTCTTTAGAGATGAAGAAAATAATATTTGAAGTTCTGGTAATATTTTCTGTGTTGACAGCAGTACAATGTTCAAAACAGCCTGTCACACCAGAAACTGCACTTAAGGAATATCTGAATAATTCCGACAAATCATTCCGATGGGAAATTCAGGAGAAGCTAAAAACAGAAGCTGCAACATTTTATCGTATTTTATTTACATCCCAGAAATGGCGTGATATTGAATGGAATCATGAACTCGTGATTATTGTGCCTGATGTTTTGGAATTCAGTGATGCATTATTGTTCATTACCGGAGGAAGTGTCAAGGACGGAAAACCGAACACTCATGATTTTACTGATGATTTTATTTCCGCAATCGGTAATATCGCAGTGACCAATAAGGCATTTGCTGCAATAGTCTGGCAGGTACCTAATCAGCCACTTTACAATGACCTTACCGAAGATGCCCTTATAACTTACACACTATATAATTACAAACAGGATAAAGACTTTACGTGGCCTCTTCTTTTCCCAATGACAAAGAGTGCGGTAAGGGCAATGGATGTCATCCAGGAGTTTTCAGGAAAGGAAGCAGAAAAACAGGTAAATGAATTTATCCTCTCAG
>Ga0209450_10001909_pt1 | contig 10504 bp, 9 predicted proteins | sample FrelakmetLWP11LW_FD_187149 | JGI IMG/M metagenome (GOLD analysis project Ga0209450, IMG submission 187149) | Freshwater lake sediment microbial communities from the University of Notre Dame, USA, for methane emissions studies - LWP11 LW (SPAdes)... | ecosystem: Environmental > Aquatic >... | reverse complement strand
CGAGCGGGAACCACCCGATCCCTTTTCGAACTCGGAAGTGAAAACGCTCTGCGCCGATGGTAGTGTGGTCTTCGACCATGCAAGAGTAGGTCACTGCCAGGCTCTTGAACTGAAAGCCCCGACGGGAAACCGTCGGGGCTTTTTTCATTTCAGCCCGGCTTCAACGCTGCGGCGCGCGCTTCGAGCTCCGCCCAGCGATCGAATGCGGCGGCGAGTTGCGCTTCGATCTCGCTGCTGCGCAGCCCGTCGACCTTCATCTGCACGGCGCCGACGCGGTGGTAGTCCGGGCTGCTCATGCGCGCGGTGATCTCGCGCTGCTCGCGCTCGAGCGCCTCGATCGTCGCGGGCAGCTGCGCCAGCTCGCGCGACTCCTTGTAGGACAGCTTGGTCGCCGCGGGCTTCTCGCGCGTGGCCGGCACGGTGCTGCGGTTTGCCTCGACCGCGCCGGCGGCGGGCGCTCGCGATGCAGGCGCCGGCGTAGGCTGCGACGCCGGCCGCTGCTCCAGCCAGTCGCTGTAGCCCCCGACGTATTCCTTCCACCGGCCCGCGCCTTCCGCGGCGAGGGTCTGCGTCACCACGTTGTCGAGGAAGCGCCGGTCGTGGCTCACCAGCAGCACCGTGCCCGGGTACTCCTGCAGCGTCGACTCGAGCAGCTCGAGTGACTCGATGTCGAGGTCGTTGGTCGGTTCGTCGAGCACCAGCACGTTGGCCGGGCGCGCGAACAGCGTCGCGAGCAGCAGGCGATTGCGCTCGCCGCCCGACAGCATGCTCACCGGCGACTCCGCGCGCTGCGGCGCGAACAGGAAGTCACCCAGGTAACTGATCACGTGCCGGCGCTGGCCGCCGACCTCCACCCAGTCCGAGGTCGGGCTCACCGTGGCCGCCACGCTGCGCTGCGGGTCGAGCTGCGCGCGCAGCTGGTCGAAATACGCCACCTGCAGGTTGGTGCCGAGCCGCACCGCGCCTGCGTCCGGCTCGAGCAGCCCGAGGATCAGCCTGAGCAGGGTGGACTTGCCGGCGCCGTTCGGGCCGATGAGGCCGAAGCGGTCGCCGCGCATGATCCTGAGCGACAGGCCCTCGACCACCGGGCGCCCGTCGTAGCGCTTGGACACGTCCTGCAGCTCCGCGACCAGCTTGCCCGAGCGCTCGCCGGCGTCGAGCGCGAGCTTCACGTTGCCGAGCCGCTCACGCCGCGCGGCGCGCTGTGCGCGCAATTCCTGCAGGCGGCGCACGCGACCCTCGTTGCGCGTGCGGCGCGCCTCGACACCCTTGCGGATCCAGACCTCTTCCTGCGCCCAGTACTTGTCGAAGCGCCGGTTGGCGACGGTCTCCGCGGCGAGCTGCTCCTCCTTGCGGCGCTCGTAGTCCGCGTAGTTGCCGGGGTAGGAGCGCAGCAGGCCGCGGTCGAGCTCGACGATGCGCGTCGCCACCGTATCGAGGAACGCGCGGTCGTGCGTGATGAAGATGCTCGTGGCGCCGCCGCGGGCGAGCAGCTCCTCGACCAGGCGGATGCCGTCGATGTCGAGGTGGTTGGTGGGCTCGTCGAGCAGCAGCAGCTGCGGTTCGAGCGCCAGGGCCAGCGCCAGTGTGGCGCGCTTGCACTCGCCGCCCGAGGCGACGTCGGGGCGCAGCGACTCGTCGAGGCCGAAGCGGTGCAGGTACTCCACGAGGCGCGACTCCGCCGCCCAGCGCGTGCGCTCGTCGGTCAGGCGCTCGAGGTGCCCGCGGGCGACCAGGCTCTCGCGCAGCGTGGCGGCGGGCGGCAGCGACGGTTCCTGCTCGACGCAGGCGATACGCAGGCCGTCGCGGCGCCGCAGCTCGCCCGAGTCGAGTGCGAGCTCGCCCGCGATCACGCGCAGGAGCGTGGACTTGCCGGTGCCGTTGCGGCCGATCAGGCCGATGCGCTCGCCGCTGCGCACGATGAGCGCGGCGCGATCGAGCAGCGGGTGCAGCCCGTAGGCCAGTTCGGCGTCGGCGAGGGTGAGCAGCGGCATGGGGCGCGCGAGCATCGCACAACCCGGGATTCGCCGACAGGCCCGCCAGTCCGGGAAACCCGGGGTTTCTTTCCGCGGGTCGTGTGGCATCCTTGCTCGGCCCCGCACCGGGGTATTGCCTCGAGTTTTGCAATGATGATCCGACGATCTGCTCTGCCCGGCATGTTGGCGCTCGCGATGCTGGCCGCCTGTTCGAAGCAGGCCCCGCCGCAGCCGTCCGTCGCGGAGCCTGCCGCGCCGCCGCCGGTCGAGCAGGCACCCCCTCCCGACACCGCCGTTGAATACGATCGCGCCAAGTTCGTCTCCAGCCTGCTGGCCCTCATCGACCAGACGCCGCAGTGCGAGCAGTTCCGCACGGAACTGGAAGCGGCCGGCAAGGACACCGGCGCACCGCTGATGCGCAGCGACGTCGACCGGATGAACAAGATCGTGGGACAGGCGATGCAGGCGGGCTGCTACCACAAGCCCTGAACGGCGGGCCCTTGCCCGCCGTGCGGAAATAGTCCGACGGGCCGCTGGCAAACCTGTATAGTGCGTCCCGGGTAGTGACCCTTCTCGTTTCCGTTCCGACGGCCCGCGCCCTTCCGGCGCATCCAGGGCCCAGTTCGCCAAACCGAAGTGTTTCCGATCCACGTGGCGCCGTCGCCACGCGCCTGTGATCGTTCGCGTTTCGGCGGGGACTCAGTCGCGCAGCCTCGAAAGCCTTTGTCCCCCGGCCGGGTCGTGGTCCTCTTGGGACCGCCGATGGCCATCAGTAGCGAGTATTTTTCAATGAGCAAGATCTACGTTGGCAACCTTCCCTTCACGGCTGACGAGGCCGCTGTCCGCACGCTGTTCGGCGCGCACGGCACGGTCGAGTCCGTCGCCCTGATCACCGACCGCGACACCGGGCAGCCGCGCGGTTTTGGCTTCGTCGAGATGTCGAACGCCGATGCCGCCCGTGCCATCCAGAGCCTCAACGGCCACTCGATGGACGGTCGCGCCCTCAAGGTGAACGAGGCGCAGCCGAAGACCAAGTCGGCGGGCCCGCGCCGCGCCTGGTGATGACCGCTGCAGGCCGGTAACGGCCTGCGGCTTTGTCCTGAACGACGCCCCTTCATGGGGCGTCGTTTTTTTTCGCCGGTTTTCTGCAAGCACCAGCCGAGGGTGCGAGCCCCGCCCTGCGAGCCCCGCCCCGGGCTACGGCAAACACTGATGATTTGCTGCGCCGCATGCTGCTGTCATCCTGCGACGACAGCCACAAGACCGGCGAGCCGCCCGCCAGGCTGCGATAAGCACCGAAAACGAGAGGACGGCAGGGGAGGCACCGTGGACGATCGAGTCGTTCGTCTCGAGTCCGCCGTCGAGCAACTCCAGCGGGCCGTCCAGTCGCTGCAGGCGCAGGTCGATTCCCTGGAAGGGCGGCGACCGCCGCTCGAAGCCCCCGGCGCGCACGCTGCCGAGAACTCGACGATGCGCTCGCTGCTGGGCGTGCACGCGGGCGGTGCGGCCCCGCGGAATCCCCGCGACCCCATCGTGGCACTGTCGCTCATCGGCAGGCTTTTCCTGGTGCTGGCCGGCGGGTTCTTCCTGCGCGCCATGACCGAAGCAGGCGTGCTGGCGGCGCCGGCCGGCATCGGCCTCGCGTTCCTGTACGCGGTCGTCTGGCTGGTGCTCGCGTACCGCTCGAGTCGACTCGGCCAGCCCACCAGCGCGCTGTTTCACGCTCTTGGCGCGGCGATGGTCGCTTTCCCGCTGCTCGTCGAGGCGACGACGCGGTTCAAGGTGCTTGGCGTGGTGTCGAGCGTGCTCGTCCTCGTCCTGCTGACGGCCGCGTTCCTGTTCGTCGCGGTGCGACAGCGGCTGCACGCCGTGGCCTGGATCGCGGTCGTCGCGGCGCTGCCGACGAGCCTCGTGCTGGCCCTCAAGACCGGCGCGCCGGCGCCGTTTGCGCTCTACCTGATCGCCTTCGGCGTCGCGACCCTGTGGCTGGCATACGCCTGCGCGTGGACCGCCATCCGCTGGCCCGTGGCGCTCGCAGCCGACCTCGCGGTCGTGGGCATTACGATGCGCACGCTCGCCCCGGACCAGCCCGGGGCCATGAGCATCGCCATGCTGCTGCAGGTCACCCTGGTGGGCGCGTATCTCGGCAGCATTGCCGTTCGCACGCTGCTGCGCGACCGCAACGTGACGCTGTTCGAGGTCACGCAGACGGTCCTCGCGCTGGTCATCGGGTTCGGTGGCGCGGTCTTCATCACGCGGTCCGCCGCGACGCTGCCGGTGCTGATGGGGCTTGCGAGCATCGTGTTCGGCGCGGCGTGCTATGCGCTGGCCTTCCGGTTCGTCGGCCGGCACGAGGGCCACGAGCGCAACGTGCATTTCTACGCCGCGCTGGCGCTCGTCCTGGTGCTGGCGGGCCTGGCGCTCGAGCTGCGCGGGCCATGGCTCGGTGCGGTCGCGGCGGCACTGGCGGTGCTGGCGATCGCCGGATGGTCCCGCTACGGGCGGCTGTACCTGCTGCTGCACGGCGCAGCCTACCTGCTGGCGGCCGGCATCGCTTCCCACGCGTTGAGCTACGCGACCCTGGCGCTCGTTGCGAGTCCGGACACATGGGCGCTGCCCACCGCAGTGATGGGGACGGTGGTCGTCGCCGCGGCGCTCGCCGCCGGGCTGGCGGCGAGCCGGCCGCACCCGCAGGGAGGCGTGACGGCCAGCGGCATGAGGCTGGTGATCGTCGCGACGCTGGTGTGGACCGGCAGTGGCTGTGTCACCGGCCTGCTCGGGCCGATCGCGAACCGGCTCGCCGATGGCACCGTGGACCTCGGCGTGCTGGCGACCATTCGCACCGGCGTGCTCGCGGCGGCCACCCTGCTGCTCGCCTGGGGTGCGCGTCGCGACCGGCTCCGGGAGTGGGCGTGGCTGGTGTATCCGCTGCTGGTCTTCATCGGCCTGAAGATGGTGGCGCAGGACTTCAAGTATTCGCGTCCCGCGACGCTGTTCATCGCGCTGGCCCTCTACGGTATCGCGCTGATCGTTGCTCCGCGCCTGCGCCGCAATCGCGGCGGCGCCGGTGTCGCTGCGGCAGTCCGCAGCGCGCCTGCGTAAATCACCTAGATCGCCCGTGGGAGCGAACAACTAGCATCGCCCGAAATTCGCCTGCGTCCTGGCCACAGCGGACAGGGGGAGCGCATGCACCGCGACGACACTCGCTGGCCGGCTGAGCACCGGAGGAAACGCCCATGCGCCTGCCTGAACAGGTGACGCGCCTCGGTATCGTCATCGCCATTATCGTGGCGGCCGTCCTGCTGCTGCGCTTCGTGATCCTGCCCGACTCGCTCTTCTCCGCGCGCCCGCATCAGGCGGCGGCGGTCGAGCGGGAAATGGCAAAGCCGCTGCGTCACGCCGGCGTCGCGGCGTGCCGCGAGTGCCATGAAGAGCAGTTCGAACTCAAGTACGGCGGCAAGCACCGCAACATCGGCTGCGAGAACTGCCACGGCCCGTCCGCCCGGCATGCGGCGGACGAGAACGCCGAGAAGCCGCGGCTGCCGCGCGAGCGGGAATTCTGCCTGGCCTGCCACGGCTTCGATGCATCGCGGCCCAACGGCTTCCCGCAGGTCGATCCGCAGCAGCACAAGCCGCGCAAGAAATGCGTTGCCTGCCACGATGCGCACGACCCCGTGCCACCCAAGACTCCGCAGGAGTGCGGGGGCTGCCACGGCCGGATCGAGCGCACCAAGGCATTGTCCACGCATGCGTTGCTCGCGTGCTCCAGCTGTCACACGGTCGACGAGCGGCACATGACCGAGCCGCGCCTGGCCCGGCCGACCAAGCCTGACAGCCGGGAGACGTGCGGCGGATGCCACGCGGCGGGCTCGACCGACCCGGCGGCCTCGAAGGCCGTGGTCGATCTCGCCTCGCACGGCGGCACTTACGTGTGCTGGGAATGCCACTACGCCCACCTGCCCGAGGGACGCAAATGAACAAGCGCGAATTCCTCAAGGACGCGATCCTGTTCTTCCCGGCGGCGGCAACGCTGCAGGCACTGGCGCCCACCGCCGAGGGGAAGGCGGAGTCTGCGAAGACGCCGCCGGATTACGACGCGACCCGCCACTGGTATGGCATGGGCATCGATGTCGACAAGTGCATCGGCTGCAACCGCTGCGTCGAGGCCTGCAAGGCGGAGAACGACGTGCCGGACGAGCCGTTCTTCTTCCGTACCTGGATCGAGCGCTACCAGATCCGCCAGAACGGCGAGACGACCGTCGAGTGCATCAGCACGCGCGCGGCGCCACCGGAGCAGGCGGAACCCGAGGACCCGACCGTGGTGCGGACGTTTTTCGTCCCGAAACTCTGCAACCAGTGCGCGCATCCGCCCTGCGTGCAGGTCTGCCCGGTGGGGGCGACCTTCCAGACCCAGGACGGCGTGGTGCTGGTGGACGCGGAGCGCTGCATCGGCTGCCGCTACTGCATCCAGGCCTGCCCGTACGGCGCCCGCTACCTCAACCCGAAGACGCGCACGGCCGACAAGTGCACGTTCTGCTACCACCGCATTACCGAGGGGCTGCTGCCTGCCTGCGTCGAGGTGTGCCCGACGGAGGCGCGCATCTTCGGCGACCTGAAGGGCAGGGCTGACCGGCTGGTGCGCTTCCACCGCGTCAACCCGATCAGCGTGCTCAAGCCGGACCTGAACACCGAGCCCAAGGTGCTCTACGCCCGGCTCGACGGAGAAGTGCGATGAGCGGCGCCATTCCGCAAAGCCTGCACGAGCAACTGAGCCACCAGCTGAGCCAGGTGGTTGGCTTCATCTACCCGAACGAAGTCGAGACCCAGTGGGCGATCCTGATCGTGGTGTACCCGTACCTGACGGGCATCGTCGCCGGCGCCTTCATCCTCGCCTCGCTCGTGAAGGTGTTCAACGTGGTCGAGGTACAGCCCATCTACCGGCTGGCCCTGCTCACGGCCCTGGCGTTCATGCTGGTCGCCGGGATGCCGCTGCAGCTGCACCTCGGGCACCCCGAGCGCGCCTACGAGATCTTCTTCACGCCGCAGCCGACGTCGGCGATGGCGATGTTCGGCTTCGTGTACCTGTGGTACCTGCTCGGCATCCTGCTGATCGAGATCTGGTTCGAGTATCGGCACCAGCTGGTGCTGATGGCGCAGAGGTCGCGCGGCCTGATGAAGGGCGTGTACGGTGCGCTGTCGCTGTTCTCGAAGGACGTCAGTGCAGAGGCCCTGGCCTTCGACCACAAGGCGAGCAAGATCATCACGATCATCGGCATTCCTTCCGCGTTCCTGCTCCACGGCTACGTCGGGTTCATCTTCGGCTCCGTGAAGGCGAACCCGTGGTGGGGGAGCGTCCTGATGCCCATCGTGTTCCTGATGTCCGCCATCGTGTCGGGCATCGCGATGGTGATGTTCATCTACATCCTGTTGAGCCTGCTGCGCAATGAGAGGCTCGACATGCGCTGCCTGGACAAGGTCGGGTTGTTCCTGCTCGTGGCGATCATCGTCGACTTCGCGCTGGAGGCACTCGACTACATCCACCGCATCTACCAGAGCGAGGAGTCCATCGGAATCCTCACGGAGCTCGTCGCGGCCAGGCTGTTCACGAGCCTGGTGATCGTGCAGCTGCTGCTCGGAATGCTGGTGCCGCTCCTCATCCTGGTGCTGGTGCGCATCGTCAATTTCAACGAGGAGCTGCGCAAGCTCCTGTATTTCTCGGCTTCGGTGCTGATCCTGCTCGGAATCTTCAGCATGCGCTGGAACGTCGTGATCGGCGGCCAGCTGTATTCGAAGAGCTTCCGCGGACTGATGGCCTACAAGATGGAGATCACCGGCATCGAGAGCCTGGTGACCGCGCTGGCGCTGCTGGCGCTGCCGTTCATCATCCTGATCGTCCTGTTCCGGGTGCTCCCGCCACGGTGGATGGAGAAGAACGCGCCGGCGGCAGCGCACTGATCGACCCCCGGGCCGTGCGCCGGCCCCGATACCCGACCCTCGGGAGGAGACACGCGATGAACAAGATGACACTGACGACGATGCTCGCAACGTGCGTGCTGCTCGCCGCGCCGGGCTACGCCGCAGACGTGGCGGCGGGCAAGGCGAAGGCAGAGGAGTCCTGCGCCGACTGTCACGGCGATGACGGGGCGGGCGACGAAGATTACCCGGCCATTACCGGCCTGTCCGTCGAGAAATTCACCAAGGCGATGCAGGAATACCAGAACGGGACCCGCACCAAGAGCCCGAAGATGACCAAGGAGGCGAAGAAGCTGAGCGCAGCGGACATCGCCAACCTCGCAGCTTATTACGCGACGCTCAAGTAGCGGCGGTTGCGCCTGGTCGCCTGAAAGCAGAGACCCCGGCCAGCGAGCCGGGGTCTCTGTCTTCTGACCAATGGTTGCCGCGGCTCAGGTGCCGGAGGTGGCGGTCCCTGCGTCGGGTGAGGTGCCCTCCTCGGCGGCCGCCGGCTCCGGCGGCGCCTCCTGCAGCCCGAGTTCCTGCAGCAACGCGGAGTTGCTCTCTTCCTCGGCCACGATGCTGTGGCAGGTTCCGCACTTCTTGCCGATCTTGTCGCCGTCGGCGGTCTTGTGCTTGTTGTCGTGGCAGCGGAAGCAACCCGAGGAATTCTGGTGCCCGATGTGGTTGGGGTACAGGTTCCAGGTCACCTTCATGTGTGGGAAGTTGTTCCAGGTGTACGCGTCGCCCAGCGCCTGGCCCGCCCGTGCGACGGCCTCGGACTCCGCCAGGTCGGGATAGTTCTGCGCATAGAACGCTCGCGTCGCCGCCGAGATGCCCTCGCGCGCCGCCTCGTGCGACTCGTAGACCTTCTCCGTCAGGATGCGCACTCCCTCGCGCCGGATGTAGGGCAGCGAGCGGTCGATGCGGCCTTCCTCCAGTGCGAGGTCGACCTCGAATTCCGGGGAGCGATAGATGTGCGACGCGCGGTTGTGGCAGTCGACGCAGTCCATCGTGCGCCACTCCGTGCCCTCAGGCGCCGGCTCCTCGCCCTTGAACAGCTTCGTCGTGCCTTCGGCCAGGTCCTGCAACTCGACCTCGTACATGATTTCGCGCGTGGGGTCGGCTCGGTAGCGGACCAGGTGGTTGGGATCCACGTGCCAGTGGATGCCCTGCGACTGGCCGGCGACCTTGCCGCCCACCTTGACCATCAGTGCCGTCTTGAGCTCGGTGTTGGTCTCGTCGTCGGCATAGTGCGTGCGCACCTTGAGCCGGTCGCCGAGGAACTTCGTCGGCCAGTGGCACTGTTCGCAGGTGCCGTTCGCCGGGCGCAACGAGTGCACCGGCGTCGGGATCGGTCGCGGGTACAGGTCCAGCGCGACCGCGACGAGCTGCCACGCGCCCGAGATCTTCGCCTTGACGAACCACTGGGCCCCGGGGCCGATGTGGCAGCCGGCGCATCCGACGCGCGCGTGCGGCGAGCGCTGGAACGCGGTGTATTCAGGCTGCATGACGTTGTGGCAGGCCGTGCCGCAGAACTCCGTCGAGTCCATGTAGTGGACGGCCTTGTAGGTCAGGCCTGCGGCGAGCGCGATGATCGGCACCGACAGGGCCAGGAAGCCGAGCAGCACGCCACGGGTGCTTTCCCGGTTCAAGTCGACGATCGGCAGGTGACCGATGGGTCGGCCTTCGGCGGCCGCCTTCGCATCGCGCCGCTTCTGCAGCCAGATGCCGACGGGCACGATGAAGACTCCCGCGAGGAATGCCATCGGCAGCACGACGAACGTGACGATGCCGAGGTAGGCGCCGCCCTCGAAGCCCATCGCCTGCATGATCAGCAGTGCCCCGATCAGCAGGAGGCTGAGGGACATCATCAGGGTGCCGATCAGGCTGATGACGTTGCCCGTGATGGCCGCGAAGAAGTGTTTGATCATCGATTGACCCCAAGGCTGCGCATGCTGTTGTCGTCGTTCGCCGGCGTGGCCCGCAGCCGCGGCCTTCGGCGCTCGCCAGCATAACGCCGGCGTCCCCTGCGCTCCACCTGAGACGGCGACGGCCGGTCCGGGACTGAACCCCGGACCGGCCGCGCACTCGCTCGCGAATCGCTAGAACAGGTGCATGGCACCGCTCGCGATCGCCCGGAAGATCAGGATCGCCAGCCACACGCCGATCGCAACGGCCGCGAAGCCGAACACGTAGGCGACCTGGATCTGCGCCTGCGATGGCGGCGGCACGAAGTGCTGCTCGAGCGTCTTGCTCTCCACCATGCGCTGGTACTCGAGCGGCCGCTCTTCCTTGAAGCGGTGCAGCGGCATGCTGCCGGTGAAGATCACCGGATCCATCGGGAAGCTCTCCGGCCGCAGGTGCGTGTGGAAGAAATGGAACAGGAAGATGAAGCCCGTGGCGAGCAGCGCCTCGTCGCTGTGGATGATGTAGGCGGCGTTCAGCGCCCAGCCCGGCAGGAACTGCGTGAAGAAATCCGGGTACCACAGCATCAGGCCCGAGACGCCGATCATGCCGACGCCCCAGAACACCGCGAGGTAGTCGAACTTCTCCCAGTACGCCCAGCGATCGAG
>Ga0209450_10001908_pt1 | contig 10505 bp, 13 predicted proteins | sample FrelakmetLWP11LW_FD_187149 | JGI IMG/M metagenome (GOLD analysis project Ga0209450, IMG submission 187149) | Freshwater lake sediment microbial communities from the University of Notre Dame, USA, for methane emissions studies - LWP11 LW (SPAdes)... | ecosystem: Environmental > Aquatic >... | reverse complement strand
CACACGTTGTGGGTTTTGGATTAATGAAACCGCTCCTGCCGTTTCCTGCTTTTATGAGAACTGGAATGCTGACCTATTTCATCCAGCCGGAGTATACCCATATCCATCTCGGAAAAAAACTTCTTGACCGGCTCACTGACGATGCGAAAAAAATGGGCATGACCTCGCTTGTGGCAAATATGGCCTCAAAAAACAGATCGAGTATCCAATTTCATTCCCGGTGCGGTTTTACCGAAGTGGGCAGGTTGAAAAATGCTGGCAGTAAATTCGGCGAGCCGTTCGATATGGTCTGGATGCAGAAGATGCTGTAATTTTTTTCCTGACATTTTGGGTTGATATTTGCATCCTTCCTCTTCGGATATTTACGCAATCCTGACCTGTGCCCCTTTGTTCCGGCCAGAGGTGATCAAGGTTGATCCACCGCGGTGTTCGCTCATGAAAGTTCTGGCTGCCTGCTCAATTCCCCTCATATCTGTATCACCGATAGCATAGACAGCAGGGCCAAATGAGCTCATTCCGGCACATGCTGCGCCCGCTGAACGCAGCCCTTCAATTAGTCCGGGGATTTCTGGTGGCTGCAGGCTGAGTTCGACCTTTTTGAATCCCAGTTCCTGGATGGCATTGACCGATGAACCAAACAGGTCGAGATCTTTTTGTACAATACCGGGTAGCATCCGCATCAGAATCTCGTGGCAGAGTTCCCGCACCTCCTCAACAGGAACCGGGCAGTGGTTCCTGAAGATATCTGTCTCTCTGGTGCCACTCGCACCAGCAGGGAGATCGGGGATTGCAAGCAAAATTCGCCAGTCTGAAGGAAAATCGTGGCGTGCGACAACGGGGGGGGGCTTCACACCCCTTGACGCTGCGGACGGACGGAATTCTGATTTTTCGCTGTTTTGTCCGAATGCATGCCCCCCGTCAACAATAAAACCCCCGAGTTCAAACGCGGCAGTTCCAATGCCGGATGTGCCCCCGCGGCCGACCAGAAGGGCAAGTCCTTTTACCGGAAGCAGCCTGCCATAAATCTCAGCGATCCCCCGGGCAATTGCAAGCATGAGCTGTGATCCACTGCCAAGACCGACGTGTGACGGGTAGTAATTCCGAACCATTATGGATACGTTACCCCCGGCGTGTAAACCTTTCAGGACCTGATGGGCGGTATCCATAATACGCTCCCGCGTCATGCTGTCACAACCCTGTACTTCAAGCACAGCGCTTTGGCGCACTTCGATAAGGATTCCTGGTTCATCGAGAGTGATTCCTACACCCCCGTCCACTCTCCCGAAACCCCCATGCATATCGATGAGTGTGAGATGCAGGCGTGACGGTGTCTGAACAATTACCCTGCGTTCATCGAGGAACTTGTTGTACGGAAACTGCTCTTCAATAAAGATAAGCGGTTTGCCCTCGTGAATAATACGGTACTGCCGGCTGAGCAGCGGTTCTTTGCTACAGAGGGAAAATATCCTGCCCGTTTCTTCTGATGCCGGAGAAACCCATGTATTGAGGATCTCGCGTCGAGCCTCAATCCGGTGATTCTGAATGATCCGCCCGATAGGAATATCTGCTTTCATCAGGTCATCTTTGAATTCCGGAGAGAGGCGGGAAAGAGGTGTATGAGATATTGCATAGATCAACACTTCACTGCTTGCAGGAGTCTTGATCTCAACGACACGATAATTAACAGGTTCTCCCTGTCCGATCCCGAGAAATTCTGCGGTTGCGGGATCGGCTTTTACGATTTTCTGCACCCGGGTTTCGATTACAACCGGTTTCCCAGTAATCGCTTCCAGAATCTGCGTGACCGAGCCATCGGTGCCAAGAAGGAATTTCTGCATGGGGGATAGTCTTCCAACCTGTGTTTCGATCTCGTTTATGCTATACGCAATGTCCATCCTAGCAACCTCACTAATTCCGGATAAAGAAGAATGCGAATGTAAGTTGATACGGTTATCGCAGAAATCCTGATCCTTTCGTTGCTTTTGCCCGGTAATCTTCGGGTATCAGCGATGGTGGCACCATAAGCATGACAGATGTGATAGATTCCTCGGTAAGACGTCCCCGTTTTCCTATGACTTCACCACTCCGGATCACCAGTACCCGCGAAGTCAACACATAGCTTTCACCAAAAAGGTCGAGCCCGCCCTCTGAAAAATCGTCCAATGAAATCGAAACACAGGGTGCATCTGATGGGGGCTTACTGCTGACCGGGCAGAGGCAGACCTCCGGGGTCCTTCCCGTTGCAATCACCACGGCAGGGCGGGTCTTTGCCCCGCTCCGCTCGTTAAAAGTAACCGGGACGATCACGACATCGCCCCTGATATAATGCCCCATACCCTAAGCATTCTGGCACTCATCGGGCATAAGGCGTTTGCTCCACCACCTGTCATCAATTTTTAGGAACATGGCAATAGTGTGGGATCTGATCCTTATCGTATACCCGTGTCGATCGAGATATCGAGGGTGACTGTTTCCCCTGCGCGGATTGTGACGGTTTCTGGCAGGTTCGGACTCCGGTCAATTCCCGCGTGGCGGATATCAACAATATAAATTCCCGGTTTGAGTCTGAAGGAATAACCATCATACGGGTCCGGTGCTGTTGTAGCAATCACCGCCCCTCGTGTGGATGAAACAACAATTGTTCGTGCAGCATAGGCAGCAGCAAGCCTGTCCGGAGGCACCATGCATGGTTCGACCGGACACAAGGGTCCTATGGTGACCGTGCCGGTAAGGGTTCCCGTTCCGCCAGCCACATCAGGTCCGAAGGTCTTTGGGCTCAGGACTATCGCCACTGTAACGGCAATAACGATAAGGAGTACAATAATCAGGAAGCGTTTAAGCCCGGGCTTCTTCATAAAGGGTTGATTGCAGTGTTCGGGAAAAAGAGTTGCGGTGAAGTATTTTTGAAGCGAGGAAAATTTTTTGCAGCTCGTGAAGTTGAATTGGGTAAAAAAAGAATGATCAGGGTTAGTAATTCTCTACCCACAGCTCGAAATAACTCTGCGGGTGGTCGCAGACCGGGCATTTCATTGCAGCCGCCTTGCCGTCATGGACATAGCCGCAGTTGCGGCAGTACCATTGTGTGGGAGTATCCTTTTTGAAGACCTGGTCCTTTTCGAGATTTGCGAGCAGTTTTGCATACCGTCGTTCATGGTAGGTCTCCACCATGGCAACCTGTTTAAAGAGATTGGCAATACCTTTGAATCCTTCATCCTCTGCCGTCTTGGCAAATGCAGGATAGAGGGTACCCCATTCCATCTTCTCGCCCTTTGCTGCCGCCATGAGGTTATCTCTGGTAGTGCCAATTACCCCGGCGGGATATGATGCAGTAATCTCTGCGTCGCCTCCTTTCAGCTGTTTAAAAAACAGCTTTGCATGTTCTTTCTCCTCATCTGATGTCTGCTGGAAGACCGCTCCAACCTGCTCAAACCCCTCCTTACGTGCTGCGCTTGCAAAGAAACTGTAGCGTGTACGTGCCTGGGACTCGCCGGCAAATGCGGCAAGGACGTTTTTTTCTGTTCTGCTTCCTTTGAATTCCATCTTTTTCACACCTTCTGATATGAGGTATTCTTTTTGTTCTCCTGCAAGGATTTATGTGCTGTGTTTGAAGACACCTGCGTTCTATTTGGCCTTAATTCAAATCGCTCTTTTACCCGAAGCATATACCTTTTCAGGGCACGGGCATAACCTTGGAGTGATCCAACCAGACTCACCAGTCCATGATTTTATCACCCTTAAAGATCGACATTGGTAAGATGACAAAGAAAGAAAACGTTATGAAACTGGTTGACGAATCAACGGGACTCATGGAATGCCTTGTGTGCGGCGCAAAGCATAATGCTGTCATGAAACCAGGACCCGACGGGAAATACCTCCCGGAGAACTGGGAGTGCGTAAACAGGTGCAAATTGATCCATCCTGATGAAAAATCCTCAAAAAAGAAATAAATCCGCTTTCCCCCCTCCTGCCAGAATTGTCGGGAAAAATTTTTGTGAATTGAAGATCACTGCCATTCCCTGATACAAAAAAAATCCGGATGTGAAACCACCCTTATTTCTGATAAGGATCTCATTATAACAGGAAGTTTGCGTGTGTTCAGGAAGATAAAACAAAAAAATTAATCTCTTGCGCCGATTGTTAGTATTTGGTGTTTCCAGGTTTCGGAATTTTTATCATCAAACAATTTTAAATGAGGACAGAACATGCGAATCACGCGACTTTATACCGGGAAGGATAATGAGTCCCATTTTGATGAAATTGAGATTCATCTGGAATCCCGCGGTCCTCTGGGCTTTTTTACCCATCCGACCGGTGTAAAGGCTTTTTTTTTCAGAGAAGTCCCTGCTGATTATCAATACACCTGGCACAACGTTGTCTGCAGGGAGTATGTTGTCACCCTTGAAGGAAGGGCCGAAATAGAAGTAAGCAGCGGTGATAAACGGCTGTTTGGCAAGGGGGATGTCCTGCTTGCCGAGGATGTTTCCGGACTTGGCCATAAAACCCGGGTGATCGGTAAAAAACCATGGCGGCAGGCGTTCATTACCCTTGAATAAGGACGGTGCTCCTTATCTGGCATCCGGCACACAATTCCTGACAACATTTGAAAACAGGTTGTGCCAGGCAGAGGTCCTCTCACTTCACGGAACCTATTTAGGGATTGGAGTACGATATGATGCTTTAAAAAAGGAGTATCCAGGTGTGGCTTGAACTGCTGAATTTTGCTATCGGTATTGCATTTGGCTTTTTTCACCGTGGGAAAGAAGACTTCGTAGGCATTCTCAAAAACAGCGCGATTATCGGTTTCGTTTTGGGTAGTATTTTCGTGATCGCCTCTCTGCTCCTTGTTCCCGAAGGGATAAGCATTGATGTCGGTTTCCTGGGAGTGTATCGGGTTTTTATCGTCATAATATTATTCGTTATCATCTTTATCATGGGTTCCTTAATCGGAGACTGGCTTGAAGGTGCTCTGAAAAAATAATCCCTTATCCGGGTTTGCTTTGCGTTCATGTGCCACCTTTTTCCCATCCTTCGACGGGAAAAAAATGAGCAGATAGCTTTTTTTGTGGAAATGAAATTGGTACAGGCACTCAGGATATGCAATTATCACACGGGAACAGTCCTGAATAAAAAAATCAATGGGGTGAAAAACGGGCCTGAAGGGATTTGAACCCTTGACCTGCGGATTAAGAGTCCGCCGCTATGCCGAACTAAGCTACAGACCCACGCTCGTTAGACCTAGTAATGTAGTTGATAATGCCGAATAAATGTTTTGGAGAGGGGTGCATTGGAATCCCTTAATACGCTGGAATGATACATCTTTGTGTAACATGCCTCAGGAAGCCCCGTTTGAGCAGCCGGGAACGACAAAATACTGCATTTTCGGGTGCGGGACCAACGGTTACAACATCATTCTGGAACTCGCAAAAGAGAATGAGCGCGTGATCGTGGTTGACAAGGACGATACACGTGTCCGTAACCTCCGTGACCAGAAGTATGACGCATACCTGCGGGATATCACCTCGCCGGACATGCTGATTGGTCTCCCGATTTTCGAGATCGCGTTTGTGATGACCGGTGATGGTGATGCCAACCTCGCAGCAGTACTCTCCATCAAGAAACGCTACCCGGCTGTTCTGGTAGTCGTGCGCTCGATCGATCCGGTGAACGGCCAGATGCTTACTGCTGCCGGGGCGGAATTTGTGCTTTACCCCCAGGAAGTGGTTGCAAGGTCGGCTATCCTTCAGATAAAAAAGCAGCACTCGAGCAGGATTTCCCAGCGGCTGTTTACTCTGCTTGCCGGTTGGGAGGGGACACTGGGAATCATCACCCACAAGAATCCGGACCCGGATGCAATCTCTTCTGCTATGGCTCTTGCTGAGATCGCAAAGCATGCCAACCCGAAATCACTCTCAACACGGATCTTTTACGAAGGCAGTATTGGCCACCAGGAAAACCGGACGTTTGTCAACCTGCTCGACATCAAGATGGAGCACATGACAGCAGATGCTCTCCAGAAATGCACCTATCTTGCTCTGGTCGACAGTTCGGGACCTGGTGCGAACAATGACATACCCCTGCAGACCAGGATTAATATTATCATCGATCATCACAAGGAGGGCAGGCACATGGCAACGCAGACCTCATTTGTAGATATCCGCCCTGGTGTGGGCGCAACCGCAAGCATCCTTACCCAGTACCTGCAGGAGCTCGATGTCCCGGTTGACAAACGGGTCGCGACTGCACTGCTTTATGGTATCCGTACGGATACCAAGGAGTTCAAGCGCAATGTAACGCCGCAGGATCTCAACTACGCGGGGTTCCTCCTTCCGCTCACGGATGCTGACCTGCTCGATAAGATCATGTCACCTTCCATGTCGCAGGAAACCCTTGACGTAATTGGTTCAGCTATTACCCGGCGCAAGGTGCAGAGCGGGTATCTTTTTGCCAATGTCGGCTACGTGATGAACCGTGATGCACTCCCTCAGGCTGCCGATATTCTTATCACTCTCGAAGGAGTGAATACAGCACTCGTGTATGGTATCACGGATAACGCGATCGTGATATCTGCCCGCAACCGCGATATCAGGCTGCATATCGGCAATGCACTTTCAGAAGCGTTCGGGGAAATGGGCGATGCAGGCGGTCACCCGAATATGGCTGCAGCCACCCTCCCCCTCCATTACTTTGGCAGGGTCGAGAACAAAGACCAGCTGCTTGAGTTTGTCATCGAACCCATCCTGCAGAAGTTCAAGAACCTCGTCGGACTGGAAAACGAGGGAAGGAAGAATGGAGTATAATCTTCCGAAAATACGGGAAAAATCAATTCGGAACAGGAAAATTTTTGAGAAATGTGCTGAACAATGGGGAGGGGGACTGATGCGTCCATCACACCTGCTTTCCGGGCATTTCAGGCAAAGCGTGGACAAGTAAAAAGCCGGTATCAGAAAAAAAGTTCATCAGAGGGTTTGGGATTAGCTATGAATTTTGACGCGTGGGAGCCTTATTACTGCGAAATTCTGGAATATTTCGGGTTCGATCGAGCACAGGATGAGGAAGCGGCACGGGTGCTGGCCGCACTCATGACCAGGGACAATCTTCTCTCCCTTGCTGCACTAACCTGCGACAATTACGTCACTGTTTGTGGAAACGCACCCTGCCTGAAAGATGAGTTTGGCAAAATTCAGGGTGTCGTATTCGCCGCGGATGCAGCAGCTGAAGTGCTTGATGCACACGATATCCGCCCGGATGCGGTTTTCACCGATCTCGACGGTGCGACAGACCGCCTCCTCACTTTGAATGAATCGGGTACAATTGTAGTAATTCATGCGCATGGTGATAACATACCCCTGCTCCGACACTGGGTACCGCGATTCCAGGGCCCGGTCGTCGCAACCACGCAGAGCATCCCGCTCCCGCATGTCCACAATTTTGGTGGATTTTCTGATGGTGACCGTGCTGTTTTTGCAGCTGACGAACTCGGTGCAGAACATATCACGCTCATCGGGTTTGACCTTGATGATAACAATGTAGACCCGATGAAGCGGGGCAAACTTTTCTGGGCGCGAAAACTGCTTGCCCTGATCGGCCATGCCTGCTGAAGCCTATATCCTTGACGGGTACGTCGACGAACCTGCATGCCTTGGCGTACCGCCATACGTGTCCCCCTATATTCGAACCGTTGCTGGTGTTTTGATCGGACACAAGTACACGGTTCGGTATCTGACTATTGACCAGCTCCGGAACGACCCGGATTTTATCAATAAGCTGGACCGTGCGAACCTGCTGGTAATGATTGCAGGAGTAACTGTACCGGGAAAATATCTTGGGGGTACTCCTGCAACCCTAACCGAGATCCAGCAGATCGGACAAATGATCAGGGGACCAAAAAAACTGATAGGGGGGCCAATTGGGTTCGGTTATGCTCAGGAGGGTGGTCAGCGGGCCATCAAACAGGTCATCAGTGGTTTTGAGGCCCTCCTGAAGGGAGAACCGGCCATTGCACTGGACAATTATCTTGGGGGGAATAAACCAGCAGGAACCCTCGATTACTCTCGCACCGACCTGTGGAGTGTTGCCGGCAGCGGGATTATTGAGCAGCATCCGGATTACCCTCAGGTGATGTGTGAGCTCGAGACCGCACGGGGCTGCTCTCACAGTGCATCGGGGGGGTGTTCATTCTGCACCGAACCTTTTTACGGGACACCGAAGTACCGTCCCATCGAAAGTATAGTTGACGAAGTCACTTCACTCCATACTCACGGGGCGAGGCATTTCAGGGTGGGACGGCAGCCTGACATTCTTGCTTATGGTGCGGGTGCCGGAGAGTATCCCGCACCGCGCCCAGATCTCCTGGAAACCCTTTTTGCCTCCATTCGCACTGCAGCGCCTGCATTAAAAACCCTGCATATCGACAATACGAACCCTGCGACAATCGCAAAGCACGAAGAGGAGAGCCGTGAGGCAATACGGGCAATCATAAGGTATCATACGCCCGGGGATGTCGCCGCGTTTGGTATGGAGACTGCTGACCCGGCCGTGATAGCGGCTAACAACCTCAAGGCAAAATCAGATGAAGTTTTCCGGGCGATCCGGATCGTAAATGAAGAGGGTGGCATGCGAAGGGACAACGTACCTGAACTGCTCCCGGGGCTCAACTTCGTCTGCGGTCTGGCGGGAGAGACCGAGAAGACCTACGACATGAACGAACAGTTTCTCGTTCAAGTACGTGATGCCGGGCTTTCCGTCAGGCGCGTAAACATCCGGCAGGTAATGCCGTTTGAAGGCACACCAGCGTACTCACACAATACTCTGGGGAAATATGATCACCGGTTCAGGCGTTTCAAGGAATTTGTGAGACATAAAATTGATCTCCCGATGCTCCAGCGGGTCTTTCCCATTGGTACCGTACTTCGCGATGTCCGCATTGAAGTCTGCGGGGATCTCTCATTCGGACGGCAGATGGGCTCGTACCCCATTCTGGTCGGAATTCCGGTCCGTCTTTCCGAACAGAGTATTATTGATGCAGTGGTGGTTGACTGGGGTATGCGTTCTGTGACAGCCTTACCCGTTCCCATAGAGATCAACATGCTCCCGGCAACCGCATTAAAATGGCTGCCGGGTATAGGGAAGAAAAAAGTAGCTTCGGTGCTGGTGAAACGGCCATTTGCGACATTGGATGAATACCGCAGAATTGCAGGACTTTCCCCCTTGGACTCACTGATCCACATCTGATACCGCGGGGTAACTTTCACTACCGGGGATATTGTTTTCCGGATTTTAAAATATCACGTCTCGAAAAATATAATTCCTGCCATCACTCACTCCCAACTATGGGCTGGAACTGGAAAATATTCTGGGGGATCTTAATTTTTTTCTTCCTGGCTGTTGTTTTAATAGTGCTCACCGGAAATTTTAGCAAGGAGAGATTATTGAGACCGTGGTATCAGGCCTCGGAGTCTCTGGGAGGTGTTTGTGAACATCTATCGGGAGAAGATCAGGACCATTGCTACCAGTACATAGCATGGTTCAGTGGAAATGCGTTATTGTGTGGTAAAATTGAAGAGACCGGACCCAGGAGCAAATGCCGGATTTTCGTGGCAGAGTGGTGGAAAAAGGGTAGTTGGTGTGATCCTCTTACGCGACAGCCCTCTGGAAATGGCTCTTATACCTATTATGATTGCATCCAGTACCTTGCTGTGAAATACAAAGATCCCGGATTGTGTGACAAAATCGGGCAGGATATTTCTTTGGCAGGTAATGATCTCAACGAAAAAGGGGTAAGTGCGGCCAAATGTGTTGATCTCTCAAGTACATCATGCGGTCATATCGGGCAGAATACCTGTATCAGTATAGAATCCCGACTCGCTCCGGACGGGAAGCTTATGAGAGAGATTAGCTATTGCCTTGAAGGCCAAAATAGTGGTGGAAGGTGTGTCCGAATCAATTAACAGACTATCATTTTTTTAAAAAGTCCGGAATGTGCCTGCAGGATGACCAATTATCAATCACCTATCAAAACCGCACCTGATAATTTACCCTGCCAATTCCAGACGTCCTTATAAAATCAAATCTGTTTGAGTTCCGTCACTTTGAGGATATCTGTCCGGGTTACGATCCCGAGAATTTTGCCGTCCTGCACGACCGGGATCCTGCCGAAGTTGCGTGCTGACATGATCTTCAGTGCATCAATCACCGGAGCTGTAGGAGGGAGTGTAACCGGGTCACGGGTCATGACATCCCGCACCTGCATCGCTTCACGATCTATCGAAGTCATATGGTTAATATCAGCAAGCGTCACCATGCCGATCAACGTATCCCGCTCGACTACAGGAAACCCGAGATGCTTGCTTGAGTACATCATGGTGATCACCTGGCTGACGGGAAGAGTGGGGGGAACGGTCGTTACCGGGCTGCTCATCATGTCGCCAACCGTTACATCCTGCAACAGGAAACTATACTTCACCGCTGCCGACTCCATGCTCGCGCCGATATAGATGAAGAGCGCG
>Ga0209450_10001907_pt1 | contig 10507 bp, 9 predicted proteins | sample FrelakmetLWP11LW_FD_187149 | JGI IMG/M metagenome (GOLD analysis project Ga0209450, IMG submission 187149) | Freshwater lake sediment microbial communities from the University of Notre Dame, USA, for methane emissions studies - LWP11 LW (SPAdes)... | ecosystem: Environmental > Aquatic >... | reverse complement strand
TAAGGCCTTCCAATGAATATTTTTCCTTCTCAATTTCAGTCTGATATGGTTTCTTTTCATTGATTTTCAACGACTCATGCGCTTCAGCTGCAATCTCGATGGCCTTTAGGAACCCTTCTCTGGCAGTTCCGTTTGCTATCAGCGCAGTTCTGACCGCCATATCGATCGCACCGGCACCGGCCCTGTATTTGCGTGCCAGTTTTTCAATGATACTCTGATCGACCCAATCGATCGCCTTGTTCCGCCTTAAGATGTTCTGCCAAAGCTGCACGCGCTGACGGCGGTTGAACGGTTTGAAATGAAGGCTGAAGGAAAATCGTCGCAGGACGGATTCTTCGATCATCCCGATTGAGTTTGTTATCCAGATCGCCCGGGTGCCGGGCTCCTCCATGACGCGATTCAGCCAACCCTTGTCCTGGGTTTCCCCGCGTGTGAACCACGAACCGATGGTGTTGAGCAGGTTGTCCGCCTCGTCCACGATAACCATGGATCCTTTTCCGGAATTAGTCATCTTCAGGCAGGCGGTCAGCGCCCCTCTGCGCGCTTTGGACTTGTTTTCGTCTTCGCAGGCAATTTCGTAAGTGGGCGCCTTAATTTTTGAAGCCACGGCATAAGCGAAGCTCGTCTTGCCGGTGCCTGGAGGTCCGTAGAGAAGGATATGTTGCGGCACCTCGGATTTTTCTTTCAGAAGCCTCAACACATGCCGGATTTTGTCCTTCGCGATCGCATGACAGGACATGGGAAGCGTGCTTTGCGGAAGCGGTCGCATTTGAGATGGTCGAGCAGGTATGAGTCCGCTTCGTCGTAAGCTTTGATGATGAAGAGAAAGCTGACGAGCTTTAGTTCGGCCTGGTTGAAAGAAAATGCTTCCGCCAGAAGCTCCAGATTTTGTTCAATCCTGGAGGTACCTTCGGATGTGAGGTCTTTAATTCTGAGTTCCACCATCTCGGTCAGCTTTTTGCGCACCTTTCGGAGCACGCCGGGCTTCGTTTTCCTGATGATGCTGTCGAGCAGTTCCGGCAGGTCATCCGGGTCGTCTTGAGACTCGGCGAGCCGTTGCTCAACACCGGCTTTGGCTTTTTCGGATAGGTAGCCGGTGAGCAGGTCCACCACATGTTCAATTTCACCGCCCATGATCCAGGCGAAAAAAGTCATGGTCTCCTCGTCCATCGGATACCCTTTTCTCAGGTACCGCTCCAGTTAACCCGCGCAGGTCGCGCGGATGAAGTCGTGGTCTCTGCCTTGAACGGCTGCCCTTGATACCCGGTTCAAGCCCCTGCGCAATCTGCCGATATTCATAAAAGCCCTCCTGCCATCTTTTTTGTCTCGATTATAGGAAGGCTTCATTCCATATCGCGGAACGATGATTCTGATTTTTCGGAGACCGCCATGCCCGACAAACTGGACCCCTACAAAAGCTACGGCGTCAAGCTGATCAGCCTGTTCGCCCGACTGATGTTCTCCCAGGGGAGCCATTCCCTGACGGACCTGGCGCGCCTGCTGAGTTGCTCGAAGCAGACAGTGTTGAGGCTGGTGGGCGACATCCGGCGGGCCTACGGGGTGGAGATCGAGGAGACCATCCAGGAAAAGAGGAAATATTACCGGCTGAAGAAAAAGGCAGCCACACCGTCGCTGTCATTGACGCCGGCCGAAGCCACCGTCCTTCAGATGTGCAAGGCCTTCACCCGGCATCTGCTGGGGCCGGAACTGCTCAAAGAGGCGATTCAGGGGATAGACAAAAGCCTGGGTCCAAACCCGGCTTTTTCAAGCCCGCCTTCCGAGCACTTCGCAGCTCTGCCCTTCGGCGCGATCGACTACACGGCTCACCAGGAGACCCTGCGGACGTTGATCCGGGCCATGGAGGAGCGAAAAATCTGCAGGGTGACCTACAAGGCCGGCTACGACGGCCGTGCGAAAACCTTTTTCATCAAGCCGGTCAAGCTCTTTTCCCACAAGGACTGCTTGTATCTCAGCTCCATGATGGCCCGGAGCCCCGGCCGGAAATATCAAAAACCCGACTTCGACCCGTTGCTTGCCGTCCACCGGATCGCCGGGGTCGATTTAACGGATCGGAATTTCGATTACCCCAAGAATTATAGTTTTGATACCCGTTTCAACAGGGATTTTGGTGTGATCAAAGAAGATCCGTTCGAGGTAGAGGTAGAGTTCGAGGGGTGGGCTGCCGCATATGTTTCAGAACGAAAATGGAGCGCCGGCCAAAAATTCAGAAAAAAGCGGAATGGGGCCGTTGTGTTGAAATTCAAAACGGCGTCGGCGCTTGAGGTAATTTCCTGGATTCTTTCTTTTCGTGATGGTTGCAGCATGCTAAAGCCCAGATGCTTGATTAAAGAATTCGAGGCCACCTTAGAAAAGATTTCTAAAAAATATTAGTAAGTTACTGTCCATCCACACAGGAGGGGTCTTGGAAAAAATCCTGCTTGAATATGAAAATTTTCGATGCAGCAAAATCGCGAAAGAAGTAACGATAACCTCTATGGTGATTAAAGAATCAAATGAGGCAGCGGCTCCCGGCAGGGATGATAAACAAGCTTTCGACTGCGATCAAAAAGAACATTGTGGGGTGCTGACCATTTCGGGTAAAAATAGACGAATCGACTGGACTGGGTGTAAGCACCCCAAGCTTTTGGCTGGATCAGGACCCGGCAACTGAGGGGGGCTTTTTATCGTTGATTAAGAGGTGATCCGTAGGTCGCAAGTTCGAATCTTGCCGGGCGCACCAGTCATCAATCAGGGGGTTGCAGATTTGGTTCTGCAATCCCCTTTTTTATGTGAGACCTCGTGTGAGAAACCTGGGATCAAAGTCGAGTTGAAAGAAAAAAACTTGACTTTTTTAAATGAATCAGATATTTATGTTATCGGTTCGGGATGTGTGCGTATTTGCCCTGAGTTTGTTTCAGCCTCAAGCTGTATTTTGTAGGTACACTTACCGCTCATCATTCCGCACTCTGCTGATATCCTTTCAATATTCAAATTTGATGCGGCTGAAGCACGCAATTTCTTACCTCCCGGACTTAGCCTTCTTCCATTAACTGGGTTCCGTCTTTCGGCATCGGCGTCTGATCACTTACTCTGAATCAACAAGTGGGAGGCAGTCTCGCCTCTTTTTGAAACCCTGCAACAGTCTTTTCCTGGTTTTCACGAAGGGTAGTTGTTATGGAAAAGATTAAAGCGTGCATGGTTAACCTTTCGGAAAGCGAAGGATCGCTGGATACCATTCGAGAGATCCTTTCAGCGTGCTTGAAACCAACCCTTCTCATCTCCCATGTCCTTCCGGCGGTATCGCACCAGGAAAAAATCCAAGAAGCGGTGGAATCGATCATCCGCTTAAAACCCGAGTTGGTTTTAATCATTCTGTCGACCCGTCATTTCTCATTAGCCATACATTTCATAAATTCACTGTCTGAAGAGAGGCCTGGACCTGAGATAGTGGCGTTTTTTGAGGACGGCACCTCCGAAGCCGCCATAGAGTTGTTGAAGCTCGGTGCCGGCGACGTCCTTTTCCCTCCGTTTACAGAGGAGAGTGTGGTTCCCCGGGTTTCGCGAATAATAATAGGAGAGAGACCCGAAGAGCTCTTTCTGAAAAAACTTAAAGAAAAGCTCGGGCTGCGGAAAATGATCGGCAGAAATTCCGCATTTCTCGCCGAAGTGAACAAGATCCCACAGATCGCGCGCTGCGACGCCAATGCCCTGATCGCCGGAGAGACCGGCACTGGGAAGGAAATATACGCCCGCAGCATCCACTACCTGAGCCGCAGGGCTGCAAAGCCTTTCGTTGCGGTGAGCTGCGGGGCGATTCCGGCAGACTTGTTCGAAAACGAGCTTTACGGCCACGAGCGCGGCGCGTTCACCGCTGCGATGGCACCGCAGGCCGGTCTGATCCAAGAGGCCGAGGGGGGCAGTTTGTTTCTGGACGATGTCGACTGTATTCCTTTAGGGGCGCAAACGAAGGTGCTGCGCTTTCTGCAGGAAAAGGAATTCAGGCCCCTGGGGTCTGCGCGGGTACAGCACTCCGACACGCGAATCATCGCATCCACCAACACGGATTTGGCGAAGGCAGTAGCAACGGACATATTCCGGCGGGATCTTTATTACCGACTGAGTGTAATCTCAATCACCCTGCCGCCGTTGCGGAGTCGTCAGGAGGACATACCTCTTTTAGCCCGGCATTTTATCGAAAAATATCAGGCTGAATTTGACTGCCCGGTGAAAGACCTCAGCCCCGGTGCCCTTCAGATGTTGATGGGCTATGACTGGCCGGGTAACGTCCGTGAACTGGAAAATGTCATCGAGAGAGCAGTCGCTTTTTCCTCCAAGGCACTCATTGATGTTAAGGACATCGGCTTGCCTGAAGACGACGCCTGCCTGGAAGCTAAAACGTTTAGGGAGGCAAAATCTCAGGCTGTGACCCGGTTTGAAAAGCAATATATACAGGAGCTTCTATCCACCCATCAAGGGAACATCTCTCAATCAGCCAAGGCTGCCCGGAAAGACCGCCGGGCCTTTTGGGAACTGATTCGCAAGCACAAAATCGATCCACGGAATTATAAAGTCACTTCCGGATAACTATGACATTTTCCTCCGGCGCTCGGACAATTTTATCCCACTTCGCTTCAACCCGCCTTCAGAATTGATTTTTCACTTTCTGCTTCAGACTCTTACCGAGACTCATCCAAGCCTTCTTTTCCGGTTAATCCACTTCAGCCTCCGCCCTTCATCAGGATAAAAATAGCTCGGGTCTTTGCTTTGATGTCGAGTCGAGTTCTACGGTCAGACATCGAATGAACTTTGGAAGTTGTTGATATCAAGATCTTTGCGGCCCATGTGCGGGAATCCGTGTTGCGTTCAAATTTTGTGGCACGGGGGCTGCAAAAAGGAAAAGAACAAGGTCTGCCCATGGCCGCGAAAAACGACATCTCAGAAGAGATTTTAAACTACCTTTTCAAACACCCCGATGCCAACGATACGCTGGAGGGAATAACGGAGTGGTGGCTGTTGAGTCAGAGAATCAGCTACGAGATGAAAAGGGTCAAAGCTGCTGTTTTAAGACTTGTTGAAGAGGGGTGGATTATTGAAATCAAGGGGAATAATTCAACAGTACGCTACCGTTTGAATCCCAAGAAACGCAAAGAGTCTAAATGGTAAAGGAGCGAAGAAAAAATAGGAGGCGGTATGAAAAGAAGTGCTGTCTGCTTTCTTCTGATCAGCATGGCGGCATTCGTCTCATCGGATTCTCGCGGAAGGCATCAAAACAATAATGGAAGCAGGCATCGCCCCAAAGGATGAAACTACCCTATGGGCCATATACGAGGCCGTGAAATCAAGAACCGCCGAATCTATCTGGAATAACCCCAATGCCTGCAACCAGACTACGGATAACGCAGATTTTAAAAGCCTTTCGCCTCCGGGGGTTTTCTTCATGGAAATCGATATGCAACGAATTCCCCGAAGGTAGATCGAGATGGATGGTCGAAGGCTCTCATGCTGAATCGTTTGTTATGAAAGAACGGTTTTTTTGATTCTATTCGTTCTGCACGAAGGAGGAGAACATGGCTACCGAGAGGACCCGCAGGATCTTCATCAGTGACATCCACCTTAGCTCGGAGCAGGCCTACCGTCCCGAGAATTCGCAGCCCCTGTCGTGGTTCCTGCCGGAGCGTGACGGGGATCGGCTTTTGAATTTTCTCGATAAGTCGATCATCCAAAAAAGCGCCGACATCAAGGATGTCGTTCTTCTCGGGGATATCTTCAACTCATGGGTGTGGCCGGCCGATCAGGCCCCACCGGGCTACGACCGCATTTTCGAGAGCAACCCACTCGTCTTGCAAAAGCTCCTAGAGATCATGGCAAGCGGCATCAATCTATTTTTTGTGCACGGCAACCACGATTTTGACCTTTCGTCCGATAAGGTCCAGGCGGCCGTTCCCGGCATTCAGCCGGTGACATGCTACCGGTCCGGCCTGATCTTCGCGGAGCACGGACATCAATACGACATATACAACAAACCGGATTACTTCTGCGACCCCGCCTTTGGCCGGCCCATCGGGTATTTCATTACGCGCCTGATGACTTCCGCCGGACAGGTTCAATTCAACCTACTGGACTTGCCCGGGGTCATCGACGACATCTTAGAGGCGGCACTGACCTCCCAGACCATCTTCGCCTCAATCATCGAAGCGCTGGCGGAACGCGCCGGCATGACCGGCGACGATGTGGTGCTGCTGCCGGGCGACAACCGGATTTCCATCAACCAGTTGAAGGACCGCTATCAGAAATTGGGCGAGGTGTACAACCTGAGCGAGCTGATCAGCGACCTTTACGAGCGGCGGTACCTGCACGGTCCGGCCGATCGTCTGTGCCAACAGCACGATTACCATGTGGTGGTCTTCGGGCACACGCACAACGCGCTGATCGATAAGGATTTCTTCCTGGTCAAGGACCGCATCTACGCCAACACCGGCTGCTTTTGCAAGGACAACGCCTATTGTGTCGAGATCGATAAAAGCATGGTCTCTGGTCAACCCATCGTTGTCCGCCTGAATAAGGTAAAATCAAACGGCGAGCTTGAGGAAGTGCGAACGGAGCGTATCGATGGGGCTGGTTCCGAATCTCGAAACCGCAAGAAAAAACAGGCGCCAAAACCGAAACCGCCCCAACGCCGGTAACCCCATCACAGTCAACCCGGGTCGAGATCGCAGAACCGCAATTGCCTCGACATCCGGGGATTGGAGCTAACGATACCGATTCGAGGGGGCTACCATGCGATCTATCCTTCGGGTTTTCGGTGGATTTCTTCTCGGATTTTTTATCGTCGGGTGCGTCTGCGTTTCAAACGATGCCTACCAGACATCCTTCCAATGGCGTCGCAAAGGCATCGAGGCGATGGAGCAGGCGCGGTTCTTTCAAGCACAGGAATATCTCCAACGGGCCAAGGATAAGTGGCCGCCGCGGTTGGCCGATAGCAGCGACTTCGGTGCAGTCCACGCCAACCTCGGTCGGGCATTTGCAGCTCGACAGGAATTTGATCAGGCGGTTATTGAATTCGAGAGCGGCAGGAACATTTTTGAGAAAAAAAAGAGCAGCTGCTCCCATCCGTCCTTGGCAGTCTTGTTGAACAATTTTTGCGACAGCCGGATGGGGCAACAAAAGTGGATCGAGGCGCAAACGGTCTGCATGGCCGCCTTCAAGGCCAACATCAAACGCCCCCCCGAGAAAGTTTTTCCCGAAGTGCCTCCGGAGGACATTGCCTGGGGATTGCACCATTGGGCGGTCGCAGGGATTCATGCTGGCAGCGCCTATTATTGCGGCGCCGTGGAGGCTGAGCTGGAGCAATACCGTTGCGAGTTGGGGCCGGAAAAGATTTCGGATGTGTATTTTCAGCTGGGACGCTTGTCGCTATTTCGCGGCGATGCAGATGATGCCGAGCAGCTTCACCGCCGATCCCTGGACGATCGCGTTAAGGCGTACGGGTGGTTGCACCCCTACGTGGCGGACAGCCTTGCCGCTATCGGCCAGTGCGCATTGGGCCAGGGCCGTTTTTCGGTGGCAGAAAAATACGAACTGGACGCGTCCAACGTCCGGAAGCTGATGACGGAGTCAGACCCCGCCGACATCGCGAGGAGCCTGCTGGGCAGCGGGTTCGCGCTGGAGGCACAAGGGAAATTGCGCGAGGCGCTTGATTTATACGGCCAAGCCGCCTCGGCCTGCAAGTCCGCCTTGGCCGGCTCCGTGGCCGGGCCATGGCGCCGGCCCTGGGGGCGATGCCCCGGCGCAAGAAACGCCAAGAGTCCCGAGGCATATTACATCGCCGTGGCCGGCTGCCGGTCCGCCATCGAAGACCAAATGCGCTTAACCGCCCTGAGCCTGCACGGCACCGGGCGTATCCTTGTTAGGCTGACCCCGCCGGCGCTGGCCGGAGGTTTCGACGAGTCGGCCCTTGCCCTGCGGGCGTCCTTGCTTGGCCCCCGCCACCCGCTGACCCTGCAAAGCCACCTGGCGGTGGCCAGGTCCCTCGAGATCCAGGGGAATTATGCCGATGCAAGGGCGCATTACCTGCGCGCGTTGGGAATTGCCGAAACCGCGTTCGGCCCCGACCACCAGATCGCGGGAATCTCGCTTTATCGCCTGGGCCGCGTTGCCAGGCTGCAGGGGCAGACCGATGATGCGGACCTTTTTTACAAAAGCGCCGTTGGCATCCTCCAGAAGGAGTTTCCCTCTGGGGGGGTCGTGACAGATAGCTACGTTGATGAGCTCCAGGGCAATATGGAGCGTGCGTATTGGATCGACGAACTCCAGGGCCCCGGCTCGCGGACCACCATCGCAAAGGACCCGCCGCGGCTTCCGCGGGACCATCAGTTGCTATCCGAATTTTTGGAGAAGAAGCACAGGGAAGTGCTTGCCGTTCTCGAGCCCGGTCAGAAACCCGAGATCGTCTTCAAGCGGATCATCAACATGATCGACGACCCCTTCGATGACTTCAAGCACGAGGTTCAAGGGATGAATCTGTTTGGGTATCGGGTTTTCTGGCCAGAAGGGTTTATGAAGGGGGCCGGTGACCCATGCAAATGAGGAGGCTTAATTTGTACTTTCATTGGCCCCAAGGCGGGAAAGGGGTAGTTAAACAATGACTTGGGAACTGATCCACCAACCGTTTAAAATTGGGAGGCAACTATGAAAAAACTATGCTTGTTCGGTGTTCTATGTGTTTTGGTGTTGGCGATCGCTGGGTGCCCTCCCGGCAGGATGGTTTTTGAGAAAGGCAAAACCTTCTATCAAATCAATGACGACGATACGAACCTTAGTGGGCCCATTTTATCTCTTCCGCCGCCACCTGTTAACTATGCCTATGGATTTCCGGATGTCAGCCACGACGGCAGCAAAGTGGCCTTTGTCTTAGATTCGAACGGAATGGGTTACGGTATATTGTGGACGATGAAACTCGACGGAACAGGACTAAAGCAAATTACGCCGAATTCAATCCCCCCCCCCACCAGCCCCACCAGCATGCCGAAATGGTACCCAGATCAAAGTTTTATAGCCTATTCCAAAGGTGCCCAGGGAATTTGGAAAGTAGCACCTAACCTGAGTGTAATCGCAGAAGGCGTAAAAATTTGCGACACAGGCATCAGAGACAACAATGGGTTTGACATCAACAAACCGTTGAGCGGCCCTCTGCAATTAATCTTCTCCCACCATGAAACAGGCGACAGTTCTTACAAGCTTTATCGGTTGAACACTGTTTCGTGCATACGAGCTCCTGTCCCACCGGTTCAGACTCAGTTGGGAGTCCCAGTGTCCGATATAGACGAAACCCTTCCGGCCGTTTCCATCGCCCAAGATATTCTCGTCAATGCGGTCAAGTGGGGCGGCAATATCGGCATCCGAATGCGAAACATAGACCAGAACGGAGTAATTGGGCTATTTCCTGTAACCATGAAACTGCAGGGGTTTACTTCTTCCAACAATATCACAGGCCTTTCGATGGCTGGAGAAAGCAACGCAATATACTTTTCCGCGCAATTGGGCGGTAGCAATTCACAAATTTACGTGATCGCAGCAAAGGAATATGTTGCGATTTTAAGAAATATGATCTCCTCACCGCCGGGGGTTCCACCGCCGCCAGTCGGCGTGACGCCGAAAAAACTGATAAACACTGGTCCGGATGACAGTCGGTGGCCGAGCGGAATATATGAACCGTAGCGGAAAGCTTAAGTTCGATCCGGAGCATGCGAACTACTATCTAAAGTGCTTCCAATTCACTGGTAGTGATCGATTTTACGTCCTGGGCGTTGCGGACCGCTTGAAGGACCCGGCCCCCAGCCCGGGACCGGGCGGAACACCCACTGCGAGACGGTCGCGGCCGTCGATCAGCGGCTTCGAGGCGAACTGCTCCCGGCGGGTGGAGTGGTAGAGGGAGATGGTCTCGCGCGCCCAACGCGTGTGGCGTTCGCGTTCGGCGGAACTCGAGGCCGGGCCGAAGGTCGCCTGGGTGTCTGCCATGCTCAAGATGATCAGCGGCACCATGCCGTCCCCCAGCCGGCGAAACCAGCGCAACAATGTTTTCAGCTTGACCTGCGGTTGCGACAGATCGATTGCGTGCATGTGGTTCTCTGCGAGGTTTCCGAAGTACGCGCGGTCGCGAGCCGAGAGCTTGAGTCGGCCGGCCTCGCCTTCGGCAACCTCTGCGCCCGCCTTTTCGTGTCCGTGAAAGATGACACGGCCGCCGGCCGGCTCAGTTGACCGGGCAGCCGGCTTGCCGGAATCGTGAAACAGTGCCGCCAGTTTCAGGAGGGCCAGCCGGTTGTGCCGGCCTAAATCCTGCTTCCCTTGAACGGCTGACGGGCCGAGTCTTTCTTCTGCAGCTTCCAGGATACCCTCACAGATCCCGAGCGTCGCAACCGAGTGGCCCCACACGTCCTCCCCCCTGCAAAACTCCAAGTCTGTCGGAGGGAGAGCTGCTGGCTTTTCTTTCCAGGGAGACCCTGCCCAA